>Ga0222719_10000669_pt1 | contig 34171 bp, 20 predicted proteins | sample C33_34DmetaG_FD_165039 | JGI IMG/M metagenome (GOLD analysis project Ga0222719, IMG submission 165039) | Estuarine water microbial communities from San Francisco Bay, California, United States - C33_34D | ecosystem: Environmental > Aquatic > Marine > Unclassified | place: USA: California... | reverse complement strand
GTCAATATTGGAACCGCACACACAACAACAATCTCTAGGATTAACCCTGCAATCAAAGTTCAAAAAAATCAGAATTTGAAATTTAATCTTTCTGATAATTCTTTGTCGTTTACTAATGCTGGTGCTAAATTTGCGGCATTTGATATGTTCATCTACAGTGATTTATCATATGCAAATAAATTCTGGATTGCACCAAATTCCGATTCATTTGAAGTTACTAAATCTGGAACTGTTGGTATTGATACTGATGCAAACTTAACTCTTTATGTTAGTGACAATATCCCCACTAATCTGTGGTATAACTTTGAGACTGATAATATTGACATCAATCTTCCCATAAAGGTAAGAAGGTATACGGACACTTCAGTTTATAATAACAACCAAATCAATATTACTGATAATAAATTTGATGGTAGTTATAGTGTTGTAGGTGTAACATCTATGACTTTCGACTATAACATACCTTATAATAGAGATACTACTAATTTGTATGATCCAACCACTGCAATTCTTAGTTACACTACGAATTCCTCTAATACAGTTGGTCCTATTTCGAGATTGACCATCTTGAATGGTGGTAGAGGTTACAGATCTCTTCCTGGATTTACTTCTGTAAGAAGTTCTACTGGTACTGGTGCTCTACTACAACCATCAAGTACTACGATTGGTAATATTATATCAACAAAAGTTAACTACATTGGTTTTGGTTATCCATCTGACACAACTCTGAATGCTTCTGGTAACTTGCCGGAGATTTTAAGAATCGAACCTTTGGCATCATTCGAGTCTATTGGTATTAGTTCTGCTGGTTTGAATTATTATGAGGCTCCTGAACTTGTTGTAGTTGATGGTACATCAAAACTACAGATAACTGATGTAAAACTAGATTATGAGTTAGATGACACTGAAGTTACTATTGTAGAGAACACTATCTCACTGAACAATGTCACTCCAGAAATTATTCCTATCAATAATTCGAATGGATTTGGTATTAGTTCTATTAGTTACAACTCTGCATCAAAAATTGTAAGACTATCGTTATCTAAACAGTTTAGTGATCCTCAAGACTGGCCATTTAAGGTTGGTGAGACAGTAATTGTTGAAAATATTGCGATTGGGTTTAATACTACAGGAAAAGGTTATAATTCAGAGAATTATGATTATGCATTATTCACTCTAACTGCAACTGATAGTAATCTTGGTGGATCTGGTTCATATATTGAATATGATCTTTCAGATTATCTCGGTGATGGGGAATCTCCTGGTGAAGTAACAACCTTTACAGTAGGAAAAGTAACTCCAAAGACATATTTCCCAATTTTTGACATTAAACTCAAAATTTCAGATTTCTTTGATGGAGAAAAGGTTTCGAATGAAGATAGTGTAGGTGTAGTAGAGAGATGGGATCCTGTTAGTGAATATTTGTTCGTTTCTACCAATTCAGATTTCGAAATTGGTAGTATCATTGAGTCCGAAACATCTCAAATCAAGTCTAGAGTTAAATCCAAGATTGATTTTAACTCGACCATTGGTATTGGTGCAGGAACAACATTTATTGATGGTTGGCAATCAAATTCTGGCTTCTTGAATGACAATTTACAAGTCATTCCTAATAATGAGTACTATCAGAACTTCTCATATTCACTCAAATCTAGAATTCCTTATAAAACTTGGGATGACCCAGTAAGTTCTCTCAATCATACTGCAGGTTTTGATAAATTTGCAGATTTGGTCATCGATAACAATGCTCCTAGCAATACATCGCCAAAAGAAGTAACTATCGATACGGTGGTTGATCTTATTGGTGAGGGTAATCTCTATTGTTTCCCAGATTTTGATGGTGCAACAGAAACTACTATCGATGTTGTCAATGGTAAGACTGTATCAGACCAAATTATATTCGAAAATCGAATTTTACTAGATTACTTCGAATCTAGAGGGAATAGAGTATTAGAACTGGACGATCTTAGCAGTCAATTTAATAGTAATGCAAGAGATACAAGATATTCTATTGTAGACTTCTTTGACAATAAATTCTACTTCAATAAGTTCTTTACTTTGGTTCAGGATAGAGAAGTTAGAAACAGAAAACAGTCTAGTATTGTTTCTGTTGCACAAGATGGAACTAGAGGTTATGTTAATCAATATGGAACTTTAGATACTGCAATGTCTCTAGGTTATTTTGACTATATTGGTGCAGGAACTAGTTCATGGGGTCTAACTTTCTATCCAACTCTGTTTAAGTACAATAACTATGATATTTCTTACTTCACCTTCAGTGGACTGAATGATGTAACTGGAATTGGAACTCAACAAATTGGTAATGTAGTTAAAATTTCTACTGCAAGTACTAATGTATCCGTTGCAACCACTACCAATCTGGTATCAATTTCTTCTACCTACAGAGCTGCAAAACTTCTTATTCAAATGGAAGATGCAGAAAATAACTACTATGGTAATGAACTTAATATCCTTCACGACGGAACAAATGTAACTACTCTTCAATATGGGGCAAATGACAATAAGGTTGGTCTTGCGGGTCTACCAAGTTCTGGATTTGGAACATATAATGCATACATTTCTGGTGGACTTGTAAAAGTTGACATTATTCCGACTGTAGGAACTGCGGTTACTGCAAATGTAAGTATTGTATCTATTGCTGATAATAGTGCTTCTGGAGTTTCTACATCAAATCTTGTAGTTACTAATCTATCGTCTTATTCCAAGTCTATTGCATCTTCGGGAACTCCTGTTGAAAATATTGTTGCATCTTACACATCTCCATTCAATTCGGAATATTTTATTGTATCGGTAGAGGACACTACAAACAACGAATATGAGATGTTTGAGGTAAATGTCCTTGATAATGACACTGTAAACAGAATTGTAAAATATGGTGATATTAGAACTAATGTAGGTCTTGGAACAGTTGGTGTTACGAATAGTAGTACTGAAACTCATCTCGTATACACACCAAATCCGAATATCAATGTTGAAGTAAGAGCATTTGGCATTTCTCTTAAGAATTTCAACAATATCGTTGGTATTTCTTCAATTGACCTCGATAATAACATTCTATTCTCCGAATATGGAACATACACTGGTACAGAGTTCGATAAAAAGACTTCATTCAAGTTACAATCGAATAATCTAGATGTATTCCAAAGAAGTTTTGTAGGGAACAGTACTTCTGTAGTTAATACTACGGGCAATCAAGTTGTTTTGGAAGACCACTTCTTCGTAACTGGCGAAAAAGTTACCTACGATTACGAAAACTCTATTCTATCCACTGCAAACGCTATTGGGATCGGAACGACAAGTGTATCTGGTGTATCTACTGATAAACTTCCGTCTACTTTGTATATTGTCAAATATAGTGAAAAGTCTGTAGGGTTTGCAAAAAGTGCAGCAGATGCATTGAGTACAGTTCCTGTTGTATTTGATTTAACCTCTGTTGGTATTGGAACATTCCATAAAATTACCGCAACTAATCAGAATGCCAGAGCATTGTTGGCAATTGATAATATGGTTCAGTCACCTGTAACTGAAGTGAATATTGAAACACAGTTGTCTGAAAGTATTGTATTTGATGTAGATTTTGATGTTGTTGGAGTTACTTCATTCAAGGCAAATGATTTACTTAAGATTGATAATGAGATTATGCTTGTTCAGAACACGGGAGTTTCTTCTGAGAATAGTCTCAAAGTTCTACGAGCACAGATGGGAACGCAGGTTGCATCACATAACATAGGAACTTCAGTCAATTTACTTGGCGGTAACTACAATATTGTCGATAATACAATCCACTTTGCTTCTGCACCATTTGGAGCAACTCCAATTGGAACTACTACAGCAGGACCTGATAACGTAGATTGGGTTGGAGTTACCACGTACTCAAGTTTCCAAGGCAGAACCTTTATGCGGAGTGGCATCCTTAATGATGACATTGATACCTATGCAACTAACTATACGTTTGATAATATTCAAAGTGGGTTCAATGGTCAGAGAAAAGTCTTTACTTTGACTCAGAACGGTGAGAACTTAGTTGGATTTGCAACCAACCAGGCGATAGTATTAAATTCAAACATCCTTCAAGAACCTCTGGGTGGTCAGATAACATCTGGTGACTATAGTTTCCTTGAAGTTGCGGGTGTTACGAGTATTACATATCTCGGTGATAGTGTCTCATCTGAAGAAGATCCAAATAAGGCTTCAATTCCTAGAGGAGGAACACTTATCTCTGTGGGTTCTACTCCAGGTTTTGGTTTCCAACCATTAGTTAGTGCGGGTGCTTCAGTATTCGTCAACTCTGGTGGTACAATCAACTCGATCAGTATTGGTAATAGTGGTTCTGGTTATAGAACTGGTATTCAAACTAATGTAGGTGTTGGTATTATTACATCATCTAACGGAGATGTTCGAGTTATTGGTATTGGTACTGCAAATATTGTTGATGGTCATGTAGATAGTATTGATCTTTATAATCTTGGTTCCAACCTTGACTTCAACAATCCACCTGTTGTTGTGATAGACAAACCTCTTGGTTACTCAAATATTCCTTTGGTCTATAGTTCTAATTCTGTACCTGGAGTTGGTACTGGTGCAAGAGTTGATATTGTTGTTGGACAAGGTTCTAGTGTTATCAATTTTGATATTGTAAGTGGTGGTTTTGGGTATAATGTTGGGGATAAACTCAATATTGCCATTGGTGGTACAACAGGTGTTAAGACTGACTCAAGTCTTCCATTCATTCCGTTTGAATTAAGTGTCACTGACGTATATCGAGATACTTTTAACGGGTTTACTGTTGGCGAACTTGATGTATTTGATAGTGTCAATGATTTGTTTGACGGTTTAGCTACAAAATTCCCTCTTACGATTGCGAATAAACAATTTGCAATTGAAGCCAAGAAAGGTTCGAACATCAATCTTGCTCAAGCATTAATCGTAACAATCAATGATGTTTTGCAAGTTCCTGAAATTTCATATAACTTCACTGGTGGTGGTTATGTAGAATTTACAGAACCTCCCAAGAAGGGTGACACTTGCAAAATTATCTTCTATAAGGGTACTCCAGATGTTGACGTTGTTTTTGTTGACATTCTAGAAACCGTTAAAATTGGTGATACATTACAACTGAAGAATGATATCGCAAAAGGTCAAACTTTTGGTTTATATCAAGACCCAAGAGTAGTGACCGGTATTACCACTTTGGATACTGTAACCACTCTTGCATATAATGGTCCGGGTGTTACTACAAATACTGCACTGGTAAGACCCGTTACTTGGTGTAAACAAACTGACGATATTACAATTAATGGTGACTTCGTAACTAAAGATAGAATTGACCAGGAACCTTATATCTATCCTGCAGCATATCTAACGTCATATGTTGGTTTCACTAGTGTCTATGGTTATGTTGATAGTATTAGACCGTTGTTTAACTCTAGTAGTGAAACAAATCTTCTGGATTACCAAGATAAGATTGTAATTATTGACCAGGGAACTATCGATGTTGCAACTGCTACCGCATCTACTGGTGCCGGTGGAATAATCACATCATTTACTGTAAGTAATGTTGGTGCAGGTTATTCCTACTTAACAACTCCTGTAGTGTCAGTTTCTTTACCAGATGATCTCAATGGTATCAGAGCAACAGGTATTGCTTCAGTAACCGGTGATGGTGTGGTATCAATTTCTGTATCTAATGCAGGAACAGGATACACTCAGGCACCTAATGTTCTCATTCAACAACCTTCTGTTAGAAGAGAGAAAATTGGAATTACCTCATACTTCGGTGATTATGGTAATATCGTTGGTTATGCACATTCAGGTATCAACACCGCGTTTATTGAACTGTATATCCCAGAAGATTCTTATATGAGAGATGAATCTATTGCAGGTGTTGCAGTTACGGTCAGTCAATTGATTCCGGGTGATTTCTTCATCGTCAATGACTCGAATGTGGGTATATTTACTGACAATAACTTTGATGGAATATATTATGTTAAGAATGCAGAAAATATAACCAAAGATCTTTCAAGTATTGGTCTTGGTGTAACTGCCGTTCGAAGAATTGAGTTCACAAGTCAGGGTTATTCTTCTGGTTCTGGTGTATTCGATAATTCACGTATTTTCGGTGAATATACATGGGGTAAACTACAGTTCATAAACAGAGTTCCTACAACTGCTCTAGAATTCTTCCCTGAAGGATATAGTGGATTATCATCATCACCTCTTGTACAAAGATTCGAACCTTTGAAATTTAATAATTATAATGTTTAGATAAATACAAACATAGAAAAGGATTCTGTATAAAAGATGGCATACCAAGGTATTAATACGGGTTCATCTCCCAATAGTGGAACAGGTGACTCACTTATTGAAGGTGCCGAAAAGATTAATAGTAACTTTGTTGAACTTTACAACATTGTTGGTAATGGAACAACCACCTTCGTTGGTGTTGTAACTCAAATTACTGCTGGTACTAATGTCAGTATTAGTACCTCGTATGGTTCTGTCGAAATATCTGCACCTACACCATCTCAGATAACCACTACAAACTTGAATGTAAGTGGTGTTTCTACATTAGGTGCTATCTCAGTAACTGGTGTTACCTCAATAACTGGTGCAACATCAATTGTTGGTGTCACATCAGTAACTGGTTCAGTATTGATTTCTGGTATTACCACACTTGCGAGTAGTGGTGGTATTACTACAACTGGTGGTGACCTTTATGTTGGTGGTGATTTATATGTACTAGATGATGTCGTCTACGATGAAGTTACTGGTAGAAACCTGAATATTACTGGTGTTGGTACTCTAGCAGTATTGGGAGTTAGTAGTACTTCAACATTTGATGGTAATGTAAGTCTTGGTTCATCTCTAAATGTAAGTGGTGTCTCAACATTTACTGGTAATGTAAGTCTTGGTTCATCATTATTGATGACAGATGATAAACAATTTATATTAGGTGAACAATCAGAATTTACTATCTTCCATAATGACTCTGATGGCAATGTCATTAGAGCCAATGTGGCCAGTCTCAATATTAAGGCAGATACCCAAAACTACACTAGTGGTGCGGGGACAACTCAGGTCATGGCAACCAATGTTGATGGCAACTTTGGTGTTGAATTCTACTATAACAATAACAAGAGACTTGAGACAAGACATGGTGGTGTTGATGTATTGGGTTACTTTAAAGTAACAGGTATCTCTACTCTGGGTATTGTTACTGGTGCAACATATTATGGGGACGGATCAAATCTAACAGGAGTTGTTACATCTCTTACTGGAGCAGATGGTTCTGCAATGGTTGGTGTTGTTACAACTTTGACTGGGGCGGATGGTTCTGGTATGACCGGTGTTGTTACGACCCTTACTGGTGCTAATGGTTCTGGTATGATTGGTATTGTGACTTCAATTATTGCTGGTTCTAATATTACACTTACTGGTGGTCCAACAGGTATTGTCACCATTGCATCATCGGGTGGTGGTGTGGGTGTAGGTACGACAAATGTAAGTACTAATTCATTGGTCGTTTCTGGTATTTCTACACTTGGTGTTGTGACCAGTGCAACATACTATGGGGATGCCTCTTATGCAGTCTCTGGAAAGTGGGACTTGGGTGCAAATGGTAGTTCTGATTATACCTTTACTGGTATTGGATTTACAGTTACTACAAATGATCCGGTTATTTACCTCGCAAGAGGAAATGTCTATGAATTTGTAAATAATAGTGGTGGAGGTCACCCATTCCAAATCAGAGTATCGAACGGTGGTGCAGCTTATAATAATGGAGTAACAAATAATGGTGCTGCATCAGGAACCATTAGATTTGAAGTTCCTTATAATTCACCAAACTCATTGTATTATCAATGTACTTCTCATTCGGGTATGGGTGGAACTGTTGTGGTATATCCCGACCTGTTTACAGTCTAAATAACAAAAAAGTCTGGTAAAAATGGCTGCGATAATTACAGATCAATTACGTATTTTGAATGCGAAGAATTTTGTGGATGATGTCCAGAATTCTTCGAATTCTTACTACGCTTGGATTGGTTTACCAGACCCTGCTGATTTTCAAAGTGACTGGGACTCGAATCCTCCGGCACCCAAGGATAGTTTGGATCAATCCAATGATTATTGGGATACGATGTTGGCTCTTAAGAGAATCAACTCTGCTGATGTGAGTCAGGTTGTTAGAAAGATTGTATGGCAATCTGGAACCACATACGATATGTGGAGAAATGATATTACAAGAGATAACCCATCTCTCCCATCTAATTCATTTGACATCTATGACTCAAATTTCTATGTAATGAATAGTGAGTATAAAGTTTATATTTGTCTGTTTAATAATGCAAACCCAGAAAATAGTTATAGAGGTGGTCCATCACTAGACGAACCAAACTTTACTGACCTAGAGCCTAGAGAGGCTGGTAGTAGTGGTGATGGATATATCTGGAAGTATCTTTATACCATCAAACCAAATCAAATCATCAAATTTGATTCTACAAGTTATATTGCGGTACCAACTGATTGGAATACTAATGCATCTTATGCTCCAGTAAGAGAGAATGCTGCAAATAGTGGTGAAATTAAGATTGTAACTATTAGAAATCGTGGTGTTGGTATTGGAACTGCAAATGTTACCTATACCAGAGTACCTATTCTAGGTAATGGTAGAGGCGCAGAAGCTACTGTTGTTATTAATAATGATGCAAAGGTAGAATCTGTTACCGTTTCTAGAGGTGGTAATGGTTATACTTTTGGCACACTAGATTTGAAGAGTGGTGGTGTACCAAATGGAACAATTGCTCCAGTCTTTGATGTAATCATTCCTCCTCCTGGAGGTCATGGTGCTGATATTTACTCTGAACTGGGTGCATATAATGTTCTGTCTTATGCAAGATTTGAAAATGATACCCAAAACCCTGACTTTATTACTGGTAACCAATTTGCCCGAGTAGGAATTGTAAAAAACCCAACAAATTACAATTCTTCGTCATTTCTTACCAAAGACAAGGCAAGTGCTTTGTATGCACTCAAATTGGTAGGTACTGGTTATAGTGAAGCAGTATTTGCTGCGGACTCCTTTGTAACTCAAACTGTTGGTCTTGGTTCTACTGCTGTTGGAAAAGTTGTCTCTTATGATGAACAGACTGGTGTTCTAAAATATTGGCAAGATAGAAGAACTTCTGGATTTAATACTGACGGAACAAAAAATACTGTTCCTGTCTATGGATTTAATCAACTAGAATTTACTGCATCACCAACTAACGGAGGTACTGTTAATATTGTTCCTACTTCAGGTAATACATTAACTATTGATGCTAACTTTACCGGCGTTTCTACGGCAATAAATAGTAGGACATACTACTTGGGTCAGGAATTCACAAAAGGAGTATCAAATCCAGAATCACAAAAATATTCTGGTGATATCATTTATGTTGATAATAGACCTTCTGTTACCCGATCCTCTTCTCAGAAAGAAGATGTTAAAGTTATCTTGCAATTCTAAGAGATATGCCACAGGAAACTAATCTAAACGTCGCTCCATATTTTGACGACTTTGATCCTAAACAAAATTATTATAAGATTCTTTTCAAACCTGGCTATCCAGTTCAGGCTAGAGAATTAACTGGTCTACAGTCAATTCTTCAGAATCAAGTCGAAGACATGGGTAACCATTTCTTCAAAGAAGGTGCTAAGGTTATTCCTGGTGATTTGACTTATGTCAAAAACTTTTATGGAATTCAGATTGAACCCGAGTTTCTTGGCATACCTGTAAGTGTATATCTTGATCAGATAGTTGGGACGATTATTACTGGACAATCGTCAAATGTAACTGCACGTGTTGTAACTTATATTACTGAAGGTGAATCAGATAGAGGAACTTATACATTATATGTTAACTACGAAAACTCATCTTCTGAGGAAGATGTAAGTACTTTTATTAGTGGAGAAGTTTTAACCACAAGTACAAATATTAATTACGCATCGACTTTCATTGCATCTGGCGAAGGATTCTGTTCTACAATCCCCCAAAATGCTCCTGTTATCGGTTCGTCTTTCAACCTTTCACAAGGAATTTATTTCCTGAGAGGTTATTTTGTTGATGTTGCAACTCAGACTCTAATTCTTGATCAGTATAGTAATACTCCATCTTATAGAGTTGGTCTTGATGTTATTGAGGAGATTATTTCTTCCGATGTTGACCCATCGTTGAATGATAATGCACAAGGATTTAATAATTATACTGCACCAGGTGCAGATAGACTTAAGATAACCGCAGTATTGGCTAAAAAGCCTCTCGACAATTTTGATGAAAGTAACTTTGTTCAACTTTCAGAAGTTAGTAATGGTACTCTAAGACTAATCAATAGAGATACTGAATATAATTTTCTAGGTGATGAGTTTGCGAAAAGAACTTTTGACGAATCTGGTCATTATTATGTAAAAGAATTTGTTACTACTGTAAAAAACAGTCTGAACAACGAAGAAGGAAACAGAGGAATATATAATCCCGGTCAAACTACCGAGTCTGGAAATACACCTGATGACAATATCGGAGTCTATAAAATTTCTCCTGGTAAGGCATATGTCAAAGGTTATGAAGTAGAAACTATCGTACCTTCTCTAATTGATTTTCCAAAACCAAGAGCAACTAAACAATTAAAGAATCAAGGTCTTAATTTTGGTTTCGGTCCAACTATAGCACTTAATAGAGTCTTTGGATCTCCGACTATTGGTATTAATACCACAAATACTCTGAGTCTTAGAAGTAGAAGAGTTGGTTCAAATCAAGAAACTGCACCAGGTAAAGAAATTGGTATTGCAAGAATCTATGACTTTGCACTTGAGTCTGGTTCTTACGACACAAATTTCCCAGACTTAAATGTTTGGGATCTCTCACTTTTCGATGTTCAGACATATACTGATATCACACTCAACGAACCAGTAACACTTAATACATCTTCCTATGTTAAAGGTGAGTCAAGTGGTGCAACTGGATTCCTTAAGTATTCTGTGAGTGCAGGAACGGCAATTACCGCATATAGTGTTGAGGGTGATTTCTTTAAGGGTGAGAGACTTCTATTCAATGGAGTTCTTGATAATGCAAGATTTGTTACCGAGTCAACTAACTTCTCACTGTCAGATACTAAATCAGTATTTGGTATTGTAGGAACTGGCAATACGTTTACTGCGGACATTATTCAAACCCCAGTTTATGATATTGGTAATGCAACTTGCTCACCACAGATTGCAAATTCCTCAAGAATCTCAATTCCAGTAGATCCCGGTTTCTCTTTCGTTGGTATTGCCACTGTTGGTAACCTTGTAAGGTTCTCTAGAACTAATCTAGATGCTGCAACATTTGCAAGAGTAACTGGAGTTGGTAGAACTAATATTACAGTCAGTGGTGTAACAACAGTCAGTGGTATCTGTGATGGTGAACTTCCTGCAGCAACTGAAACAATTTCAAATGTACAAATAATCAGTACCAGAGCTCAAAGAAATGCTGGTTCTGGTAATATTACTGATAACGAATCACTGTACAGTGCATTCCCTAAAAGTAATGTTGCATCTGTAGATTTAATTGATTCTGATATTGTTATCAGAAGACAGTATAATACAAATATCACATCTAACTCTACTGCAGTTATCAATGCCGGAGATAACGAAGTATTCTTACCCTTTGACGAAGAAAGATATACTTTAATCAGATCAAATGGTCAGACGGAAGTTCTTACCCAAGATAGATTTGTATTTACTAATGGATTTGCATCAGTTCAAATTACTGGTCTGGGTGCAAACGATGTTAACACTCAACTCATTACTACAATCAAAAAAAGTAATGTTACATCTAAAACTAAACTAAATTCTGTTTCAAACAGTATTGTTATTGACAAGTCAAGTTCATCTGCCTCTGGTATTGGTTCTACAACTCTAGATGACGGATTGGTTGCAGGAGATTACCCGTTCGGAACAAGAGTACAAGATGAAGTTATTTGTCTGAATACCCCAGATGTGACTAAGATTTATGGTGTATTCCAATCTAATGATGTAGGAGACCCTGTTGCTCCATACATGACACTATCTCAAATGGATGGTGTTAGTGGAACAACTAATGATTTACTTATTGGTGAGACACTGACTGGTCAAACTAGTGGTGCCAAGGCAATATATGTTGAGAAATTTACCGATACTAAAGTATATTTCATCTACTTGAATAGTTCGACTTTCCAAAATGGAGAAATCATATCCGGTAATCTGTCTTCGACCAATGGTATTGTAAACAGTGCAAAACTGGGTTCTAAAAATATCACCAAAGATTTCAAGTTCTCTAATGGACAGAAAGGTGGATATTATGATTATTCAAGAATTATCAGAAAGGGTTCTGCAGGAATTCCTTCTAGAAGACTGAGAGTTTACTATCAAAATGCACATTATGATCCTGCAGACCAAGGTGATATCACCACAGTAAACTCGTATAATAATTTCGATTACGCAAAATTGTCCACAGTAAATGGACATAGAAATTCTGATATTATTGATGCAAGACCTAGAGTAACTGATTATACTGTTGTTGCTGGCGCAAGATCACCACTGGAATTTGATGGTAGAAACTTTACAGATGATGTTGATGGGAATCAACACAGTTCTACCCATATTATTGCTTCCGATGAAGTAATGACTCTTGGTTACGAATATTATCTTCCAAGAGCAGATAGGATTTATATTGATAAATCTGGTTCTATAAGTGTAATTGAAGGTACTCCTCAGGACCAACCAAGACTTCCTGATAGTATCAGTGGAGCAATGAATATTGCGAATGTTTTTCTACCCGCATACTTATACAATACCTCTGATGCAAAAATTAATTTTGTAGAGCATAAGAGATATCAGATGACTGATATCGCTAAACTTGAACAGAGAATTAAAAATCTTGAGTATTACACTTCCTTGAGTCAGATTGAGACAAATACTCTCAATTTGTTTGTAGAAGATGCAAATGGTAATAACAAGTTTAAGTCTGGTATTTTCGTAGATAACTTCTCTTCTCTTGAACCACAAGATTCTACGATTGGTATCAAGAATAGTGTTGATACTAAGAAAGGTATTCTAAGACCCTCCCATTACACTACTGCAATTAATCTTCAACTAGGAACAACTGCGATTCCTGGAATTGGAGCAACTTCTGATGCAAACCAAGATTCCCAATTTGCAGAGATTGTTGGTAATGGTATCAAGCAAACCGGAAGAGTTATCACTCTTGACTACACTGACCAAGTTTGGTTGACACAACCATATGCAACAAGAATTGAAAGTGTCACTCCTTTCCTAATTCAGTTCTGGCAAGGTACTGTTAAGTTGACTCCAGATGTTGATGTTTGGATTGATGTCAATAGACTCGAAATCAACAATGTAATGATGGAAGGTTCATTCCAGGGTATTGCAGAATCTCTTGGTGCAGAAGTCACAACCAATGCTGATGGTTCAAGAACTGGTGTAAGTCCTGTTCTCTGGAATTCATGGGAAACCGTTGGTGTCAACTTGGATATGTCATTGTCAAATGACCAACAATTCCTTCAAGGTGCATCTGATGTAATATCAAATGGTCTTGTAGACAATCTTCTTCGTGGAAGAGATGTTGGTGTTGATCAGATCATCGACGCAAGTGATGCAATTGTCAATAACATTTCTGCAAGTGGTGGAATTACACTGGATCAACAAAGATCTGGAACCCAATCAACAGTCAATGAAGTAATTGAGACAGAATCTCTTGGGGATAGAGTTGTAAGAAGAGATATCATTCACTTCATGAGATCTCGAAATATTGATATTACTGCAACAAAATTCAGACCTTACACTAGACTTTATTCATTCTTTGATCAAGTAGATGTCAATAAGTTTGTTGTACCCAAGTTGATTGAAATTGAAATGACTCATGGTGCATTCGTTGTTGGTGAAACTGTTAGAGGTAGATTGAATAACGGTGGTTCTAGAAGAAATAATTCTAGTTCCGTTCCACGTATCGACTTTAGAGTTGCAAAGTCTGACCATAAGTACGGTCCATATAATAATCCAACGGATTTATATGACCAAAGTCCATATGATAGAAACGTTTCTGTCAATTCTGTTTATTCGGAATCGTCTAGTACTGTAAACGTTGACACATTTAGTCTTTCTTCTGAAGATTTTCCACAATTTAGTGGTTACATCTCAAAGGGAATGATTCTGACGGGTAGTACTAGTGGTGCTCAAGCAAAAATCACCAATGTAAGACTTATCAGTGATACTGTTGGTACTCTACAGGCATCATTCAGAGTACCTGATGGGGCAAACAATGCCAACCCAACGTTTGAAACTGGTAGGTCAAGATTTAGACTTACCAGTAGTAAGATTAACAGTCAAATTGAAGGGGCCACAACCACTGCGGGAGAAGGAACATTCTATTCACAGGGTGATGTAGATACCACTCAAGAAGCAACACTCTCCTTGAGGAATGCTACTGTTGAAACTGAAGACTTTAGTCAATTGAGAAGTCTTAGTGATAATTTCACATCCAATACCATTGCGGTTGAAAGTGGATTTGATGTTACAACTACAATCGAGCAAGATATCACAAATATCCAGCAGGATTTTATTACTAATGTTACCAATGTCACTAATGTCACTAATGTAACACGTAATAACATTACTAATGTGGTACGAAGACCAACTCCACCACCACGTCCACGCGTTTTTGGAGGAGACCCTCTCGCACAAACATTCCGTGTTGATGATGAGACTGGAATTTTTATCACCAAAGTCAATGTATTCTTCCAGTCAAAAGATGCAAACACTCCAGCAACTTTCCAGTTGAGAGAATGTAAACTTGGAACACCCACAGAGACTGTTCTTGCTTTCTCTGAAGTTGATATTGAACCTGCAGACGTAACAGTCAGTGATGATGGTTCTGTTCCATATACCATTACATTGGATTCTCCAGTGTATCTAAACGGTGGAACTGAGTATGCTATGGTTCTACTATCACACTCGGTTGAGTGGAAGGTATGGATTAGTAGATTGGGTGAGGCTGATGTAAGAACTGTAGACCAAGAGGCTGGTCAGATTCTTGTAACAGAACAACCTCTTCTTGGTTCTTTGTTTAAATCTCAAAATGCTTCAGTATGGACTCCAAGTCAGTATGAAGACCTCAAGTTTGAGATGTTTAGATCTTCGTTTAAACCATCTGGTAACGTTCAGTTCTTTAATCCAAATCTACCCACATCACTTTCACAGATTGATCCGACTGGTCTCTCTATGAATTCTAGAGAAATTAGAGTTGGTCTTGGAACTACAGTTCAAGATACTGACCTAACTGTAGGTAATACCGTTAAACAACTCAATATTGGTGCAACTGGTACGTTGGTTGCATTTGCAGGATCTGCAACATCAAATCTTTCACTTACAAATACTGGTAGTGGATATGTACCCGCAAGTGGTAGTCAATCCTATACCGGAGTCGCACTAACTTCGATTACTGGTAAGGGATTGAATGCTACTGCAAATATTACTATTACTGATGGTTCTGCTACTTCGGCAACTATAAACAATGGTGGTGTTGGTTACGTTGTTGGTGATGTATTAACCCCAGTCAACTTAGGTGGTGTTAATCTTGGTTCTGGAATGCAACTTTCTGTTGATGCAATTCTCGGAAATAACACTTTAATATTGGATAATGTTCAAGGCAACTTTGTAACCAATGCAAGTTACCCACTATACTACGATAACAATAGTGGTATTACGACAGAACTTAATTATGGTGTTGGTGGAGACGTAATTCCAGTTTCTCCAATAAACGTCGTAACCAATGGTGATTATATTAAGGTGTTCCAAAGAAATCATGGTCTATACTCGAATGTAGATAGACTTGATCTTGCCGAAGTAGCTTCAGATACTATACCAATCGGTCTTGCCCAAGAATATAAATTCAATACAACTACATTTATCACTCTTGATGGTGCAGCAACTGAATTCACTACGTTTGAAAATATTGGAGTTGGTGCTACTAACCCTGGTTACATTAAGGTTGGGGACGAAATTATTAGTTATAATGGTATTAATGGTAGAACATTGACTGGTATTGTAAGAGGAGTAGATAATACGACGATTGCAACTCATGATCTGGGAGAACTTGTTACTAAGTATCAATTGAATGGTGTTTCATTGAGAAGAATTAATAGACAACATCAACTCTCAAATGTCAATGAAAGTGATTTGGTAGAGGCACCTATTGGTTTGGATTACTATTACATCAAAATTCAGATGAATGTTGGTGGTACTAATAGAGCACCTGGTAATGCAGATGGATTTGCTCCACTATACTTCAATGAAAGAACTGTTGGTGGTGGTCCAGATGTCACAGGTTCCTATAACCTACCTTTCTCGTTGATGACACCAAAAGTAACTACAATCACACCAACTGGTACTAATCTTATCACTCAAGTAAGAACAGTCTCTGCATCAAGTATTTCTGGAAATCAACAGTCATATGTTGATGAGGGTTACGAACAAATCAATGTCTTCAGTAAAAACTACTTTAACTCTCAGAGAATGATTGCATCACCACTGAATGAGTCTCTATATTTGAATAGTGACACATATCCTGGTCAGAAGTCATTCTCTATGTTATTCAGTATGTTTACTACTGATAACAGATTGAGTCCTGCAATTGACTTGGATAACGCTTCTGTAGTCTTTACTTCAAATCGAGTAAATAGACCGGTTACTGATTATGCATCTGACTTTAGAGTCAATGGTACTGAGACTGATCCAAACTCGTTCATATATGTTTCCAAGAATATTGTTCTTGAGAATCCTGCAACTTCTCTCCAAGTCATATTGGATGCATACATTTCCAATAACAATGATATTAGACTATTCTATGCATTGAATCAAGATACTAAACCGGAAGAGACAGTCTTTATCCCATTCCCAGGATATTCGAATGTTGCAAGTAATGGTGCCATTATTGATATCTCAAACAATAACGGTACATCTGATGTAAAAGTACCTACGATTGATTCCTATCAACCAGAGCCGTCTGTGAACCTCTACAAGGAGTATAAATTCACAATTGATGACTTGGTACCATTTAGTTCTTTCCGTATCAAGATAGTGGGTACATCGACCGATCAGTCTAATGCTCCACTCATAAGAACCCTTCGTGCAATTTCGTTTGCTTGACATGAAACAGTTAATACCAGTAGAAGGAATGGAAGGTTATTTTAGAGACTCCTCAACGGGAGCCATTCTTAATAAAAATAACCTTGAGTTCCAAGCCTATGTGAAAAATAGAGATAGTATGGCTAAGGAAAGACAGAGACTTGATTCTCTTCAATCCGAAGTGTTATCTCTAAAAGGTGATATGAGTGATATTAAGAATTTACTTTCAGATATTACATCGATGTTAAGACCAGACTATAAATAGTCAATATAGAAGTTCTTATATAAATGGCTCAGCCTACCACCAGACAAGAATTCACTGATTATGTTTTGAGACAACTTGGTGCTCCTGTTTTGGAGGTCAATGTTGCTGACGAACAGGTTCAGGATCTTATTGATGATGCAATTCAATATTTTAACGAGAGACATTTCGATGGTGTTACACAGGTATACTTAAAGTATCAAGTAACTCAAGACGATATTAACAGGGGAAGAGCAAGACCACCTGGTGCTCCTCAAAACGAGAGCGGAACTGTCGGTATAGCTTCAACATCTGCAACTACAAATATTGTAGGAACTGCAACAACATTTACATATTATCAGAACAGTAATTATATACAAATTCCACCTTCAATCATTGGAATGAATAAAGTATTCCAGTTTGGTGGTGGAATGGGGCAAGGAATGTTCAATGTCAGATATCAAATGATGTTGAATGACTTTATTGGCCTCAATGGATGGGGTGCATCTGGATATGACTTGACATCGTACTCAATGACGATGAGTTATTTGGAAACAGTTAACTTTATTCTGAACACTCATAAGCAGATTAGATTTAATCAAAGAACTGATAGATTGTATTTGGATATTGATTGGAGTGAGTTACAAGTTGGTGAGTTTCTTGTTCTCGATTGTTGGGCAGCAAATGACCCTAATGAGTATTCGAGAATTTGGAACGATTCGTTCTTGAAACCATATGTAACTGCCCTTGTTAAGAAACAATGGGGTCAGAATTTGATTAAGTTCCAGGGTGTGAAACTTCCAGGTGGTATTGAATTTAATGGAAGACAAATATACGAAGACGGTCAAGCAGATCTTGATAAGATCCAAGAGAAGATGATGAGTACATATGAACTTCCACCTTTAGATCTTATTGGCTAATACATTATGCTCAACCCATTTTTCCTGAACGGTAGTAAAACTGAGCAGAATCTAGTCCAGAGTCTTGTCAACGAACAGTTGAGGATGTATGGAATAGAAGTCTATTACTTACCCAGAAGGTATGTTACAACTAATACTGTTATAAAAGAAGTTATTCAATCTGACTTCACTAACGCATATCCTATTGAAGCGTATGTGGATAACTATGAGGGATATACTGGTCAGGGAAGTATTCTCTCGAAGTTTGGTATTGAAAATAGAGATGACTTACAACTCGTCATTTCAAAAGAACGATATGAGAATTATATTACACCACTGATTAAAGATGTTCCAGATATTGAACTTTCGACACGACCAAAAGAGGGTGACTTAATATACTTCCCTCTTGGGGATAGGTTATTTGAAATTAAGTTTGTAGAACATGAACAACCTTTCTATCAACTCAAGAAGACATATGTCTATGAGTTAAGATGTGAACTCTTCCGTTATGAAGATGAGGTTATTGATACTGGTATTGAAGATATTGATGATGAGATTGCACAGATTGGTTATATTCAGACACTGGCACTAATTGGTGCTGGTAGATCTGCGACAGCAACCGCACAGGTATGTCCCGCAGGTGCAGTTAGTCAAGTAACCATTACCAATATGGGTAAGGATTATGTGACTCAACCTCAAGTTGGTTTCTCTTCAGCACCTCCAGGAGGAATTACTGCTACCGGTATTGCATCACTATCTTACGATTATCCAAATTGTAATGGTATCGGTGGTAGAATTTCTGCTATTCATATGACAGATGCCGGTTGTGGATATGTTACTGCACCTTGGGTATCGATAACTGGAGATACTGGTGTTGGTGCAGCTGCTACTACTGGTATTTCTACAGATGGTTCTGTTCGTAAAATCACAGTTACTGATGGTGGTTCTGGATATGTCAAGCCACCTAATGTTTCTATTGGTTTGACTGCAGGAACTTATCCATTATTCAGTGATACTAATCATTATTGGGATTCTTCTACTACTACATTCGATTCATTCTACCCATCACCATCTAGATATGCGGTTGGTCTTGCAGCAATTAGTGCAGGCATCGTTACAGCAATTTATGTTATAGATGGTGGTTCTGGATATGATACTAACCCAGTCGTAACTATTGATCCACCGTTTGTCGATAATCCTGATATTAGTGTTGGTGGAATGTTCGTATTTAATGAGATTGTAACTGGTTCTGTATCTGGTACAACTGCAAGGGTCAAGGAATGGAATGGTGTTACAAATATTATGGAGATTAGTATTGTAAGTGGTAGTTTTGTTCCACAAGAATATATAACCGGCAATACATCTGGAGCAAAGTATGTAGTTGGTTCTGTAAATACTGATGATTTAGTCACACCATTTGCAGATAATGATAACATTGAGTCAGAAGCAAAAACAATTTTAGATTTCTCAACATCCAATCCATTTGGTATGCCGTAATCAAAAGTTGTTAAATAGAAGTATATGTCTTCAAAGTAATGTTTGAATATTTTTACAATGAGATCTTTAGATCTGTAATTATTGGATTTGGTTCTTTGTTCAATGGAATCCAAATTCAACATAAAGATGAGAATGACTCCACCTTTAGTGTCGTCAAAGTTCCTCTTGCTTACGGACCTACTCAAAAATTTCTTGCAAGACTGCAACAGAATCCAGACTTGAATGCACCAGTTCAAATAACACTTCCGAGGATGTCATTTGAATTTACAAATCTGGCATATGATTCCTCAAGAAAATCAACTCAAACACAGACGGTAGTTTACACAGATTCTGATGGGACAGAGACGAAGAAAGGATATCTTCCTGTTCCATATAATATGACAATTACTCTTTCAATTTACACGAAATTGAATGATGACATGCTTCAAATTATTGAACAAATTGTTCCTTACTTTCAACCTGGTTATACACTCCCTATTAAGTTCTTGGGTAATCTGAATGAAGTAATCAATGTTCCGGTTCAACTGGATAACATTGATATGAGTGATGATTATGAAGGTAATTTTGATACAAGAAGAGCACTTATATACACTCTGACATTCACTGCGAAGACTTATGTCTTTGGTCCTCTCAAGGATGTTTCTGGAGACATTATCAAGAAGGTTGCTGTTGGATATGTTGCTGGTTCAACCAGTGGCAGGTCATACGAAAGAGATGTTACGTATCAAGTTACTCCAAGAGCAGTCAAAGATTATGATGGTGTAGTTGCAACTCTTCTTTCAGAGAATGTAGATATGGTAGAAACTGTAATTGATGTTGATGATGGAACTAAAATTCCAGAGAAATCTTATATTTACATCGGTCAAGAAGAGATGTATGTAGAGAATGTGACAGGTAATAGGTTATTAGTTAAGAGAGCTCAAGATAAGTCACCACTACAAAATCATTTGCTTGGGGAGAAGGTATATACAATTACTCAAGCAGATAATGCACAAATTGAAGTTGGTGACAATTTCGGTTTTGATGGGAATCTTTTCTGAGGTAAATCATGGATAAGTATGAAAAGCTCAATGAAACTTTTGATGTTGAACCAATAGAGGTAACACCAGAAAAGAATGTTATTGAGAAGAGAATTGAAAGGTATGAAAATTCCAAGGAAGATATTCGTAAAGACTACGAATATACCAGAGGTAATTTATATTCAATCATTGAAAAGGGTCAGGAAGCAATCAATGGAATCTTAGAACTCGCTCAAGAGAGTGAGATGCCAAGGGCATATGAAGTTGCTGGTCAATTAATTAAGAGTGTCTCTGATGCTACTGATAAGTTGATGGATCTTCAGAAGAAGTTGAAAGATGTTAATAAGGAGGAGGAATCGAAAGGACCGACAACCGTCAATAATGCTCTTTTTGTGGGTTCAACTGCAGACCTTCAGAAGATGTTGAAGAATGCAGGTAAGGACCTAAATACCTAAAAAGAATACAATGGCTGCTGAATCAGTAAATATACAAATTGATAAGGGAACAGATTTCTCTCAGAAATTTGTGATGAAAAATCCTGATCAAACAATTATTGATTTGACTGGTTATACGGGTGTTTCTAAAATTAGGAAATACCCAGAAGATTTGAGTAACTCAAGTAGTTTTACTGTCGGTATTGCATCAACTACTGGAACAATTACATTGTCGATGGGTACTACAATTACATCGAATTTGACAGTAGGTAGAAACTACTATGATATCCTCATAACCTCTGGTTCGAGTGTCGTCTCGAAGGCATTTGAGGGTTCAGTTATTGTAAATGCAACCGTATCTGTATAAAAAATGGATAACTTAGGAGATTTCTTTTCTCTTATTGGTGAAGAAAAGAAAAAAGACAAAGAAAAGACTAAAGAAATACTTGGAGAGGTATCCCTTGGAGACCTTTTCTCAAGTTTGAGTGAAGAAAAAAAGAAAGTTAAAGAAAAAAATTTAAAAAAAGAAAAAGAATTAGAAAAAATTAAAAAAGACGCAAAGATTTTTGAAGCGTTTTTGTTCAATGAGACCCCGAGAGTAGAACAAAGTGCGATAAATGCAGTAAAAGTTCTAGAAACTGAACTGCTAAATCTTAAAAGTACATCTTATAAGTCAATTGATAGACTTATGAGAGGGATTAGTGCAGAGTATAATATTACACCAACCAAATTACATAATCAATTTAAAGAAAAACATAATCTTATACCTGATGATTGGGTAAAACAACAGAAGGAAGAAGTAGATACTAGTAACTGGAAGGATGATTATAAACCTCTTGAGATAGAAACTGAAGATATTATCAAACCAGAACCTCTTAAACCATCAAAACCTATTGTAGATATTAAAGAACTTGGGGAGAGTATAGAAGAATTGGAGACTCTTGCAAAAATAAGAGATGATGTTGATGTAGAGGTTGATAATTCTACTAATATGTTGAAGAGCATTGAGATTTTGGATAAGTTGACTCCAGATGAAGAGATTGATAGTGATGGAAAGGATAGTGAAGTTAATAGACTAAGAAGAGAAATAGACCAACTGCGTAAGATGGTCTATGAAAGTGTCAGACATACCTCTACTATTGGAGGTGGTGGTGCTGGATTCATCAAGGATCTTGATGATGTTAATATTGCTGGTCTTCAGAATGGTTACATACTGTCATATAATTCCACTACTCAAAAGTGGGACGTAATTGAAAATCAAAGTACTGGTGGGGTAGCAAATGGTATTAGAGTTCTTACTACTGTAGAGAGGGATGCGTTAACACCAGTAGCAGGAGCTTTGATTTACAATTCTACTACTGATGTTGTTCAAGTTTATACTGGAACTGCCTGGGTAGGTGTTGCTCCTGATGAAGATGCAGTTATTGATGGTTCTGTTACTATTACATAGTAATAAATAATAAAACAGAACTCTTTCTATTGATATGCAGGAAGGTAATCTACATAAGTGGTTTAAGGGATCCAAGTCTAAAGACGGTAAGTCTGGTTGGGTCAATGTGGTCACTGGTGGTACATGTGCTAGTGATAAACCAGGTGAAGGAACACCTAAGTGTGTATCTTCTTCAAAGAGGGCTAGTATGACTCCTGCCGAAAGAAAGTCTGCACAAAGTAGAAAGAAGAAAGCAGATCCAAACCAACAATCAAAGTCTGGTGCTGCAAAACCAACTTACGTTTCAACTGACAAACCAAAGAAAAAAATGAAAGAAGAAATGGAAATCAATGAAGCGGACAAGAAGGGTAAAGGTAGTGGTAAGAAGGATGCATGTTACCATAAGGTAAAGGCATCTGCTTCTGTATGGCCTTCTGCTTATGCTTCTGGTCGTTTGGTTCAGTGTCGTAAGAAAGGTGCCGCTAACTACGGTAAGTCAAAGAAGAACGAAGAGTTTATGGCTCTTCCAGAATTCACTGACCTTCAAATCAGATGTATGGAAGCCGCTGGTATTGAAGTAGAAGTTCTTGATGAGAAGTGTTGGGTTGGGTATACCCAGAAGGGTATGAAGAAGAAGGGTAAAAAAGTAGTTCCTAATTGTGTTCCTGTTGGTGAAGGATATGCACCTGGTGATGTTGACCAGAAAGTCGGCGCTGTCACTGCTATTCCTAAGAGTGAACAAGATGCTGCCAAAGCAAGAATACTTGCAAAGACAAAGGCAAAAATGAAGAAAGAGGAAGTTGAAATAGCAGAAGCACCCAAATACGATAAGCAAGGTCTTGATAAGTTTGATAGATCAAAGCGTATGATTCGCCATAAGCAAAATAAGTATGGTGTTTCTACTTTGAAGCAGAGTATAATGACTGGTGCCAATCATAATATTGATAATGAGAAAAAGGCAAAAATGAAGAAAGAGGAAGTTGAGATTGAAGAAGCAACCAGAGTTCCCGCACAAAATGGTAATGTCTATTTGGTAGGGTTTACCTGGAGAGGTAAGTATATGATGATGAAACTCTTCTTCCCAGAAGTTAAGAGACCTTCAAGAAATGAAGTTAAAGATGCTCTTGAGAAGATTTATCCTGGTTGTCATCTTCAAAGGTTCGATCTTGCACCATACAATCCAAGTGAGCCTATGATCAATGTAGGTGTAAATGAAGAATCTAGTAAGAGTTGTTCTAAAGGTGAGTACTATTGTAATGACTCTAAAAAATGTAAGCCAGTACCTAAAGGTCATCATGTAATGCGAAATGGTGATTTGATGAAAGATGAGGATCACGATGAAGGTGGTGATATGAGTGAAGGAGCAGCATGGCAGAGAAAGGAAGGTAAGAACAAAGAAGGTGGATTGAACGAGAAGGGACGTAAGTCTTACGAACGTGAAAATCCTGGTTCTGATCTCAAGGCTCCTCAACCTGAAGGTGGTCCTAGAAAGAAATCATTCTGTGCTCGTATGGGTGGAGTCAAAGGACCAATGAAGAAACCTAATGGGGAACCTACCCGTAAGGCTCTTGCTCTTAGAAAGTGGAAGTGCTGATGAAAAGTTTTCAAGAATTTTTACAAGAAAGTGTCACTATTCATGTTGACTTCAATGGAACACTGAATGTAGGTGGTGGTTCTCCTGAACAACAAGTTCAAGAGAATTATCAATACCTTGCAGATGTTGTTTGGATGGGAAGTATATATAGGATGAAACTTGAAAAGAAAGAGTCACTAAGACTTCCAACTAATCAAGAGTTAGCAGAGCAACTTCAAGGTGAATATCCTGGTGCGATTGTTCAAAGAATTTATCCAGTTGAACCAAAACCAGAAGTTAAAATCGCAGACGTTAAAAGATATCATCCAGGAAAATTAGAGTGGGTATGAAATTATGGCTCAGTGGAATAAAAATACGCAAGATTATTTAAATCAAGAAAGAACACTTCATGAAGTGTTCATGTGTGCCGATAGATACGGCAACATTGGAGATTGTGGAGTTTCTACTGGTTCTGGTAGTGGTGGATATGATGCTTTTGGCCGTTCTAGAGTATCAGAACCATTTACTCTCGCAGACTATTCTCATCAATATGGATTGAATGAAGAGATTTTAACTAAGACAGTTGGTTCTGGTTCTACTGTAGAATATCTTCGAAATAAGGCAGCAGCGTCTCTTGTTGTAGGTACTGGTTCAACTGACTATACGATACATCAGTCTAGAATGTATCATCATTATATGCCAGGCAAATCTCAGTTTGCTCTTTCCAGTTTTAACTTTAATGATGTACGAGAGAATACTGTCAAGAGAACTGGATACTTTGATGATAGAAATGGAGTATTTGTTCAACAAGAAGGTGATGGAACAGTTTCTCTGGTAAGAAGAGATTATGTTTTTGGTATTGCTTCCGATACAGTTGTAAATCAATCTGATTGGAGTTTAGACTCCATGAATGGTGTTGGTATTTCTAGTATCAGTTTAGACTTTACTAAAACACAACTTTTTGCAACTGACTTTCAGTGGTTAGGTGTTGGTAGAATTCGTTGTGGATTTGTTATTGGGGGTAGTTTAGTTTACTGCCATGAGTTTAACCATTCAAATATTGAAGAACATGTTTATTGGAGCCAACCATCACTTCCAATTAGATGTGAAGTAAGAAATACTGATACTGCTGTTGGTATCACATCCATGCAGCAGATTTGCTCAACAGTATTAAGTGAAGGTGGATATGAGGAAAGTGGTTTTGAATTTTCAGTTGGAGTAACAACTGCCATTTCTCTCCCTGGTTCTAATAGTGCTCCAAATCATATCAAATGTGTGATGGCAATTCGTGCCAAACCCACCGTCAATGGATATCCAAATAGAACTACAATTCGTCTTTCGGATTTAGAAATTCTTTCAACATCAGCACCTTGTAAGTTTGATGTTTATAGAATGCCAAGTGGTTCAAATATTACAGGAGGAACTTGGGAAGACTTTGATGATGATTATTCTGGTGTTCAATATAATGTTGGGGTTGCAACAAACTTTAATTTGACTAATGCATATTCCAAAGCAACTGGATATCTTGCTGCTAATAATCCATCAGGCAAACAAGCATCTGGTACAATAACTCTTTCTCCATCATCAGCAAAGAAATCATATATTGCTCAGAACATAGATAGTGATGACAGTAACATTTTTGCAGTTGTTGTTCAGAACTTAACAACAAATACTGCAAATGAAATTTATGTCTCCGTTCAGTGGAGAGAGACTAGATGAGTAATGATGTTTATTTGGGCAATCCCCTTCTCAAGAAGGCGAATACCCCAATTGAGTTTACACAAGAGAATATTGAAGAGTATATTAAGTGTAAACAAGACCCGGTATACTTTGCAAATAATTATGTAAAGATTGTAACCTTGGACCATGGACTTCAACCGTTCAAGACTTATGATTTTCAAGATAAGTTGATTACCAACTTCCATGAAAACAGATTTAATATCTGTAAGATGCCTAGACAGACTGGTAAGTCAACCACCTGTGTATCGTATCTACTTCACTATGCTATCTTCAATGATAGTGTCAACATTGGTATCCTGGCAAACAAAGCCACAACGGCAAGAGAACTATTAGCAAGACTGGCTACTGCATATGAGAACTTACCCAAGTGGATGCAACAGGGTATTCTTGTATGGAATAAAGGTAATATTGAGTTAGAGAACGGTAGTAAGATACTTGCAGCTTCTACCTCAGCATCAGCTGTTCGAGGTATGTCTTTTAACATCCTCTTCTTGGACGAATTTGCATTCGTTCCAAATCATGTTGCTGATGCATTCTTCGCATCTGTTTATCCTACGATTACTTCTGGTAAATCAACAAAGGTTATTATCGTTTCTACCCCTCACGGGATGAACCACTTCTATCGAATGTGGCATGATGCAGAAAAGGCAAAGAACGAATATATTCCAACTGATGTTCACTGGTCAGAAGTTCCTGGTAGGGATGAAGTCTGGAAAGAACAAACAATCAAGAACACTTCTGAACAGCAGTTCAAGATTGAGTTTGAGTGTGAATTCCTTGGGTCTGTTGATACATTGATTGCACCAAGTAAACTCAAAACTATGGTGTATGATAATCCAATTCAAACAAGTGCAGGACTGGATGTTCATGTTGCACCAATAGAAGACCACGATTATATTGCAACCGTTGACGTTGCAAGAGGAGTAGGTAATGACTACTCTGCGTTTATTATTACTGATATTACTACATTCCCACATAGAGTTGTAGCGAAGTATCGGAACAATGAAATCAAACCGATGTTGTTCCCTAACATCATTTTTCAGTTAGCAAAGAAATATAACAATGCATTTGTTCTTTGTGAGGTCAATGATATCGGAGACCAGGTTGCAAGTATTCTTCAATATGATTTGGAGTATCAGAATGTTCTGATGTGTGCAATGAGGGGTAGGGCAGGACAAGTTGTAGGTCAAGGTTTCTCTGGAACTAAAACACAACTTGGTGTCAAAATGTCCAAGACAGTCAAGAAAATTGGGTCACTTAATCTCAAGACAATGATTGAGGAAGATAAACTTATCTTCAATGACTATGAGATTATTTCAGAACTGACTACATTCATTTCAAAGAGTAATTCGTTCGAGGCAGAAGAAGGTTGTAATGATGACCTTGCAATGTGTCTGGTCATCTATGCATGGTTGGTTGCACAGGATTACTTCAAAGAACTGACAGACCAAGATGTTCGTAAGAGATTATACGAAGAACAGAAGAACCAAATCGAACAGGACATGGCACCATTTGGTTTTATGAATGATGGTTTAGATGAAGGAACCTTTGTAGATAATGAAGGAGATAGGTGGTATACCAAGAGTAATGAGTATGATGAGTATGGAACTGCTGCAGGTGGTTGGGAACTCTGGAACTACTGATGGACTTTGATGAGCAACTAGAACTAGGTCATTTACTTTTAAATGATAGGAGATGTAAAAGTTGTGGTGAAGTCAAAAATCTTGTAGATGATTTTTATAGGACAAGAAAGGATAGAGGAGCAGTTCCTTCTTCATATTCGTATGTTTGTAAAGAGTGCTTCATTGAGTATGTAAAGGAGAAGAAGAAAGATAGAACTCCGAAATCAAGATGGGAATACCCTGATTGGTAGGGTTTACTTCTTGTTTACCCTATCAAAACCGGGATATTCATAAATATTTTTAGTTAAATGAGTAACAAAGGAGAGAGAAAACATGGCTACTCCTCAACTATCTCCAGGAGTTTTAGTCAGGGAAGTTGACTTAACTGTTGGAAGAGCTGAGAACGTTCTTGACAACATTGGTGCAATTGCAGGACCCTTTTCATTGGGACCAGTAAATGAGCCAATTACGATTGAGACACAGCAACAATTCCTTGATACTTTTGGTAAGCCAATTGGAACTGATAGACAGTACGAGTACTGGATGTCTGGAAATTCATTCCTCTCCTACGGTGGTATTCTAAAAGTTGTTAGAGTCGGTGGAGACACCCTGAATAATGGTAATGCCGGAACTCAACAAGCTTCGGAAGCCGTTAGAATTGATAACCTAGATGATTACGAACAGAATCATCAGACAGACTCCAGTTTCTACTGGGCAGCAAGAAACCCAGGCACATGGTCGAACAGTCTGAAAGTTTGTACCATTGATAACATATCGGACCAATCTGTAGGTATTGCTACTACTAACCCTAGTGCACTCGGAATGGTGGTTGGTTATGGTGTATCTACTGCAAAGAATGCGGTATCTATCCCAGGCAATGGTTCTGTCAATACTTTCACAGGTAACCTTAAGGGTATCATCACTGGTGTTACCACGGATGCAGTAAACGGAAATAGTTCGATTGATGTTAAGGTACTTGCAAGAGTTAATCCTACTACAGAATCTACCACAAACATTGGTTTTACTACAATAAGTAGTATTGGAACCGCAGGTACAACAGTACTTTCTGTTAATAGTACGTCTGGTATTACTACAGGAACGATTTGTGTTACAGAGAATAATAGTGGTATTGATATTGTAAGTTTTGGTTCTTCTACAGTCACATTGTCTGTAGGTATTGCCCAATCTGCATTGGTTGGTACAGCTGTTACCTATCAAACACTGACATCGATTGCAGGAACTGAAACTCCGATTACTTATCAGAATTACAATCCAGCAAATTCATTCTCCGATGGTGATATACTCACTATCACTCCAGGAACTGGTGGAACACCAACCACTTCTAATACTTCTACAGTATCTGACTGGTACGATCAACAAACTCTTGGTCTTACGAACTCTACAGTTTATTGGAGAAACATTGCTCCTAAACCAGTATCTAACAGATATGTAACTGAAAGGTCTGGTTCTAACGACGCAATTCACGTAGTTGTTGTAGATGACACGGGTGATGTTACTGGAGTTCAGGGTAATATTGTTGAGAGATTTGTATCGTTGTCTAAGGCTTCTGATGCTACTGCTGATGGAGACAATCCTACTAGGACTTACTACAAGGACTTCATTGCAAACAATTCGAAGTTTGCCTTTGCTGGGTTTAACCCATCGAATGCACAAGATACTTACTGGAATACGATTCCAACAGCATCTGGTTTCTCAACTGCAACTACACCTTATACCAATGCCCAAGGCCTTTGGGGTCAAGAAGCACAAGGTATTAGTTTCTCCTCACTAGGAAACGTAAGTTACACACTAACTGGTGGTGTTGACTATAGTGCCAATAAGGGTATGGCTGCTGACCTTCCTGGTCTGTTGCAAGGTTACAATCTATTTGCGAACAAAGATGAGATTGCTGTTGATTATCTAATCATGGGTCCTGGACTTGGGATAGAAAATGAATCACAAGCAAAAGCCAATCTTCTGATTTCTATCGCAGAACAGAGAAAGGATTGTATCGCAACTATCTCTCCGCATAGAGCTAACGTTGTAAATGTAACCAATTCTACCACACAAACCGCAAACGTATTAGGTTTCTATTCACCTCTTCAATCATCGTCTTATGCGGTGTTTGATACGGGTTATAAGTACACCTACGACAGATTCAATAACGCATTCCGTTATATCCCAACCAATGGTGATACTGCTGGTTTGATGGTAAGAACTGCACTTAATGCATATCCTTGGTTCTCACCTGCTGGTCTCCAGAGAGGTGTTCTGAACAACGCAGTTAAGATGGCATATAACCCATCCAAGAATCAAAGAGACGAACTCTACTCTGGTAGAATCAACTCAATCATCAACCAAAGAGGTTCTGGTATTGCACTTTACGGTGACAAGACTGCTCTTGCATATTCTTCGGCCTTCGATAGAATTAACGTAAGAAGATTGTTCTTGACTGTAGAACAAGCTCTTGAGGGAGCTGCAAATGACCAGTTGTTCGAACTCAATGACTCTAACACTAGAGCTAACTTTGTTAATATTGTCGAACCCTACTTGAGAGATGTTCAGGCTAAGAGAGGTGTTTACGATTTCAGAGTTATTTGTGACGAGACCAACAACACTCCAGATGTCATTGACAACAATGAGTTTAGAGCTGATATCTTCCTGAAGCCAACCAAGTCTATCAACTTCGTCACCTTGACGTTCGTTGCTACTAGAACTGGTGTTGACTTCGAAGAAGTAATTGGTACTGTTTGATTATATTAAATAACTACTAGGAGGATCAAAAAATGGCAGAGACCAAATCACTTTCACAATTCAAATCTAGATTAGCGGGCGGTGGTGCCCGCCCCAATCTATTTGAAGTTTCAATTCCATCATTTCCATCAGCAATTTCTGATGCATGGGGTAGTGGGGACCAGTCAGAAAATGGAACCTTTAAGTTCCTTTGTAAGGCTGCAGCCCTTCCCGCTTCAAACACACCTTCATTCAATGTACCTTTTAGAGGTAGACAATTGAAGGTTGCTGGAGACAGAACGTTCGATCCATGGGAAGTTACAATCATCAATGATGAGGACTTCCAACTTAGAACAGCGTTCGAGAGATGGGCAAACGTTATCAGTAAGCTCGATGATGCAACTGGTGTTACCAACCCATCATCGTATATGACTGACGCATATGTTCAACAACTCGGTAGAGGTGCTGAAAGATTTGCAACCACCAATGAAGGTGGTCAGTCCGCGGTTCTGAGGACGTATAAGTTCTTCGATATTTTCCCAACGAATATCAGTCAAATCGCACTGTCATACGATAGTGGGGATACGTTAGAAGAATTTACGGTATCATTCGATGTTCAATACTATACTATCGGTAACTCACTGGAGTCTTCTGGTAGTAATAATGGTGAAGTTTTGATTGAATGATAAATAACTAGGAGATACACTTCTAGTAAATATATTGCAATGGCGAGACTATTTGGTTACTCAATTGAAGATAGCGAAAAGACACCGCCTAGCGTAGTATCTCCGGTTCCACCCAATAATCAGGATGGATCGGAGAACTATGTTAGTAGCGGTTTTTTTGGTAGCTACGTAGATATTGAAGGGGTATATAAAAACGAGACTGATCTCATCAGACGGTATCGTCAGATGGCACTCTATCCAGAATGTGATAGTGCAATCGAAGATATTGTAAACGAAGCAATTGTTTCAGACACAAATGATACTCCGGTATCAATCGAACTGTCTAATCTAAGTGCAAGTGACAATATCAAGAAAAAAGTAAGAGAAGAGTTTAGATATATTCTTGAACTTCTTGACTTTGATAAGAAGGCACATGAAATCTTTAGGAATTGGTATATTGACGGAAGACTTTACTACAATAAAGTCATTGACCAAAAGAAACCACAAGATGGTATTCAAGAGCTGAGGTATATTGACTCAGCCAAAATGCGTTATGTTCGTAAGTTGAAGAAGAAAGGTCCTGATAGTGTTCAGACCGCACAAACCGCATTTACGAATAACAATGAAACTGCATACGATTTTCCAGAGATAGAAGAGTTCTTCATCTATACTCCAGACGCTCGTACTGGTACTGGGTACGGTGGTAATCCACAGAAGGGAGTCAAGATGACTCGTGATTCTGTTACCTATTGTACATCTGGTCTAGTTGATAGAAACAAAGGACTTACATTGTCCTGGATGCATAAGGCAATCAAACCTCTCAATCAGTTGATGATGATTGAAGATAGTTTGGTTATCTACAGATTGTCGAGAGCACCAGAACGTAGAATCTTCTACATTGACGTTGGTAATCTTCCTAAACAGAAGGCAGAACAGTATCTGCGTGATGTCATGATGCGTTATAGAAACAAACTTGTCTATGATGCAAACACTGGCGAACTTCGTGACGATAAGAAGTTCATGTCTATGATGGAAGACTTCTGGTTACCTAGAAGGGAAGGTGGTCGTGGTACAGAAATTACGACACTTCCCGGTGGTCAGAACCTTGGCGAAATTACTGATATCAACTACTTCCAGAGAAAACTTTATAGAGCTCTGAATGTTCCTGAAACCAGAATTGAAGGTGAAGGTTCTGGTATGTCACTGGGTCGTTCTTCTGAAATCTTGAGAGATGAAGTTAAGTTCTCCAAGTTTGTTGGAAGAATGAGAAAGAGATTCTCTGATATGTTTAACGACATGTTGAGAACTCAATTACTTCTGAAGAACATTGTGACTCCCGAAGATTGGGAGTACATGGCAGACCATATTCAATATGACTTCCTGTATGACAATCACTTTGCAGAACTCAAAGATGCAGAGTTGATGACAGAGAGAATCAATCTTGCAACAATGATGGAACCATATATCGGTAGATATTACTCTTCTGATTATGTAAGAAGAAATATCTTCCGTCAGACTGATGATGAAATCATTGAACAGGATAAACTGATTGAAGAAGAAATTGAAAATGGTGTAATTCCTGACCCCAATGCAATCGCAATGGACTCTGAAATGGGTGGTGCACCAGGAATGGGTGGTGCAATTCCACCTGATACTGGTGGTGGTGATGCAATTCAATCACCAGAAGTACCCAAAGATCCAGCGGCTCAAAAAAATCCAGCCGGTGGTGTAATCTAAATAAACGTTAAAGTAATCATTAATCAACATGGATGACCTTATGGATATGCTCGTCAAAGATGACGAGTCTGCATCACAAATCAGTGATAAAATCAAAGACATTTTGTTTGCAAAGAGTGCAGAACAGATTGAAACTATCAGACCAAACGTTGCTGCATCAATTTTTGATGAGCCAGTTTCTGATGAAGAAATTGAAGCTGAGGTAGAAGTAGAACCTTCAGAAGAAGAGTAATACTAAATACCTTTATAAGTAACTATTGTAATTTAAAATAATGGGAGCATTACGACCAGTAGGAGTCAATACTACTTTTGCAACCAGTACTTCTTCTACTCAAACAACAGCGATTCCACAACAATCGGATACTCTTAGAGTTGTAGCACTGGATGCAGGAGTTCATATTGCATATGGTAATAACCCAACTGCAACTTCTTCAAATTTCTTTGTATCTACAACGGATACTGCAGAGATTTCACTTGGACCTGTAGCATCTCAAAGAGTTGTTGCATACACCAAAGGAACTACTACAACTCTAGATTTTCCAGAAGGAACTGGATGTCCTTTTGGGCCAGGAGAAGCTGTATCGTTGACTGTTAGTGGTCAGGCAGCATTTGATTTTACACATCAAACCGTTCTATCAGTTGATAACACATCTGGTCGTGATGGATTTTTTGGTACGAGATGTGTTATTGATTATAATTCTTCCTCTGTTGTAGGAACATTTGATTCAAACTATGCAACATTGAGAAGGTCAATTAAGATCGCAGCAGTTACTGCATCTGGAACTGGCACCGTTCATATCCAACAAGTACAAACATCCTGAAGATCCATGAGACTTATCAGAGAAGAAATCGAAACAGTTGATTTTATCGTTGAAGAAAAGAACGGTAAAAAGAGTATGTTTATTGAAGGTATCTTCCTTCAAGGAGACATCTGTAATCGTAATGGAAGAATGTATCAAATGGAGGGCCTGAGAAAGGAAGTCCAACGATACACAGAAAACCACATCAATGCCGGAAGAGCCCTTGGAGAACTTGGACACCCGGATGGTCCGACAGTTAACTTGGATCGTGTCAGTCACAAAATTGTTTCATTAAGAGAAAGTGGGACAAACTTCATCGGTAAGGCAAAAATCCTTTCAACCCCAATGGGTAAGATTGCAGAATCACTTATTGGTGAAGGTGTCAAATTGGGTGTTTCTTCTAGAGGCATCGGATCACTGACCCAAACTAAAGAAGGTATCAACGTTGTTGGTTCCGACTTTATGTTGGCAACCGCTGCTGACATTGTAGCAGACCCTTCTGCACCTGATGCTTTCGTTGAAGGTATCATGGAAGGTAAAGAATGGATCTGGGATGGTGGTA
>Ga0222719_10000668_pt1 | contig 34182 bp, 68 predicted proteins | sample C33_34DmetaG_FD_165039 | JGI IMG/M metagenome (GOLD analysis project Ga0222719, IMG submission 165039) | Estuarine water microbial communities from San Francisco Bay, California, United States - C33_34D | ecosystem: Environmental > Aquatic > Marine > Unclassified | place: USA: California... | reverse complement strand
AAGTCTATTTAACTTGTGTAATAGCCTCTTGTGGATTAGCAAGTGGTACTAAACCTTTATCAGTTAAGTAACCTCTTTTACCAATCGCTCTCTTTGAAGTAAACTCTTTAATGTATTTTTCAATACCAGGTATTACACCAACGTGTTGATTTTTTACATAAAAGTATAATGGTCTACTTATAGGATAAGAACCATCTTGGATAGTATCTAAAGATATTGACTTACCATTGATTGTAGCAGCGATTAGTTTATCTCTACTGTTATCATAGTAAGAGTATCCTAATATACCAAAGTTTTTTGGATCAGATACAATCTTATTAATAATCAAAGTATCGTTTTCACCTGCTTCAATAGCGGCGCCATCTTCTCTTAAAAGAGCACAATCTTTTTTGTTAACACTTTTAATTTCTTTTGGACAACCTTTACTCATTACTAGGCTATTAAAAGCATCTCTAGTACCTGAAGTTGGTGGTGGAACTAATACTGATATTTTTATATTAGGTAAACTCTTATCAATGTCAGACCAGTTTTTTGGGTGTGGTCCTTTTGCTGATAAAGCTAACCATAATTGTTCTACTGTAAAATTGATTGGTTCATTTGTTGCTGAACGAATAATGGCAATACCATCTAATCCTACAATCACTTGTGAAATATCTGTTACACCATTGTCATAGCATAACTTCTTTTCTTTTGGTTTAATTGCTCTACTTGCGTTTGTCATATCAGGTGTATTGACACCGATACCTTTACAAAATAATTTCATTCCGCCACCTGTTCCAGTAGATTCAATCACAGGTGTTTTAATACCTTGTTTACCTACTTTTTCTGCTACGATGGTTGAGAATGGAAATACTGTTGAAGAACCTACTATTGAAATTTGATCTCTTGCTTGTGCTGTTACTGTCATCAAAGACATAATAAAAGCGATTACTAATAATCTCATCTTATCTCCTATGTTTGTTAAGACTTAAAGTATTTAACAACTTAAAAGATGATGTAACAAAAACTTAATATTATTTTGCTTTAAACAATATCCTTAAATATCTTGGTCCTGTGTCAGAAGCTGTTGTACCTCTGAATTGAAAATCTATTTGATACCTATGACCATTGACTACAGCATCAAATCGAATAAAACTATATTTTCTAACACCTGGAATAGCATAACCATAACTGTCTTTAGATAAACCACTAATCGTAACTTTGTGATTAAAACCAGTTATCTTATTTAAATGATTATTACCTTGTGAAATTTTTGTGACAGTGACAATATCTGGTCCTAGTATTTGTTTTAATATATCTACAAACCTATTTCTAATTGTATTGTAATTATAATTCTTAATAGTTTTTGCGGCAAATTCTTTACCATATGCTTGACCCATTTTAAAACCATCAAAACCAAAGAACTCATTAACCATTGTTCTCATAGATGGTGATGAAGATTTAAAGTAATTAATCACAGTTGCATTATAAACATAAAATGAGTTTGTAAATTTAAGGGATAAATGATGTATTACTTTATTATTGTATTTGATATTTAAATCGGCAACTTTACCTTTTGAGTTATTTGTAACTGTTAATTTATTTTTAGATATTGTTGGTGGTCTTTTAGTATTTGCTGAACCCACCTTTTCCATGTAATAACGACTATCTTGTTTTAATCTTAATAGCTTCTTTAGACCTTCTACTGTATCACCATGTTTTAATTCTTTATATTCTGCACCCTTAAACCAATTATCTAAATCATCTTTTAATTGGTCTTCAAAAGCTAATCCACCAGCACCTTTTGCTGCCATTGGTTTAAACACTAATACACTAGCGCCAGTTACATCTAATTCTGTAACTTTCTTTCTTACTTTATAATCTATCTTATTCTTCTTAAAGTAATCTTCAGTCTTTTCTTGTAACTCCGTTCTATTTGCAGAACGAACAAATAATTGCTTTCCCTTAACCTCAAACTTTACCCCTTTATAGAAGTTTAATTTTTCTAACTGTTGTTTTAACATAAATCCTTTATACCATACTATTTAGAGAAAGTCAACAGAATAGCTCGCTCAATTTTCGAGTCGCTGGTACAGGCACTCTAATCCATAAACTCAACAAGATAATCCTTAAACTTCTTATACCAGTACACCCCTAGTTCTCTTAACGATTCATTCTGTACTCGTAATCGTTCTAACTTACGCACTAATAATTTCTTTCTAAACTTCGTAAACCCTTTATCGTTATTTTCAATCTTATCTATTATAAAGTCAATATCGGGACAAGTATAATCCGGCACTTTAGGTGCTAAACGTTTGAGTCGCTTTACAGTTTTTCTAAATTTAGACAATACATAACCTTTTCTACTATTATGATATTATCAATGATTTTGTGAAGTTTCGCTTTAAGAATATTTATAGACTCTATGGTTCCCTGTGACCATTCTACATGGCTATATAGTATTATCGCAAATTGAACGATATACTGTAACGCTCTAATTTACTTCTATTTGGAGCAACGGCGTGTTTAGTATAAGATGGAAATAGATAACACTTATTCTTTTCACTTGGCAATATAAACCGTACGCTATTATGTGTATTAAAATTCTTTTGTACGTTACGCCAGTCATATAACATATAGTCATGGCTATGTCGTAAAAACACTATGTCACCACAATCCTTCGGAGTCTGTACATAATAGACACCTGAGATTAAACAACCAGAATGTATGTGTTCTATATTATAATCTTTATGTCCACTAATGTTAATCCACATATTATCAATAACACCCAAAGTTTGTATTCCTATGTGTTTACTATAATCTTTTGTAGATGATATTATATGAGATATGAGAGGTTGTAATATAGGATCGGCCATGTTTAGATTATTACTTTGATAACCTAATATATTTGATACCTTTCTACCTGTATCGTTTTTTCTTACGAAATCACAATAGTCCTTTAAATCAGAGTTAAAGGTGGTGTTCCAAACGCCGTCAGTAAATAATGGTGTAAACATAGACTATTTCATTAATATAATAAAACTATTTAGACGAGAAAAATATACGAGAAAATTTTTGATATTGGCTGCCAGCAATCCTTTTGTAGTTTTGGGTGCCGTCAGATATACCTTAAAGTTGTTATTACATTTATAGATTAGAATAGCTGGCTATATAACAATAGGCCTTTTTCTCTCTACGGATTTAGATCAATTGTGGAACCTCTATGGATAACGGCGCCAGTAGTATTACTTGTCTTGGTTCCTTCTATTGTCTCTGATGTATTGCCGGCTACTTCTACTGTATAGTTGCCGCCTACTTTTAGATTATAGTCACCGCCGGCATTCATATTGATTTTACCTTTGACTGTGTGTATATTGACATCGCCATCATCTACTTGTATATTGATATTGGCATTGGCGCCTACTTGTATATCATAATGGTTATCTACTGTGTTTGTCTTATTGATATACAGCTTGTGGCGGCCATCAATGGATATATCTGATTGTCCTTGTATTTGTACTTGTTCTTTATTACTTAATAGTCTATAGGATTCCCCTTTGATTATCTCTACCTTATTGCCGCTGGCGTCTATCTCATATGACGTTCCTGTTCTATGTCGTTGGTGTATTCTCTCATTGCTTGTAGTGTCATCATATTCCATTATATGGCCACTCTCACTCTCATATACATTGTTCTTTGGATAGCTGGCGTTGTATGGTATCTCTGGCTGGTCAAATGTGTCACCATCGCTGGCTAATACATCTGTGTTATCAGGGTTCTTAAATGCGTTAAAGTCAGCTGTGGCTATACCAGTAATACGAGTTGCCTTTCTTAATGTCAATGACAAGTGCTCTAAGTCTTCATTAGCCACTGCGAGCCTGTTGGTATCTGGCTCATCTTTGTACTTCGGATAGATACCATTTGGATCATAGAAGCCTCCGGCCTGTGACAACTCCGCAGGTACACCAGGCAGAGTGCCAAGTACAATCATCTCTTGTCGGTCCATACCATCTCTAAAATATCCAAGAACCCAACTACCTTCTACTAATCCAGTGGCACTCTGCCCTAGCCCACTGATTCCTGCTGATGTAGAAGGAAGCATACAGTGTGCCCACGGCAGGTCGGCTGTAGGAAGTATTGTCGTATTAGACGTATGATGGCCAAGAGCTCTCACTCGTACTCGCCCTGCTTTGTTTGGATCGTTCCTATCTTCTACTACACCAGTAAACCATAGAAAGCCATTGTGTCCTAAAAATTTATCATTGTTCATCTTTTTTTTTCCGATATACCTCTCGTTTTAAACAGCACGCTTTACGCTATTTAATACCATTTAATTAAACCGTGCGCAAGGTGGCGTTTATCTCTTAATTCTATTACATAAACTCTTAATAGTCGCAAGATGGCCTTTAACTTTAAGTAAAATAGGGTCTTTTACATATGTCCAAGGGCTTTCTGTGGCTTCCTCTGGACCCTTAAAGTAAGACTTGATCTTGTTCCTCTCACGTGCTTCATCAGTGGCAAATGAGTAATCGTCTATGATTGTCTTAATTCGTTCTTTAATCTTCATTATCACCTCTCGTTTTATTGTATTTATTCTTACCTTCATATGAGTTTATATTCTCTCATTGCCACCTACCATCATAAAAATTTAGCGACTCTTCTGAGGTTCTCCCATAGTTATATCAAATCGTCAAGGTCGGAGGTTTTATAAGGACTTCCGTCTTGTAATTCGTTGTTTGTAAATAGTTCGTTATCTTCCATAGGGAGAGATACGTTAAAACTATCTTTAATTAACTCTAACGCTAGTGTATGGCGCTTATTTAACGTTGAAACATGGTGTCTAGCGGCACTTATTAAGTATCTGCCAGATAGATATTTGTCGTTATCTTTTGTATCTTCTTTACTAAATGGCGCATACTTGGGTAGTGTAAAGTTTACTATATCACCTACTCTTAATTCTGTTGTACCAGGCGCTGTGATCTCTATAATAAGACTATTTGTGGCTATGTGTTGACTTATACGTTTTTGTAATATGTCTTTTGATTGTGGTAATTCGTGTGTGTTATGTACTTTGGCTGTTTCTGATTGATAGTATATCTTACCCTCGTTCTTGTTGCCAAATGTGTCACCATTGTCATAGTTAAAGAAAGGCAATATACCATTGTCACTTCTCTTATCACCGTTGGCGTCTTGTTCTAAATGATTTTGTTTACCATACTCTTTGTTGTAGTCAAAGTCAAGTTCTTCAAACGTTTTATTATACAGGTCGTGTGTAATTAATCTACTGGCATATACACCATTCGCTGTGTTGTTTAATGTGTCAAATTGTTGTAGTATTGTAAAATCTTCTACCGATTGTAAAGCGTACACAGGGTCTTCGCCAATGTTCTTTACCTTTGGTGAGTAATGTGCTTTGACTGGTCTTGGTGAGCCATCTTTCTTACAGAATAGTCCTTCGTATGATTTAAAATTAAACCCATCGCCATTTTCATAAAATAGAAAACCACTGTTCTCATAATGTAATGATCTAGCGTTCTTTCTTAATTGTTCTATCGCCTTGGTAGGTTTTAATCTTGGCATGACAAACTTATGATTGCTCTTTGTATCTTCTACCATTAAGTCTTTTTTAGTCTTTAGGTAGTTATAACATATGTCAGTCACCATCTGGTCTATCTGGCCTGTAAATGCTTGTGATATTCTTGTTTGATGATTACGAATTGCTTCCATAGATACAAACTTTAATGTGTATATTTGTGATCTAGGATTGACACCACTTCTGTTTTTAAGAGAGTAAACAAACATTGGGTGGCCTGTCTTAACAGAGAAGTCAAAGCCTTTATCTGTACCTGGCGTTCTAAAGAAAAACTCCACTCGTTCAAATCCTGTGATTGGTAATGTCTGTATGGCGTTTGTACCATCAAGCAATGTCATATCACCAGATAGAAACTTACCATCAATACTTTCGTATATACTAAGCTCTTGTACTAGACTTCTTATGGATAATCGTTTGGGTGTACCAGCGCCATCAAATGACTGGTATGATATTAATATTACATCGCTTAATTCAAAAGCGCCTGGTCTATCTACCTTTGTAGGCATTAATTCCTCACTAGTTTATTAAATTCTTCTATAAACGTATTTAAATATGATGGGTTAAGTAAATTAATTGATCTTTTTTCGTCTTGTAGTCTTTGTTCGTATTCTCTATTAGAAACAGATTGTGCGCCTGTGGCATCACTATTTACTTCTACTAGATAAGAATAATCATCTGGTCCTTGTGCTGATGTTCTACCACTAGATTGTGATACTTCGTAGTGATGAATAGCATCTGGATTAGTATATTTGTCTTTTAGAAATGCCTCAAAGTCTTGTTCACTCATAGGCCAATCATAATATACATCTGTGATGTTATTTGTAAGTAGTACAACCCAATGGTATTGTGCTGAACCAAAGTGTTTAAATGCTGTGTCTTCTGGTCTTTCGCCACTAGGTACATCATACTTGTCATATAAACTAATCTCGTTTATAACTTTTTCTCTAACCTTCACTCTGGTCATCAAGTCAGTAACAATCTTCTCGTTACCATTACCTGTTAAATCGTAAAAGCCTTTTTCAAAGTTTTTAAAATACATACTAGTGTCCTATTGCTATTGTTTCTTTTGTCATTATCTCCATCTCTGTAAATGACAAATCCATCTTTGTTAATACTGGCGCAGCACCTTTTTCGTCTGCTTTAAATGTAGTGAATACACCTTCTGGTGAATAGTCAATACTCATATCTGTTAGTGCACATCTACTAATTTTTGGTATATACATATTGGCACCATCTCTATACATATATGTTATTTGAAATTGTGCTGGTGCTGTTAGATAACCCTCGCCACCTTTTTCAGGCATCATATGAAATTTAAACATAGACAAAATCTTTTGTACATCTTCTTTTTCTTGTTCATTCTTTGGTGCAAACTCAAATGGGAAAGCAAATGATCTAAATGGTACATTCTTAAATACTAATTCTGCGTTAGGGTTAATTGATCTACCAAGACCTTTGTCTATCGCAGCACCAAAACCTGGTAGTGCTATCTCAATAGCAGCTTTGGATATACCTTCTAAAAATGTTTTACCTATACCACCACCTTTCGCTAATGCATCACTTAAACCTTTTAAGTCTAATAAACCTGAAGCAAGACCAGCAAGACCTGTGTCTATATTTTCATATCCAACTTTGTAATCAAATTTAGTTCCTGTAGATGGTGTGTATAAAATTATACTATCTGATATGTAAGACTTGTATGCATTAGTCTTTGTGTCCATACCAGTCGTTTGTTTTCTTAAAACTTTATCAGATGCTTGAAATCCTTGTGCTTGTAATTTTTTTCCACGTTCTATATTGTTTAATCTACCTTCACCCACTGTACCTAATGCATAGGGATATGCTTTCATCATACTTTGGTCACCCATATCACTACCATATCTTGTATCTGTATTTTCTATAATATCAAATATGATGTAATGACCTTCACCTAATTGAGCTGTCTCTTGTGGATAATACACACTACCATATGTGTATGGGTTTGCCTCTGGTCCCATGTGTGCCACTGGACTTTTTGATAAGTCTAATGGTGACTTGTTAGCTAGTTTAGCCGCAAGTTTCTTTGGTTGACCAAAGCCAGAAATCTTGTTTGTGAAACCACTAATTAAATTAGTGGCTATCTTTTGTTTGATTATGTTTGAAACCTTGTTTGTAAAACTCATCTAAATATCCTTGTAATGTTAATATTTATAACGAAATGAAGAAGTCATATAAAGGTTTATATCGCCCTACGAACCCAAAGAAATATGTAGGTGATGTCACAAAGATAGTATATCGTTCATTATTAGAGCGTAAGTTTATGCTGTATTGTGACCGTAATCCTGACATAACATATTGGGCTAGTGAAGAATTAGCGATTAGATATTATAATCCACTTGACAAAAAATACCATAGATACTATCCTGACTTCATAGTTCGTACAGTCAAAGGTGACAAGATACTAATTGAGATCAAACCATCTCGTCAATGTAAACCACCAAAAACACCTACAAAGAAGACAAGAGCATTCATGCGTTCTAGTTTTGAGTATATTAAGAATAGAGCGAAATGGGAAGCAGCAACAAGATATGCTGATGATAATAATGCTAAGTTTAAATTAATTACTGAAAAAGATTTAGGTAGTTACTAGGCTGCTGCGTCACTTAATCTAATAGAAACATCATCATTCCTACTATTTAAACCAAGACTTTGATTTTGATTATTTTGGTTGACAGTCTTAACAGAATTGTCTATAATAGTTCCACCACTAGATTGAGTTTGTGTATCAACAGGCATGTAATCAGTATTAGCAGGTTTAGATTTAAAGAAGTTTTTAAATTTACTAAATAAACCTCCTCCTTCATCACCTGTAGTAGATGGTAAAATTAATCCACTCTCATTTGATTCTATATCAGTTGTTCTCTGATCTAAATTACCAGCAGTAAAAGCAGCATCCTGATCGCCAGCAGTTGTATCTATCTCACCTGGCACTGGGTCTTTTGCTATTTTCTCTATGTCTTTACCTGGTTTAAATTTATTAATTAAATCTATTACACCATTTATGGCATCTATAAAAAAGTTCTTAACTTTAGCAAATATACCTGTAAAAAAGTCAGCGATCTTACCTGGTATAGCCATAACAGCATCACCAAAGTCAGATAATTTTTGTTTTACAATATCTAAATTATCTACCACAAAATCAAAGCCTTTTTTAAGAGCAATCAATGCTATTACAATAGCACCAGCAATTAGTAAGTATGGTAACATAGCCATTAGTGCGCCCATTAAACCAACCGCAAATCCTTTTAATAGTTTAGGTAAATTTTTCCCAAATTTTAATATACTACCAAACATCTTACCTAAGTCTTTGACAGCATTAATTGGCGCCATCAATCCTTCAGTAAATGCTGAACCTACATCACTTAATCCATCTGGTACGTACTCGCTAATATCATCACCAAGTTTTTGAAAGAAACCTCGTTTGTCTTCAGCCTCAGTCAGATTTAATGTTTCAAGTGTTTTTGCTCTTTGTTCAGTTGTTTCTATTACTTTCTTATTGGCAGTTATTAGTTCTTGGTTTTGATCTTCTGTTAACTCACCACCTTTTTGTTGTATTTTAGAATACTGCTCTATAATCTTTTGACTGTCTTTTATTTCTTTGTTCTGTTCTATTAATGCGTTCTTTTGTTCTTCTATTTGTGTTTTAGTTAATATAGCAACTTCACCAAACTCATTGACTTGTGCTATGATGTTTTGTGTTCTTAACTCATTAACTGTCTTTTCTGATTGTACAGATTTTTCTTCTCTTAACTTTAGGAAATCTTCGAGGTCTTTACTATATTTACCTAGATCAACACCAAACTCATTAATTAACTTGTCTAAATTTTCTAATCCATTTTTAAATCTATCTACAGGACCAGCTGATAAGTCTTCAGTGATTTCTGCTACCATTTGTTTAACGTTAGGTATAACAGTTTTGGCAGCAGCCTCAAATGATCCTCTAGCCTGTGTGAATATAGCTTTACCTATACCCGTGACCATTTCAGCAATTTCTTTTTTGCCGCCTTCAAAGTTATATCTTACGTTTGGTAATGCCATTATTTTTTACTCTTACTTGTTCCTGTGTATAGACCAAACCAAGCAGCACCAGCACCAACTACGATACTAATTAAACCACTTTGTTCCATTGTTGGTGAACCTAAGTTCATATACCATATTACACACTTGTATAGTAAGATTATGTAAACTGTTAAAAACAACCTTGGAAATATTCTCCAAGCATCAACAGCTCTCGCCATGTGTATTAATTTTGCGTATGGATTAACACCTAAATCTTTTACAGATGTGTCTACCTCTAAATCTACTTGAATTTTTTGTTTAGGTTCTGCAACCTTTACTTCATCAGCCATTTTATATTCCCTTTTTTATATTTATGTTAAGTACACATCTATTTATTGATTTTCTAGGTAATTGATTAGCATGTAAGTTACTTCCCTCAAACAATAATATTCTACCCTTTTTAGGAGATACTCGTTTTATTATACTATTCTCATTAAAAATCAACGTATCGCCATCTGTGTCATTGACATAATAGATTATTACATAATGTTTATCGTATCTATCAATGTGTATTACGTTATGATGTTCTTCTTTAATATTTCCATCTCTTATCTGTAAATTAGATTGTATTCTATAAACTAAATCTATGGGAAAATTAGCTCTAGTTTGAAATTGTTGTAATATCTCAGCACAAACTAAACTTGTCTTTTCATCATCTATACGAGTTCCTCTTGTAATAGAATGCACAAACATTTGTGTATCAACCACATTTTTTAATAACTCGTTAGATATATTATATTGCTCAGCGTGATGTTGTCCTTCTTCACTTGTTACTGTATATGGATTATAGTGCCAAGAGCATTGAGGATTGAACAATAAATTTTCTAACTTGTCTTGTAACTCTATGTCTATAATATTATCAAGTATTTTTATCACGTCTTCGTTTTTCGTTTTCTTCTTTGATATGATTAGTCAGTAATGTAATGTAAATTTCTTTTTCCCACGGCATTAGATTATCTAACTCCGTTAATGAATATTTGTGGTGTTGCATTAAAGCAAAATTGGTTTCATAATAGGCCTGTAGGCTATTGTGGGACAGGCTTATTGAAAAAAATCTTGTAATCCCTTAAATGTCACCTTACTTTTTACACCAGTCTTTGGATTAGTCACCTCAACTTCGTGTCGTAATTGTGGCATTGTATCAAAAAACTTTCTTATTTTAATAAATGCTTGTTGAGATAGACCTTCTAAAAACTCAACTAGTTCTTTCTTTGTGCTATCTTTCGCAGGATAAGTCTTATCACCCTCATAGATGTGGTCAATACAACTAGCGACTACGTTAAACATAGTATCTACGTTTTCTTTATTCACATCAAAACCAGCCTTGGTTATACCTAGCGATGGATAGTTTAATACTAAACCTAATTTTCTTTCTTCGTCTATAACAACTTTATTATTGTGGTCATCATCTACTTGTACTTCTACAGTAGATAAATCTAACTCAACATCAGTTGCTGTTTGTTTATCATCTGGACAGATAACTTTAAAGTTAGCAACCTCACCTACTGATTTACTTCTAATTTGTAATAATAGAAACTCTACGTCAAACATAGGTAAACTATCTATATCAAGTTTGTCAAATGTACAAGCTTTCAATATGTCTTTTGTTGCTGTTATTATTTCGTTGTTGTCTTTTGATTCCATAGCCACAAGTAATATCTTTTCTTCTTTGACTAGGAATGGTCTAAACTGTACTTTTATATCTTGCGATGGTAAAGTCAATTCATATCTTGGTGTCTCAATCGTTGGTAACGCCATTATATCTCCTTATTATATTAAATATTTAACGGTGGTATCTTAAATGGTGGGAATACTCTACCACCTGTAATTCTACCTATTGGGGCCTTTCTTCTCAATTCATTCAATACGTCTCGTCCTGCTCTTCTAATCTCTGGTGGCAACTTACTAATTAGTCCACCAAATATACCGCCAGCTCTTTTTACTGTTGGTTGTTTAAAATCTGATGATCCTACATCTACTTGTCCAGCTCTATCTAAAAAGAAATTTACCCAGTACCTATAGCTAAATGTAACAGTAAATGTTTGTATATCATTAGCCGCATGACTAAATGATACATCACTAATTGTTTTAGGATAACACTCAAATAGTCTTACACCATATGTTATATCATCACGTTCTTGCCTACTAGCAAATTGACCTAAAGCAAATATGTCTAGTGGTGCAACATAATCATTGTAGTAATTCATGTTGTGCGTTGAATTACTAAATGCTGCCTTTTGCCACATTTCAAAAAATGTTCTTTCTCTCATAAATTTATCTGTATAAAATGTAGCAGTAATATCGCCATATGTATGGTCATAAACAAATTTTCTCACTGGACCATTATGTCTAATTTCTTTTTGTGCGCCTTCTCTAGCTGGCATAGAAATCTCACTACAGAATGCTTGTACTCGTCTTTTGTTTTGATCTTGGTTCATTGCTCTTAATTGACTTTGTGTAGAGAAACCTTGTATCTCCTCATCATCACCAGATACACCATTTGGTAGTGTGAAGTTTACATAGAACCTAGCTTTTCTTTGAAAGCCTTCAGCTTCATTGACCATGGCTTGAAATCTACCCATAGTAGTTTCAGGATTACCACCAGCCTTTTGTCTTAAACGTGGATCTGATTGTACATCATCTAGGCTTCTATCTCTAGGTAAACCTATTCGTATATCAAAACCACCAATTCTTTTTCCGCCTCTTAATATTGCCATTAGTATGGACTTCCTTTTCTAAATTGTTGTACAGGCAACATAACTGCTAATGCTGCTTCATCAAAATCAACTCTTAAAAAACTTGATCTAACATGACTATACAAATATTTTTTAATGGTAGTTCTAGCAATTCTAACGTTCTTAATACCATCATAGGTAGCATCAATTCTTGTTGTTGACTTCATACCACCAGAGGCATATCTTTGTAAATTGTTCAATAAACTTACTCGTTGAACAGGTCTTATGTAGTGAAAGTTCATTCCCATAAATCCACCTGGAATTGTTTCTAAAGGTAGAACAAGTGGGAACCTATCATACAAAGGTAATACCTGTTTATATTTAGGGTCATAATAGAAGAAATTTAGTCTACCTCTACTAGGAATACCATTTAATTTACCTGATCTCATAAGGGCCGCAGCAGTCACTCTATCGCTAAGTGTGGCTACATTTTTCTTATACCAATCAACACTTTTTCTAATGCCGCCTTGTTGTATTTTGATAGGGTCTAATATTGATATTGCCATATGCTAATATTTATATAAAAAAAAGGCGGCCTTTCAGCCGCCCTTTCAAAGTTATTGATGTGAGAGAGAATTACTCCTCTTCCGCTAATTTACTAAAGTATGACAAAGTATCATCTTCGTCATTATCACTAGCAGATGTTGGAGCAACATCATTACTTTTCGCAACACTACCATTTTGAGGCGGGAGGTCTGTTTTATCAGCAGTTGTTGCGCTTCGTACACCTGTAATCGTCCTATTCAGTTTCTCTTTGAGTTCGTCATAGGTTTTAAAATTATCGGGTGCAAGAAATGGTTTAAGAGGGTGTTGTGAAGACCATAATGTTTTGATCTCGTCATCACTCTCTTTAATTTGTGATACGCCCTCAAACTCGGACTTATCATAGTTCCAGTAACCATCAACTTTTCTAATTTTTAGTTTAAAGTTTGCACCTTTCCAAAAATCAAATGGATTGATTGGTTTCTCATCTTCAAACGCAGGTTGCATAGCTTCTGTAATCTTATCAAAAATCTTTTTACCAAATTTAAATAAGAAAGTTTTACCTTCGTTCTCTGGATGCTTAGGATCAGATACCACTAGAATATTTGAGTAGTAAGATAATTTTCTTTTTCTCTTTCTAGCAATCTCTTTATCACTATCTAAACCAGTATTCCAAAGTCTTGTGTTTTCTTCTGACACAGGATCTTTTTGGCCTAGTGTTGTTAGTGAGTTCTCAATATACCAACCACCTACATCTTGGAATGCATGTGACCATACTCTTTGCCATGGTAAGTCTTCACCTTCTGGCGCTGGTAAAAATCTAATTACAGCAAAACCATTTCCAGTTTTATCTAGTTCTGGTTTCCAAAATCTGTCGTCTTGGTATTTTGATTTGTTATTTTGTTTGTCCTCAGGATTGAGGTTAGCCTCTATGGCTTTCGTAAGTTTGTCAAAGTTACTTGACGATTGTTTTAATGTATCAAAGTCCATTGTATTACTCCTTGTATGTATCTTTGTATTCGTTGTTTTTGTGTTACCTGTATAATCGGTATCATAGTTATTTATAAGACTTCTTCTGTTGTTTTACCCATTTTTTTAACTCATTAGGGTCACGTTTAGGTAAAGACTTATTAATTTTGTATTCTCTATAACGTTCACACCAGTTCACTATTGTGTCTAATAATCTATAAATTATTCTATCAAACATATTACCTCTACTATACCATATTATTGGCTATTTGTCAAGTCTCATTTGACACGATAAAAGGTACTTTGCCATAGTGGAAACCAGTCATTTCTATTCTTACAAATTATACCTTCTATATGTGTATATCCTCTATCGACAGCGTATCTAAATCTATTTGAACCTGTAACAACACCTAATTGTGTATCTGTACCTGTCCATGGCAATCTATTCCAATAATCATCTTTTCTAATTACAAGTATAGGGTTTTCCATACCAACCTTATCTAAATTTTTATATACATTATTTAAATATTCCATGTAATTATCATCTGTTCTATTTGGCAAATCAAACAAGTCTTCTATTTTTAGAAGTTCTTGTTTTTTTCCAGGTATAATTTTAGATGCAGTTAAAGGTTTCATTTAGTTCCTTAAATGTCATATAACTTAAATTTTTATTTGTGTACTTATTCCATTCTTCTATATTAGCACTAACATTAGTATTACCTCTTATACCATCTGGATTTACTTTTATGAATTTTACTTTTGGAAACTCTTCCATTAGTGTACTCCATTGTGATACCCAATTAACATGAGGTATAGCTCCATTTCTTTCATCACCATAATTTTGTGTTGACTTATACATATTGTTTATGTTATTTGTATTACTTTTTAAATCATGTCCTATTAAATATATTTCTTCTATATCTTTTTCTCTGTTCAAAGCAACCCAACCACTGGTTGCACCACATGCCCAACCTCTATCTTTATTACCTATTTCTCTTAAATTATGTGTGTTATCATTTTTTATATCTACCCAACTTACATAACAACCTGTATGATTAATTTGTTTCTTTTCTATTTGTGCACCACTAGCCATTTTTCTAATTATTCCAACTTGACCTGCAATAGATGACCCATGGAATACATAGTGTTCTCTATCACCTTTTTTATTTTCGGTTAATTTAAAATTCTTTTTACCAATTTCTATTTCTGCAGGTGTTAGTCCAGCAAATACAACACTACTATATGTTATACCTGGCACTGGGTTCCAATCTCTTAACCATAATTCATTTTTATCTGCATAACCACTTTGATATACTTCGTGCATCATAGGACCATCAACAGAAGTCAATACGTCTGGTGTAAAGTCTCTATACAAACCATTACAACCATATATCTTTCCATGTGGTTTTAGTTTAATTAAATCTATTGACGATCTACTCTCACCGTTACCTATACAAAATATTCTTTTAGCCATTTACTTCTAATCCTGTTGATATTATAATTCTTGTTTCATTAGTTTTTATTTCTAAAGGTTTATGTTTTAGTTTAGAGTTCCATACATACCATTTATTTGTTTCTGCTTTAGTTACAAAATCATTCTCAAACATAGTTCCTATATTATTATCTGTAATATACATTAGTGCAGTCAACTGTTGTTTATCACTATCAATATAATGATTGTGCCATATAGAATTTATAACTTCATTTTTATATGTCACAAATGCCCATAAATGTGTAATCGTTGCTTTAATATTTTTTGTTAATAATGAGTTGTATAAACTATCTTCAAATATGTTTATTGATTTATGTAAATATGAATCACTCTGATGTTTTGGGTGTTTACAATTAGGATAGAATTCACAACATGGATTGTTTTTTACATAAGAAATAATTTGTTCTTGTAGAGCAGATGTGTTTTTAAAGTTCTTATCTTCTATTTCCATTATCATTATTAATATAATTCCATTGTTCTTCATTAACACAAAAACCAAATACCCACATTAATCTTGGTTTTTTACTTTTAATTTCTAATACTTCATGGCTACTTTTTGAAACTCTATAACAAAATAGTTCATTTTCTTTCATTATATATTTATTTTTATTAATTACAACTTCTCCACCTTGATCAGGAGCTTGTGTAATTATATTACAATGTAAAGTTTCATAATTTTTTACCCAAACAGGATCAGTGTGTTCATAACAGGTGTCATTATTTTCAGCAAAACTTGCTACAATACCATTTTTAAATGGAGGGTATATATTATTTTTTTCATTTTCTTGTAAATTAAATGTATCAATTATTTTTTTTCTTATGCTTATAGCTTCTTCAGGATATGAAAAATTTTCATCTGTGCTATATCTAGTTGTTTTACGATTACCTCCCATATTAGCACTTTTAAAGAAAGGTTTATTTGAATTATCTAAAATCCATTTTGATAAAATTTTAGAATCTTTTTTAGATATAAAATTCTCTATTCTAAAAGCATTCATTTTGTAAAGACTTCTCTCATTATCAATTTACATTCTGTCGCATTAAAGTTTATAAATGGTTTCACTCTGGCCACCTTAAGCGAGATTTCAGGCCATACAATTTTCTCGGTAATTTCTTTATCCCAATTTTTACTAAAGTTAAGAAAGTGATTAAGCACGACCGCGGTCTGGTAACTACATTTCCTTTGAATAAGTAAGCGTAACATTCTTGGATGCTGTCCATTAGGTACATAAAAGCCATCATCAAAAGAAAGACCACGAGAGCTAAAGTCACTAGAAATAACTCCGCACTCTTGTTTAAAATGGTAAGCAAAGGATTCTTTCCGTTTTTTATAATCCAAATAAACCCCTCTACCATCATTTGCCAACAGATTACCAATCCATCTCTTACTATCTGAAAGAAAGTTAGCAACAAAGAAATCAAGTATATCAGCTTCTGCATATTTCGTACTCAGTTTGTGAAAGAAGTATCTATCCTTACGTTTAGTAAATGTTTCAAGTTTTGCGTTAACCTTTCCACCATACTTATAATAGTCGTATGTATCAGATGCAAAGTGTAGTTTGACAGCCAAATAAGTTTTGTAAACATCAAATCCCCCGTACATTCATTTCATCTTCCATTATTTCTAGTTTATTTAAAACTGCCTCATCTTTAGGGTCATTTTGTTTACTGGCTTTAAATTTATTACAATCTTGGCATAGTATTTGTAGATTATTAATATCTAATCTTAAATTCCAATGTGTCTTTAATGGTTTTATATGGTCTATATTTAAAGTTTTATTTAAACTAACATTTTCACCACAATAATTACATAAAAAATATTTGGCTTTGTTTTTTTCCATGTACTCTTTTCTTAAAGACTGCCACTCATCTGTTCTATAAAATTTTTTAGTTTCTTCTAATGAAATATTTGAAAAGTATTCTACAGCAACTTTTTTTGGATTAGTTACCAATTTTATTTTTTTCTTTCTTCTTCTATAATACATAATTAAATGGGTAACATACCACACTTTGGATACTTCAACATTTTTAAGTTGGTAGCTTCTACTTGTATCTTTTCTTTTAATGATTTTGATATTAATGATGATACTTGACTTGTATCTAAATCGTTTTCTTCACAATACCATATTACAGCATCCATATGTGAAATCTTTTTTTCTTTCACAATACTTTCAATATTTAAACTAAATTCTTTACTATTCATTTTCACCTCATTTTTGAGTGGATACTCACGCTAGCTTTCGCCACCACAGTTATAACTCTATTAATATATCATGCTCTTATAATTTTGTCAACCCTATTTAACTATATACAAATCAAACGAGTGAAATAATATACATCTTTCTGTTGAATTTGGTACATCAATTGTTGCTGTTGTTTGTGTGCCATCTTCATTTACATAGTAAGTTACCATATAAACTGCCTGACCTTCTTCTGACATACCTTCTCTACCCAAAGATATATTTTGTGGCATAAAATTATAATGGTTTAAGTAATTATCAATTAATTCAGGTTTACCACATAGTGCTGGTACTTGTGTAAAATAATATTTTCCAAGATCACTTTCGTGGTCGGCATTAGCCGTAATCGCAAATAAACTGAATAATATGCTTATTAATGTTTTTTTCATTAGCCCTCTCTATGATAAAACGTGGGCCACTCTTTTTATTAACTTGCTTGAGCTTTATCTTTATTTTGTTCTTCATAATATTTATAAAAGTCATCAATTGATTTCATCAAAGGTGTCATATAGTCCTTTGTTTCTTTTATAAATGATTGTACTGAACCATCTTCAGATGCAAGTAAAATAACAATTTGTTCTATCTTCTTACCGAATATCTCCTCATACATTTGAGCATAGGCTGTAGTCTGCATAAAGTAGTTTTCTATCCAGCTTTCTTGTCGTTCTTTGTTAGCAGTTTTAAAATCTATTACAGATAACTTACCATTGTATTCAGCGATACAGTCAACCTGACCAGCGATTGTTAATTTCTTACTATACATAATTGTCTCTAAACAATGTATGTTATCAATTTGATCTACATATGGTTTGATTAGTCTAAACAGACCTAGTGGTAATACACCACGTTCACTTGGTGTTAGACCTTTTAGGTATTGTTCTATTAATGTGTGAGTTGCTTTACCACGTCTAGCCGCTCTACCCATTTCCCAATTAGCAACATTCTCACCAATCTTGTCTCGCCATTCTTGTAATTGTGCTTTCTTCTGTATACCTAATACAGTAGTTATTGAGGGGTAAGCTTTACCGTCTATATCATAGAAACGGAAGCCATCTATCTTTTTACCTTTTGTGACAGGTAGTTTTGATTTATCTAAATCTATAAAATTAAATTTTTTAGCCATTGTATTTTCACTTTCATATTTGTACTATTCATAGTATAACATAATACGTGCAATCTGTCAAGTCTAATTTGACCTGTACAGTGTCATGTGATCTTTAATCTTTTCAGGATCGTTTCTTAACGCTTCCCTATCTTCTTTTCAGCTTGGTACATAAGACTCATAACAAGTCTTATTACTTTCGTTTTTATAAGCTCTTAATATTTGTTTACGATTTTCACCATCTGATCTATACGAGCAGTGAACCCAGCCGCTATTTGGCTCATCTACATTGTGAAACTCCAAAATCATCTGGTCCCAATCACAATGCTCACTAATCCACTTGACTAACTCTGCATTAGAGATACCATGGATTTCAAAGTCAGCTGCCTGACCCTTCGCATGCTGTGATGTTTTAGATGACCCTATTGCTTCGCAAAGTTCTGGACTTCTATATCCACTAGATACCGATACAACTCTACCAAAATGATCTCTAACTCTTTGTAGCACATTGATACAAAGTTCTTTTAGATTATTCATATGGTCTTCACTAGGATTATTACTAATCCCTTTACGAGTTGCCGTTTGGCTCTTGGTCATTTCGTTTAAACTAAAATTATTGCTTAGTTTCATTTAATTTATCCTTTGCTTTTAACTTTTCTTTTTTCAAAGAGTGAACATCTTCCCAAGTTTTATATGATCTATCGTTATTTCTAACTGTTTCAGCTATAGTAACTTTCTTTTTTAACTCTTTATGATATTCTTTGTAGTTCATTATTATCCCCTTGTAAGTTTTAATAACTTTTCTATTTGTGCCTTAATAATTGGTCCTCTATTAGGCCAATGTATATAAGGCTCGTCAGTCTTTTGTAAATTATACAAAAATGGTATAATTACTTTTTCAATCGCCTTAAATCTTTTATCTATATCTGCATTCTGTACTTCTTTTGTGATAGTATCTTTTTCAGCAACTATCTGCATTACTTCATTCATCATAGATTTAATTGATTGTACATCATTTTTAACCTTAGATATTTCTAAATTAGTTTGTTGTCCTAAGTTTTCTATATCTTTTTTATCAACTGATGATTTGACTTCTGTTTTAGGCGCAGATGATACAGCAGTGACGCCGTAGTCTTCTTCTAAATCAAAGCCACGCATGTAATCTGGTATATCTTTAGCCATTATTTTAATCCTTTTATTCTTCTTTTATTTTTAGCGATTGCTTGTTCTGTCTTAATCTGTTTGATAGACCTCTTTGTAGTTTGTCTAGCAAGAGCACTCTGTGGGTGCGCCTCACCTATTTTAGATAATACATCTTTAAAACCACTATCTGTCTTCATAGTACGATTTCCAACACTCGCTACAATATTTAGTCCTGTAAGTACCTGTGATATGTGTTTATTCTTTTGTAGATATTCTTCCATTTCAGCAATGGTCATCATATCATCATATTGCTTTTTAGTCTTCTTATTGTAAAATGTGTATATGGGCATTAAAGATTTTTGATAGCCTCTAACTTATCTTTTGCTTCTGCTAATTTTTCAGTTTTCTTTTCTGCTGTATCTACATAATCTATATGTTCAGCAACACCAATTGGTTGTGCCAAAAAAGTTCTTAAATCTGCTTCAGCAACAGCAACATCACCTTCTAATTTTTTTATTAATGCGTCTTTAATCATCTTCTCTTTCCTCTATTCTTCTTAATGTTTGTTCTTCGTTAAAACCTTCCATTAAAAGTTCATGTGTGGTTTTATTATCTTCTCTTAAACCATCCCACAACATTTTCTTTTCATCAAAGGTAAATGGTCGTATCATATTTAGTCCACTTTCTTTACGTTCTTTTGTTTGTCTTTTAGATTCTTCTAAAGACAGTTTTTCAGTTTCTTCGTAGTCCATATTAGCCTTTCATAATATTTGTTAAAAGTTTTGTTTTTAAATTACTAAATTTGTAAAATAATCCATTATAATTTTCATGGTTATATTTTTCATTTGTATAGTTTAAATTAATTTCTTTATCAGTATCAAATGTAATATAACTTAATGGTGTTCCTTGTGGAATAGATACCTTGTTTACATCTTTTTTTACAGGAATAAACACATTTAGTTCAGTAGGATCCTTACAATTTACAACACCAGGAATAGTTTCAAAATCATTCATATGCCACCATGGATTAGTCATTATCATATTAAAATCACTTTGAATAAAAACATGAGGTATAAATTTCATTACAAATGCGTAATCACTATTTGCGTGACTTATAAACTGCCAATTTGGATGCATCATAATATTATGATCTAATGGTTGACCACCTACTTGTCCTGAAATAGTTTCACCATCTATAAAAATTTCCATATCATATGGAGAAGTAAATACTATTGATCTTTTAAAAAGATTTATAAATCCACTACAAGTTTTTAAACTTTTTACAGCAGACCTTGATCTATTTTGATTATCAAAAAACTTACTAGGAATATCTTTAAAATACTTTGGTAAATTATTAGGGAATCCTAGTAAATATTTTTGTAAAATATTTGAAGGTATAACGTTAGTATTAATAGTGACTGTATTTTTTCTTTTAAACATTTTGTAAAGCGTCTTTCCACCATTTTGGAACAACCGATGGAGACTTCCATGTCGCAAATCTTTGTTTCTTCATCACATAGTATTTACGATAACTACCAACAACATCACCAGGTATCTTACACTCATCTGGCATCGCAGGTGTAGCGTCATAACCTTTTACATTTAGTTTAGCATTTTTTGGTGGTTGTCTTAATACTTCTTCTAATTTTGTTATAGTAAGATGTTTTTTACCATATCTCTTTGTGTACTCATCACCAAGCGCCATCATGTGTCTATATAACCACATATAGTTATACGCACTATCCATAACCCAAATACAACTAGGGTGTTTCAACCAACCAGCGCCATATAATACAGCGTCCATATTAGAGTTAGGGTGTTTGTATGTAGTTCTCTTTCTACCTGTAGCAGATTTACCGATCACCATTTGACCGTCTTGTACTCTATGTGCTGTACATAACATTTGTGCTGATTCTAGTATCATCTTAACAACATGCTTGTCGCAAGAGTATTCTGCTGCCTTTATAGGGTCTTTGTCTAGGTAAAATATATTCATTAGTGTACCAACTTTCTCATCACATAATCCATTAGTTTATATTGTTTTGCTAGTTCTATTAGTTTATCATACCATAATTTTTTGAAGTCATCACTAGCAGCATTCTTACACGCAGTAGCAAGTGCATTAAGTCTTCTAACTTCTATAGGTAAGTCTATATTTGTTATCATAGTATATACTATATCACTTTTTAAGCTCTTTGTCAACCATAGATTTGGTGATTGGTTTAGTTATTATATCGCCTGTTTTTACAGGAAATACACCTATATTGAATAATGTACCACCAAAACAACCACTCAATAGAAACAATAATAATATACTACTTAATGTTCGAATCATTCCAGTCATAAATTTGGTCTAGCTTTAATTTTACTTCATCTGGTGAAAGGTCTTTCAAATCTGCAACCTGAGCAACCATCTTCTTATAATCTCTATTTTTTTCTTTGAATCTTTCTGCCTTCTTTTTTTCTCTTTCCAGTCTTTGTTCTAAAGTATATTGTTTATCTGTTTTAGCAATTTCTTTTTTTCTACGCCACTGTCGTAAAGATATATTGGCAGCAATCAATAGAAGTACAGCTAATGGGTCAAACACAAATATGAGTATTAGTATAACAACTCTAACAGCATGGTCAAACATATCTTTAGCGTTCTCACCATAGATTAACTCTGCCACATATTTAATAGGTCCTACTTCTGCCTCTATCTTATCTTGTTCTAGTTTTAAACTACCTTTCTTATCAGATAGTTCAGCAATCTTATCACTCGCCTCATTTATAGCAAGTGTCAATGCATCTCTTTCAGGTTTTTGTTTATTACGTTCTTTTAAACCTCTGGTCACATATTCTTTATCTATGTAAACTTCTAATGCCTTATCTAATAAGGTCAATGTCTTTTGTGATCTGTCTATAATAAGTTGTTGAGATTTAATCTGGTTGTCTATAAGTTCTATTTTAATATTATTACTAGATGTAGGTTTGACTTGATCTAGGTGTGCCTTTGAGAGAAAACCAAAGATACCTAATGATGTTATGAATATTAACACTATAATGGCTAAAAACAAATAACTTTTTAGTAACCTGGGTACATCACTATTCCAATTATGATACAACCAACTAGCCGCAACTAACTTACCTACTTCTAATGCTGAACCCATCATAATAATAGGTACCACAGCACCAGCAAACAATGTCGCTAATCCTACAATGGAATATCCAGCCGCTATAATAGATATAGATATGGCTGATAAAAATGTGAGAATTGTTAAAAACATCTAATACTTTTTTATAATTTTACTTATAGCTCCTACTAATATTTTTTTGTTTAATAAACTTTCATTAGCATAATGTGGAATACTAGAATCAAATAATAATATTTTACCTTTTTCTGGTTTAATACTTCTATTTACAGGTTCTTCAAAAACTGTTTCACCATCTGCATCATTTAAGTATAATATAAAACCAAATTTTTCTGTGTCACTATGGTCATGCCTTTTTTGATGACCTCCACTATAATAATGTATATAATGAATATGAAAAACTAATCCATACAAATTATCAGGTAGCATTTTCTTCAAAAGTTCATTAGAAAAAATATTTACAATATTATTACTTTGAAACCCATTGTGTGTTAAATGTACACGATCTGTAGGTTTTAATTTTGTATTTTCTATTAAATAATTAATATCATTGATAGTATTATCACTTAACTGTTTTTCAATAAACATAATTTAATATTATTGATAATCTTTTCTAATTTTTCTTAATATACTTTTTACTTTAGAAAAATAGTTTTTATCAGAGGCATATGCGTCAAGTGTTTTTGTAAGTAAAAAAGGATCAGTAATACCTTCGTCTCTCATCTTTCTATACTCTTTGAAAGCACTACCATTATTTAGTACATTAATATAGTTCAATACACTATCACACTCATGCATATAAACTTTCACACCCCACTTCTTTGGATTATTTGATGGTAACATATGTGGTTCTTTTAAATTATATGTTCTTATACCAAATAGATTATTACCTTCTCTAGCAAATCTACTTGTACCCCAACCAGATTCTAATGCTGCTTGTGCTAGTAATAGTTCTAGGTTTACTTCTTCTACATCATTATAAAAATAAACATAGTCAACACATTGTTTTACGTTAATTAAAAATTGTTTATTACTAGTAAATTCAAAGTCTGGTCTTTGTGGTAAATTGTCTTCTGCTAATGATTTATAATGTGACCACGTTGCCCCACAAAAGGCAATTATAATCATTAACATTAATGTTCTAACTTTAGTCATTATTTTTTTACCGCAATATATTCGTATCCTGACCACTCTACGCCATCAGCATCTTTAAAACTTGGCACTTTCTTTTGAAATAAATGTAAATGCTTATGTGTTTTTTCCATAGCTGCGAATATTTTATTTGCTTGTTTTTCTGTGAAGTTGTCTAGTACATCTTTTCTAAAATTACCTAGGTAGTAAGTTCTACCAGTACCACTGCGAACACTTGGTTTAATTAGATTTTCTAATTGTATTCTCGCCTCGCCTATTCTAGCTCGTAAATACGGGTCAAGCTCTTTCCCACTTCTCACACCACTCATAATATACCTTTCTTATAGGTCTAAACCTATTGCATTTAATTTTGGCCTAAAACTATAAAATAGTTTGTTATGATTACCAGTATCACCCACATTGGCCATTTGATATAGATGTACCATTTCGTGTCCTAAAGTGTCCACAAAGTCTTTTTTGTTTCTGTAGTATGGTAACATTTCTAAATGAAATTGTTGTGTTCCTTTTCTCTTCCATTCCCATACAACCACTTGACCGTAGCAAGATTTTTTTGTCTCGTCTTTATAAATTTTTTTGATTTGTATATCATTAAAAGGCTGTAATACATTTTCAAATACGGCTTTATTAATGATTTTAAAATACTTGTTTATGTCTTTAAAAGTAGTTTTATATTTACGATTACTCACTAAATCTCTTTTAAGTATTTTTTTTACGTTTGATCTTTTAGTTGTTGTTTTTGGCACAGTCATTATCCTTAATCTTTGAGTCTTTAAGTAAGAGGCATTTATGCGTCTTATCAAGTTCCAATCTCAATTCTGTCATTACGTTATCCATAATGTAAGGTAAGTGCTGTTGTAAAATAGATACCATCTGTAAAGCAAACTGGTGACCCATTTTACTCATTTCTTGTTCCAACAGTTTACTATGATCTATCTCTTTGTTATTTTGTATAACGTGACCAATTACTGTTGTAGCATAATCATTTGCTTTCGCTTGTATGTTTGATAACAAACCCCATATCAAACCATTTACTATTAATATTGTAATTACAAACTTTTTCATTATATATTCCTCTCTTTCATATTTATAATATACACGAAAAAGAGGTGATTGTCAATAGGTATTTTGCTAGTATTTACTTGTTTTTTGAGGGGAACAAAGGGTGAACATCAAGTGTCGCACCCTTTGATTCGTATATTTTTATGGTTTTACAAAGTCGGCGTTCCAGCCAAATGCTTCTTTTACCATTTCACTTGTTAAACCTTTAAAAGATTTATTAAGTGTTTTGTTTTTCATGTCTATTAAGACCTTTGCTTCATCAGCATGTAAGCCTTCTAGCATTTGAATAAACAAAGTTTCTTTTCTTATTTTGTTTAGTTGAGCATTACCACCTTTGACAAAGTTATATAATCTCTTTGCCTCTAGTTCCAAATAAGTATGTTCTGTACCAGCTGGCGCCTCATTAGCGATGTAAGGAGGTATTCCAGGAGGTAAGTCCCATTCTATCTTTGGATCAAACGCACCTTTTAAAACCATTCTCAAATTAGGTGTATCATATCTTTTCAACACCTCAATCTTCTTTGGTTTGTCTTTTGCGTTATTGATTTTGGTAAAGATTTCACTATACAATTCTCTAGCACTTCCGGAAGTAGAAGCCATAGCTTCCATTGTCTTTGGTGATATGAGATTAGGATTTCTTTCAGCCATTTTTTATTTCTCCATATATATGTTTTCAAAAGTCATTTATATTTTCAATCAATGCTTTTAGTTTATTGTCTATAAAGTATTGTAATAGGAGCGACCTATCATTATCTTTACAGTCCTTGTACTTATTTATAATACTTTCAGAAATCTCTTTTGGTATCATAGACAAATCTATTAATTTTTTATTACGTTCAAAATACTTTCTTGTTTCACTGCCAAGAGGTATGTTATCTGTATCTGACCACTCTGCCAATCTCTTTTTGTTAATTGGTTTCTGTCTCTCGTCTCTTAAAAATATATCATCATCACTTAAAATATTTGGTACACCATCTGATCTATCACCTTTAATTATTTGTTCTCTTAAAAACACAATAGGATCAGAGTTTTCACCTATGAAACTTTTTAATAGTGGACTAAATTGGTACACATCACCATAATGTTGTAGTTGTATAAAGTCTTTGTCACCAGATATGATTAGATACTTGTCTTCTGTTCTTTGTGCAACTAGTATGGCGATTATATCATCTGCCTCACACTTCTCTACATGCATAAGTTTGTATGGTAACTTTGTAGAAAATTCTTCTCTTATCTCACTCATAATTTTAAACAAGCCATCCCAATCTATTTTACTTTCTACTCTACCTTTACGCCTTTGGTGTTTGTAGTTTGGAAATATATCTCTACGCCATGGATCAGCAGCGTCAGCACATAATACTACTTCACCAAATTCTTCTCTAAACTTTACATTGAATGCTCTTATTGTATTTAAGATACTGTGTCTAACAGCATCTTTACTTGGTAGTTCAGAAAGATCACCTCTACTCTGCGCCATCAGGTTTGAAATCATAACTTGGTTTAAATCTATTAATATCATAGGTCTATTTGAAAATCTATTGGTAGCACTGCTGTTAATCTTTTACTTACTAATGGCTCAATCAACTTTGGTTTATCACCATTTAAATATTGTCTTTCCCACTCTGTATAGTAGTTTGGTATATTTAATGATTGATCTTTTTTTTCTTTACCATAATAGTCATAAATTGTTAGAAGTTCATATTGATATGACTCTGCCGTTATTATATCAGATGTTCTTTTACTAAAGCCATCATGTTGAAATTTAGGCATTCTGATTGTTGATCTAGTCATATTAAAAAATCTAAAAAATTCATTTATTGGGTCACCATCTTTATTTTTAAAGTCTTTTAGTCTTGTCATTAAAAACTTTGCAACTCTCTCTGGTTTATAATAGTGGTCATCAACATATTTTATTTTTCTAAAATTTTTACTATAATCAGGATCGGTGGTTAACTCTGTCACCAGATTACCTGACTCTCTAACCATGTGATAAAAAAATCTACTTACCGCAGCTACATCATTGTTTGATAGTTTGTTATTTTTCCAATCATTTACTTTTAACATCATAACTTCAAACGCCATTTTACCAAAACTATAAACTCTTTCCATATGTTCTTTATATGATGTTCTACTCATTGTAATACTCCAATGTCATCTGACATACTAGACCAATCTCTACATATATCCATTACTCTTTTTCTAAATTTAAAGTTAATAAACTTATCATCTATTAGTGTCTCAAATAATTTATCTACACCAGCGCCTAGTTGTAGATTGATATGTTTCTTAAATTTAAATCTTTTAAATTCTTCAAACGCATTTACAACATGATGTTTTTGAAATGGTTTGTTTAGTTCTTCCCAAGTCTTATTGTAGAAAAAATCTTTTACTGTCATTGATAGATATGGTGTAATTAATTGTTTCTTATTATTTCTAGCGATCAACTCATGCCATAGATAACCAGCTTGATTGTTTATATCAAAGTAGTTGTCTCTAAACTCATCAAATTTTTCTTTTGATTTACCTGGACCATAATGTAACATAGCCTTTTTAGATATACCATAATAACCATCTGCTGCCCAGCCAGATAATACAACAGTCTCTTTTATCTCTGGATACACATATAAAAATGGAAAGCAACATTCAAAATGTGTTTTCTTTTTACATCTAACTTCTTTTACTAATCTTTGAAAATCGTTTTGTAAATTGTGTGTAGGTACTTCTATGACATGAATACCCCAACCCATAAGTTTGGCCACTTCAGCGGCCTTTGTAGCGTCATATGATGGCTGATCTTGTAGATGAAACGTATATGCAGTTATCTTCTTACCTATTCTATGAGCAGCAAATGCAACTGATAAACTATCAACACCACCAGATAAAAGAACGGCAACGTTATTGTCCATTGTCTGTTGTTCTATTTGATCTATGATTAATTTATCTATCATTCCAATATTTTTTCTTATACCATTTATAAAATGCTTTGTCTGTAAATATCTTTGCAATCTCTTCCGCAGGTACTTGGTCACTACGGATACATTCCCCTAATGATTCATATTCATATGTATCAACTTTTCTTTCCATAGGAAATTTTTTAGAATGCTCTGCAATAGTTCTTACGTTTCTAGCCCAGTTCTCGCTATCTGAATATTTTGGTTTTGTCATACTGTATCATCGCCATAATAATGATGTGGCATCTTTTTTTTAATTTCGTTTTCTTCTAATTTTTGTAATTCTTTTTTCTTATTATAATTTATAACTAAAAAAGCCATAAAGAAACCTAAAAAGGTCACTGTACAACCTATAAAAAATAATAATAATCCGTGTGTAATATCCATAAAATAAGAAGGGCGCCGAAGCGCCCCATCTAGCTTTTTAATTACGCATCAAGTGCGATTAAGTCTGCTCTTTTTACAGAAACTTTGTGGTTGTCATACTTGAACGGAGTTCCGTATAACGCTTTAATACCAGCAGCAACGATAGCCCTTGTAGGCTGACCCATTCTGTAGTATTTTTTACCACCAACTCTGTTACCATAGATCATGTAACCTTCCGCTCTTAGCGTATCAATCATTGATCTAGGAGACTCTAATTCAAATTTAGATTGAATTGTAGTCCACGCAACATTACCACCTTTAGATAGTAAGTTAAGTAGTTTTTGTTTTTTAGATAAAGACTTTCTGCCTCTAGTTTCTGTAACAACAGTTCTTTTTACTGTTTTTACTTTTACTAGTTCGTCTTTACCAAACAAGTTTTTTAGTGTATTTAACATATTAATATACTCCTTTATATATTTGAGTTGTTAATTTAACTATTTTACAACCTGTAAAGGCGATTCTTAGCGAATTCATTTGTCAAGGTCTCCATCTGGCTCAAAAATACCTGGGCCATCTTTTAGTTCCTCTTTTAAATCTTTACTTAAAGGTCTTGTTGATTTACCTTTGTGAAATATGTCGTAGTTAATTCTAGCACTTTGTCCGCCGTCTCTATTAACTTTTAGTTCTACCATCTTTTCTGACAACACCTGTGATGGGTGTTTCATATTAAAGTCTCTATAAACTAATCCTCTCATTGTATCAACTAACATAGCCAAGTCTTTAGTAAACTCACCTCTATCTGTTTTGATACCCATATTATAAAAACTTTTTAATAAATTCATACTCATATCATCAACACTTGATTCAACAAACTCTTTGGTCTGTTGTTTATGCATTTCATCTAAAAACTTTTGATCTTCTTTCTTTGGACCAGCAGTTGACTTCTCCACAATTCTATTTGTTGGAAAAGCAATTACATTCTCGTAGTCTTTATTCTTTGGCAATGATCTCACCCTTAAAGTTTACCAAACCTTTATCAGCAAAGTATTCTATTAATTGATTATACCCACCGATTAGTTTACCGTCAATCTTAATTTGAGGCATAGTTCTCACTTGTTTACCTATGTCTTCTAACATAGCCTGTGGACTATCAAACTCTTCCATCTTTTTTTCTGTATAATCAAGGCCAAGCGTCTTAACTAAATGCTTCGCCTTGGTACAAAACACACAATTGTTTTTACTGTATATTACTATTTCCATTTGTATTTTCCTCTAACTTTTCAAACGCAATTTTAGCTTTTGATTTAACATTGTAAGCATCAACAGCCTCTGCGATTGTGAAGTTATACATTTTGTTATAATCACCCATTGGTAATCTTAACCCAATCCATACTCTGTAATAACCATTTTTAGTCATAGTTATATCTTTAGCAAAGATTTCATAACCTCTTACTGGTGTCTTTGTAATTAAGTTGACAATCGTACTTTCAACTTCTGACACTGTAGTCTTGTTATGTTGTTTACCAAGTTCTGTGATGAATATTTTTGATGATTTATTCATTTCACCTTTAACAATATCAGCAAGTTCTGATTTCGCAACCATCATGCCTTTCTCTACTGCTAATTGTAAATCTGGCGACACCGCTGTAGCAACACCAAAGATACACATTTTATCTTTGTTCTTACCAAAAGTTGGTGTATCACACGCCTTCTTATCTGAAAAATCATTGACGTACCATTTTGGTACAGTTTCAACAATCTTTGTTTTTTCTTTTTTAATACTATATTGTGACGCACAATTCGTCAATAATAAAGATAGGGTAAGAACACCCATTATTTTCACATATTTGTTCATTATTAATTTACCTCACTTTTCACATTATATACTAGTTCTTGTGCTTTGTCAAGTGCTAAAGCTATATGATCTAAAAACTCAGCCCCTGTCATTCCTGTCACAATTACTATAACTAGTGAGATTATGATTATATTCTTAATCATTTAACCTCCCATTCGCCATTTTTTGTTAAACATACCTTTCCTGGCGTTTTAAAAGCATGTCCTTTTCTATCATATTTACGACAGTAAGTTGGTTGTAGATTATCAGTATAGTAAAACTCAGCAAATAGTTGCCAATATGTAGGCGTATCTACTCTTTTTCTACCATCTGAACATTCTAAAATTTCTTCTTTTATTATCTGGTTATCACTTTCTTTAATGATAACTTTAACAAAACAGTATTGATCTCCAGCATTCTTTGGTTTGATCTCTGTAATTTTATTCCAGTAAACTTTATCTCCGTCTTTCTCCACTTGTTCTATCTTATCTAATACTTCTATGACTTTTACATTATTAGTAGGATATATCTCACCTGATAGATCACCATTTTCATTACCAAATAGATAGGTACATATTAATAAAAATGATATAGACCAAAACATTAATTTTACAAAAGCTCTAGGATCATAAGGAGGCATATTAGTTTCCTTTCCATTCTACCCATCGGCCATCGGGCATTTGACAAGTGATACCAAAGATTGTGTTTCTATTCACACCTCCGATACCTACAAGTGGCCATCTATTTGTTATATCTACTGCGGCACTATAATCTTTACACTTGATTGGACCTTTAGTATATGATCTAGTTGTATGTATGATACCACTATTACCAGTCTTTGGATTAAACCAATTAGTATAACTAGAGCCTTGTGGACTATGATTTAAATGATCTACAAACGTAGCGTTATGTATATCGTAATCTGAATTGTACATAATCTCTGCACCAGCAAATGCACCAGTTACAGCGCAAGCCGCAATCGCATATGGATCATTGATTCCCATAGACACACAAGCGCCAGTGGTAGTAGTCGCACCTAATGTTGCGCCTACATTTGATCTAGTTGCAGTACAGTTAGTTAAAAATAAACTAACTAGTAAAATCCATATTATTTTGTCTAATCTCATTACAAATCTTTTCACTATCCACACTTTTTACTATGTAATAGTCTTCTGTATTATCTATTACAAATTTATTATAATTTTGGTTCTGCCAGAAAGTGTGTGCTCTGGCAGTCACAGGTCTAAAATAATGTGTTCCGTCATTCGGACTAGAACAAATAAAATCACCATTAATCATTATCTTTACCTTTAAGTATTATATTCCAAGGCCATTTAGTTTTTGCTTCAGCCCAAGTTTTAGATTGATACTCTTTAATATCATTCCATTCATTTACGATATGATTTTTTACTTTTACATCTATCGTTTCATCTGCTTTAGCAATACCAGTAATCAACATAAATGCCAATGCTGCTATCGCTATCATTATTGTATCTTTTAGTTTCATACTTTTTTTCCCATTGTTTTAAAGTCCACTGCGTCAACTATCATATATGGACCTTTGTTGTACGGAACACTAATTGTTTTGCCTTCTGGTATAGTGCTCGTATAAGTTTTTTTGTAAGTAGTACCAGAAATTCTATCACTCGTTGGTGGTGATGGTCTACACTTATAATCTGGCATAGGTGCGCCATGTCTTTCTTGTAGAATTTCACCACTGTCAACATCAATCTCAATACCTAATGATCTTATGTATTGATTATGCGTCTTGTTTAGATTTTCTAACTTCTTTTTTTTCGCCATTTTCATAAATAAAGTATTCTAGTTCTTCTTGTTGTTTTTTCTCAGCGTAAGTCATATTAAAAACTTTCATATAGAAAGCGTCTCTTGGATTTGGAGCTGACCAACAATCAATTGTATTCTGAAGTTGTTCTGGTGATATAGAAATATTATTAAAGTTTCTAGGTACTTTAATCATATCTTCTTTTAAAGCGGAAAGATAAGCGATACGGTGTGTATAAGTCTCTTTTTTCTTACTTTGATCTTTTTTAGTAACGTCTTTAAACTCATTAAATATTAATTCTTTTGTGTACATCATATATTATTGTCCTTTGTTAGTGTTTATAGTCTTAATAGTATCAGGAATTGATTTATTTGTCAACCCCTTAAAAATCGTTGATTTTACTAGGATTTGTGCCGCTGAGCGACCCATATATTGGCATTTAGTACACGATTCGATACTACATACCCCCCAAATCATACGCCTAGAGCCCTAATTATTTGTTCTTCACTAGTAGGTAAGGGTTTACCACTTCTTAACCAGTCAACCATTTGTTCCATATAAAACGCCTCGTCTTCTTTACCAGCGTCTTCTAATACTTTTTGTGCAGTCTTAAAAAACTTGAAGACTTGCATGTCACCATTTCTATCTAATTTCTTTTCGTATTTACCTGGTCTTTGATTGCTCATTTGTAAATCTATCGTTTAGTCCTGTAGAAATCTCACCTAATTTATCGTCTCTACAAGCATAAATCAACACCTTTCTTTTTGTTAATCTCAACTTTCTAAATGCCTTGACTGCTTCTTTGTAAGTATCAAAGTAATATCTTTTCCAATTTGATCTACCTACATATTCTGTGACTTTGTAATACTCTATATTTTGTAGAACAAATTCCTCTCTTTTGTTTCTTAAACACTTTGGATCAAAGGGCATACGACCCCCATAATATTGCTATTAACATTCCTGGAACAACAATAGTCAAAGGCCAAAACTCTAATAGTTCTTTCCATAAAACCACTTTATCTTGTTTCTTTTGTTTATTAATATCTCTTTTAATTTCTTTCATTAAATTATTAATTGGCTCACCTTTTTGAAAGTTAGGAAAACCTAAATCACTACACATTCTTACTTGATTATAAACTTCTAATAAAGTTTTTTTCTTAACAGTAACATTTACAGTTTTCACTTAATACTCTTTCTATGTCCTACCACATTGTTTACAAATACTCTTATCAACCTAGATACATCTACCTCTTGTTCTTTAAGAGTCTTTGGATTCTTAAATAAAACTTTACTATCGTTTACTTTTAAAATGTGTTCACCATCTACGATCACGGCATCGTCTGTATGTTTACGCCAATCGTGTGAGCTATATTCTGCCATTATTTCCACCACTCGTTTTCTTGTTCAATTGCAACATCTATATCTGAATCTTCTTTTGTAGTTACATTTTTAATTTGATAGAAGTAGCACCAATTACTACCAAAAGTAATAGCACCTTTGTATCCTAGTTCTGTATCATATTGTTTAACACTCGCAGAAGTATCTAGTTCAGCCGCAGGATCTGCCATTTCTGTTGCGATACCTATGTTGATTAGTTCACCAACTCTTCCTCTATCATCTGTTATCATGTCGCCTAATTTAATTATCATTTGTGTCCTCCTTATTATTTGCTTTTAATGCATCTTGTTCCATTTGATCTACATACTCTTGGTCTTCACTACTCATCAATAAAACAATATAGTGAATTGCTTTTAATAAGTCTTTTCTGTTGTGACCATTTTTTTTACCATATCTACATAGATATTTGATAGCATTTGCTTGACAGAAATCTTTGTCAATACCAAGTTGTTTTATCATATCCATAACTTGGAAACCATCTTGTGTTGTAGAATAGTGTTGATCGTATGTATTACCAATATATTCTTCTATCTCATTTAATATTTCGTCTTCTCTATATTTCATTAATGTATACCTCTTTCTTCTTCAATTCTTTTTTTAATAGGATTTTTTTTGTATGTTAATTTAGGGTTAAAGTCTTTTCTAAATGATTGTCTTGTATCGTAAGATTGACC
>Ga0222719_10000665_pt1 | contig 34266 bp, 32 predicted proteins | sample C33_34DmetaG_FD_165039 | JGI IMG/M metagenome (GOLD analysis project Ga0222719, IMG submission 165039) | Estuarine water microbial communities from San Francisco Bay, California, United States - C33_34D | ecosystem: Environmental > Aquatic > Marine > Unclassified | place: USA: California... | reverse complement strand
TTGGGATATGGCTTGGACTGCTGACGGTTCAGCTATGTTTTTTACTGAAAAATTAGATGGTCTTTCAGTTTTAATGGGTGGTAAAGTGCATAAAATTCTAGGCATGAAAGGCTCATCTGGATATCCACAGACTGCAAATGACCTTTTTTCATATGGTGCGCAAGAAGGAATGTTAGGTGTAGTTTTAGATCCTGATTTTGATAACAATAGAACATTATATCTATATTCAACTTCAAGTAAGTATCATGGTAACGGTTGTAAAACTAACTTCGAAAGATGCGATGGTAACATTGTTATGAAGTGGACAGTTTCTGATGATATGAAGAGTATTTCTAATAGAGTTGATATCGTAAAAGACATTCAGTTTAAACCATTTGAATCAGATCAACCATTTGGTGGACCTGGTGCACATAATGGTGGAAGAATTCGTATTGGACCTGATGGATATCTTTGGGTAGGTACTGGAGACAGACATAGAGGTATTTGTCCACAAGATAACACATTAATTTGTGGTGTTGTTCTTAGAATAGACGGCGATGGAAACGGTCACGGCGGTAATAAAATTGCTGAAGACAAAAGAATCTATACTTATGGACATAGAAATGTTCAAGGTATTGCTTTCCGTCCAAGCGATGGACGTGCGTTTACTGCAGAACATGGACCATGGCACAATGATGAAATTACTATGCTAGTTAATGGCGGTAATGGTGGATGGGACCCTGCTGAAAAAAGAGGTGGTAGAGGTGCTTGTCCAGATCAGTATTGTGGTTATGAGCCAAATCAAATGGACGGAATGGATCCATCTGAGCGTGCTGCATACACTCCAATGAGTGATACTCGTTTTCCTGATCTAATGCCACCGGCTTGGCAGAATAATGGTTATTCTCAAGGTACAGGTTCTGCTGCATTCCTTACAGGAAGCAATTGGGGCATTTACGAGGGTCGCATGGTAGCTGGTATTATGGGTATAGCTTTTGGTGATACACCAGGCGGAAGCAGAATCGATATTTATGATATTGCTGACGATGGATTATCAATGAAAAGTGTAATTCATATGCCTGTTGGTATGACAAAAAGGTTCCGTGGCTTAGTAATGGGTCCGGATAATGCATTATATATTTCTACAGATGATGGTGGAATTTATAAAGCTACTGCAACAGCACATTCACACTAGAATGTAACGTTTAGGTTTAGCTCGCGCCTTAATTTTGGTGCGAGCTATTCTAATTTTTTTACTATGTTATGGCATTATTCTATAAAATGCTTATACAGTTAAAGGCATAATTTAATATAAGCTTAATTAGAGATATAATGAATAATAAGTATAAACCAGGTCAAGGTAGAAGAAAAAAATTTGCTTTTGATAAAGGAAGGCAAATTGATGCATTATCTCTTGAAGAAATAAAATCAATTTTACCTATAGAAAATATAAGAAGAGATCATTTAATAGAATATCTCCATATTCTTCAGGATAAATATAAGTTTTTATATTCTAAACATTTAAGAGCTTTAGCGGATGTTATGAAATTATCTATGGCTGAAGTGTATGAGGTAGCATCTTTTTATGCCCATTTCACAATAGTAGATGATAATGATGCGAAGCTTCCGGATGTAACAATTAGAGTTTGCGAAAGCCTAACTTGTAGTTTATTTGGAAGTGAAGAGCTATATAAAGGTTTAGAAAATAAATATGAGGGAAGAGTTAGAGTATTAAAAGCTCCGTGTATGGGAAAATGTGATTATGCACCTGCTTTAGAAGTAGAACATAATCATGTCGATAATGCTACTTTAGAAAAAGTTGATAATGTAATTTCTAAAAAGTTATTTAAACCAGTAATAAGTAATTATATAGATTTAGACTCCTATGTAAATGATGGTGGTTATGCACTATATAAAAAAATTAAAAGTGAAGAAATATCATATAAAGAGTTTAGTAAAGTAATAGGTGATTCAAATTTAAGAGGATTAGGTGGTGCTGGATTTCCTGCATCAAAAAAATGGGAATTTGTTAATGCTAATAAAGGCCCTAGAATGATGTGTATAAATGGAGACGAGGGAGAAGTTGGAACTTTTAAAGATAAATATTATTTAGATACTGACCCTCATAGGTTTTTAGAAGGTACTTTAATAGCGGCCTACATGGTTGAGGCAGAAAAATGTTATATATATATGAGGGATGAATACCCAGGAATTATAAAAATATTGCGTAAAGAAGTTAATGAATTAATTAAAAGAGGAATTATAAATAAAGACTTTATTGAAGTAAGGAGAGGTGCAGGGGCATATATTTGTGGAGAGGAATCTGCTTTAATAGAATCTGTTGAAGGTAAGAGGGGTCTTCCAAGGCATAGGCCTCCATATGTAGCTCAAAATGGAGTTTTTGGATATCCAACATTAGTTCATAATGTTGAGACAGTATATTGGTTAAGAGAAATTTTTGAGAAGGGTTCAAATTGGTTTATATCCTTTGGAAGAAATAATAGAACAGGACTAAGATCTTTTTCTGTATCTGGCTTTGTGAAAAACCCAGGAGTAAAGTTGGCTCCTGCAGGAATATCAGTTTTAGATCTAATTAATGAATATTGTGGAGGTATGTTGGATGGGCATAAATTTGCAGCTTATCTTCCAGGAGGAGCTTCTGGAGGAATTCTCCCTGCAAAGTTATCTAATATTCCTTTAGATTTTGATACATTGCAAGATTATGGTTGTTTTATCGGTTCTGCCGCTATTGTAATTATTTCTGATAAGGTATGCATAAAAGATGTCGCTATAAATTTAATGAAATTTTTTGAAGATGAAAGTTGTGGACAATGTACTCCATGTAGGAATGGTACTAGTATGGCAGTTAAATTAATGAAGAAAAAAGATTGGGATATTAAGCTGCTCAAAGAGGTTGGTAATGTGATGACAGATGCTTCTATATGTGGTTTGGGTCAGGCTGCTGCAAACCCACTTATATGTATTTTAAAATATTTTCCCGAGCAAATTAATAGTATATAGTGTTGTTATGAATAAAAATATAATTAAATTTTATATAAATGATAAACAAGTTGAGGCTAATAGTGATGAAACTATTTGGGACGTCTCTAAACGTGAAAATATAAGCATTCCTCATTTATGTCATGCTGATGAACCTGGTTATAGGTCAGATGGTAATTGTAGAGCATGTATGGTTGAAATTGAAGGAGAAAGAGTGCTAGCGGCTTCTTGTATAAGAAAACCTACTGAAGGAATGAAAATTAATACGGATTCTACTAGGTCTATTTCCGCTAGAAAATCTGTATTTGAACTTCTCTCTGCAGACCAACCATCTAGAGAAAGTCATCCAGATCCAGATTCAAAATTTTGGAAATGGGCAGATAAAATGAATATAGATACTTCTCAGTATCCAAAAATAAAAAATGTACAACGTGATATTTCACATAAAGCTATGCATGTAAATTTAGATGCATGTATTAATTGTAATTTATGTGTTCGGGCATGTAGAGAAGTTCAAGTTAATGATGTCATTGGCATGTCATATAGGGGGCATAAATCAAAAATCACTTTTGATTTCGATGACGGTATGGGTGATTCTAGCTGTGTGGCTTGTGGAGAGTGCGTTCAGATATGCCCAACAGGGGCATTAATAGAAAAATCATTAGTTAATGAGCAAGGTAAAAGAATAAATTATAGTGATAAAACTGTAAACTCATTATGTCCATTTTGTGGAGTTGGTTGTCAAACTAAAGTACATGTTAAAGATAATAAAATATTGCATGTAGATGGTAGAGACGGGCCTGCAAATAATCAGAGATTATGCGTTAAAGGTCGTTTTGGTTTTGATTATGTTCATAATGATAAAAGGTTATTAAAGCCTTTAATCAGAAAAGATAATGCTACCAAGGATAAGCATATTCTTGATAAAAAAGATAAAAAAATTGAGGATTATTTTAGGGAGGCAACATGGGAAGAAGCTATAGAATTATCTGCTAAAGGTTTTAATAATATCTTGAAATATAATGGCTCTTCAGCTTTATGTGGTTTTGGTTCAGCAAAGGGGTCTAATGAAGAAGCTTATTTATTTCAAAAATTAATAAGAACGGCTTTTGTAACTAATAACGTAGATCATTGTACCAGATTATGCCATGCATCATCAGTAGCAGCTTTATTAGAATGTGTTGGTTCAGGTGCTGTATCCGCACCATTTACAGCAACAGAAGATTCAGATTGTGCAATTATAATTGGAGCAAGACCATCAACAAATCATCCGGTTGCGGCTACTTATATGAAGCAAGCTGCGAAAAAAGGTACAAAAGTTATTATTATGGATCCTCGAAAAAATGATATGTCTCGTCATGCTTGGGAACATTTAGAATTTAAACCTGGTATGGATGTAGCAATGCTTAATGCATTAATTTACACAATTATTGAAGAAAAGTTATATGATGAGCAATACGTTCAATCTATGACTAAAGGTTTTGATGAATTAAAGAAGTCTATAGAAGGTTTTTCTCCTGAGGAAATGTCAAAAAAATGTGGCATAGAAGCGTCTGTACTTAGAAAAGTAGCAAGAGTTTATGCTAATTCTGAAAGATCAATAATTTTTTGGGGAATGGGTATATCACAACACGTTCATGGAACGGATAATGCTAGGTGTCTTATAACTTTATCTTTAATTACAGGCCAAATTGGTAGACCAGGTACAGGTTTGCACCCATTAAGAGGTCAAAATAATGTTCAAGGAGCTTCAGATGCAGGTTTAATACCGATGATGTATCCAGATTATAATTCTGTAGAAAATGATGATATTTATAGTAAAATGGAGAAGTTTTGGGGAAAAACTCTTGATAAGAAAAAAGGGTTAACTGTGGTTGAAATTATAGATGAGGTTATTAAAAATAATATTAAGGGCATGTACATAATGGGAGAAAACCCAGCCATGTCAGACCCAGATCAAAATCATACACGTGAAGGACTAGCTAAATTAGAACATATGGTAGTTCAAGACATATTTATGACAGAAACAGCATGGTTTGCTGATATTATATTACCTGCTTCTGCAGCTGCCGAAAAAAATGGTACATTTACTAATACAAATAGGCAAGTTCAGATGGGAAGAAAAGCAATTTTACCTCCAGGTGATGCAAGAGAAGATTGGAAAATAATTATTGATTTAGCTAATGCACTAGGAATGAATTGGGTATACAAAGATGTCTCAGATATATTTAAAGAAATGTCTATGGTTATGCCATCTTTAAATAATATAACGTGGGAAAGATTAGAAAAAGAGCATAGCGTGACATATCCATGTGAGGATATAAATAGTCCTGGTAATGAAATTATTTTTGTTGAGGGGTATCCAACAGAGGATACAAGAGGAAAAATTGTTCCGGCACAATTAGTATCACCTGCAGAAATTCCTGATGAAGAATTTCCACTAGTTCTCACAACTGGGAGATTATTAGAGCATTGGCATACAGGCGCTATGACAAGAACATCAGAAATTCTTGATGGTATAGAACCAGAAGCTATATTGTGTATGAATGCTATAGATATGAAAAAAATGAAAATTGAACCTGGACAAAATGTAAGGGTTTCAACAAGGAGAGGTTATGTATCTTTAGCTGTTAGGCAAGATTGGCAACTTCCTGAGGGAATGATATTTATGCCTTTTTGTTTCAATGAAGCTGCAGCTAATATTTTAACAAACCCACAGTTAGATCCTTTTGGTAAAATACCTGAGTTTAAATTTTGTGCAGCTAAAGTGGATAGTATATCAATAGCAGCAGAGTAAATATTTTGTAAATTATGCGTTTGCATTTTTTGAGGTCTGAGCTATGGTTTAATTGTAGTTTTTATAAGTTTTTCAAGGGGGAGATAATAAATGTCAGGAATGTTTTCATTTTTAATGAAAGATAAAATAGTAGCGCCTAAGGGGTATAACAGATGGCGTATCCCTCCAGCGTCTATAGCTATTCATCTATGTATAGGTTCTGTTTATGCCTGGAGTATTTTTAATCCAGCTTTAATTAAAGAATTAGGAGTTGTAACTAGTTCAGCTGACGATTGGACTCTAAGTAGTGTTATATGGATTTTTTCTGTAGCAATTGTCTGTTTAGGGCTTGCTGCTGCTATAGCAGGAAAATGGCTAGAAGATGTTGGACCACGATGTGTTGGTGTAACTGCTGCTTGCTTGTGGGGTGGAGGTTTCATAGTAGGTAGTATTGGTATTATGACACATCAACTTTGGTTAATATATCTTGGATATGGAGTGCTAGGAGGATGTGGATTAGGTTTAGGATATGTTTCTCCAGTATCTACACTAATAAGGTGGTTTCCTGATAGAAGAGGAATGGCTACCGGAATGGCTATAATGGGCTTCGGAGGTGGAGCAATGATCGGAGCACCACTAAAGAAATTTCTTCTTGATTATTATGCTAAGGCTCCCGAGTATTTAGGCCTAGAGTCAGCCGTATCAATGGTTACAGAAGGTGGACGTAGATTTGCTGAAGTGGCTGGAGAAAAAGTTGAAGTTGTAGTTGCGTCAGCATCAGAAGCTGCACAAATGGCAATTCCAGGTGATGCTGGAGTCTATGTAGTTGGAACTGGAAATACTGGTGCTGGAGGTGCATTTTTAACTTTAGGTATAGTATATTTTATCATTATGATAATTGCAGCATTTCAGTATAGAGTGCCTGCAGAAGGCTGGTTGCCAGAGGGTTATAAGCCTCCATCAAAGGATGAATCAGCATCTAAAATGAAAACATTAAATAATGTACATATTAATCAAGCAATAAAAACTCCTCAATTTTACCAGTTATGGATAGTATTATGTTTTAATGTTTCTGCTGGAATTGGTGTCATAGGTGTAGCTAAAACAATGATGTCTGAAATATTTGGATCTGCTCCTGCAGGAAGTGAAATGGCTACTATGGTTACTGCAGGGTTTGCAGGAACATATGTTTTAATGATTAGTGTTTTTAATATGTGTGGAAGAATTATTTGGGCATCACTATCAGATTTTATAGGTAGAAAAAATACGTATCATTGTTTTTTTGTAATAGGAACGTTATTGTACTTATCTATTCCATTTACAGCAAATGCAGTAAGTGTAGATCCTAAAATTATGTATTTAGTCATGTTTTATGCTGCAACAATGATTATTTTTACTATGTATGGTGGCGGTTTTGCTACTATTCCTGCTTATCTAGCCGATATGTTTGGTACAATGCATGTTGGGGGTATACATGGAAGATTGCTAACAGCATGGAGCACTGCTGGTGTAATTGGTCCTGTGGCTATTGCTGAATTACGTAAATTATCAGTAACGAATTCACTTGAGAAATTAATTGCTACTATAGATCCAGCAGCATTTATGAATAAATTTGGTGCTCCTATAGAGCAAGTGGATGAATTAGTAAGAGCAAAAACAGTAACAATTTCAAAGCTTATGGAAATTGCTCCAGAGGGTACTGTTGACCCAACACCAAGTCTATATAATACAACGATGTATGCTATGGCTTGTTTATTAGTAATTGCATTTTTCTCAAATTTATTAATTAAGCCAGTTAATAAGAAACATTTTGTGGAAAATACACATCCTGGATTTAAAGCATAGCCAATAAGGAATTAGAAGCCTATCTATCAGATAGGCTTCTAAAATAATATGAATAAAAGTTTTTCTGTAAAACCGAATATAAATGACCAAAGTTTGATTAAAAATGTCAAAGGAAAGGATCATTTAGGTGAAGATTATTCTCAAAATGTGGTTATGGAAAGACCTCTTACAATTTTTCTTAATAAACAAGAAGTTATCACAAGTATGACAGTAGGTGATCACCCGGAATGGATGGCTGTAGGTTTTTTAGTAAATCAAGGAATGTTATCTAAAAACGATAAAATTGTATCTATTGATTTAGATTGGGAATCTGAAGCAATAGTTGTAAGAACAGATAAGCAAACTAATTATGAGCATAAAATAAAGAGAAAAATTAGAACCTCTGGTTGTGCAGTAGGAACAATGTTCGGAGATGTTATGGATTTATTTAACTCAGTTAAATTAAATAAAAATTCATCATTTCGCACATCTTGGCTTAAGACTTTACTAAAAGATATAAATACACAACCTTCATTATATTTAGAAGCTGGAGCTATTCATTCATGTATTCTATGTCAAGAAAATAAACCTTTAGTATTTATTGAGGATGTAGGGAGACACAATGCTTTAGATAAAATTGCTGGATGGTTATGGTTTAATAAAATTGATACAAGTAATTTATTATTATACACAACTGGTCGTTTAACGAGTGAAATGGTAATAAAAACTGTTCAAATGCACATACCTATTTTAATTTCACGTTCCGGCTTTACTGCAGCGGGTGTAGAGTTAGCACTTAAATCTAATCTTACTTTGATTGGGAGAGCAAAAGGAACAAGATTTATCGCACTTTCTGGTTTAGAGAGAATTATCTATGATTAATTATTTATGGAGATATTTTTAAATGTTTCCAGGCGTTGTATTGGCGGGCGGTAATGCCAGAAGGTTAGGTGGTGAGGGTAAAGCTTTTATTAATATTTCTGGTGTACCTTTAATTAATTTAGTTTTGAAGAAGTTTGAATCACAAGTAACTCAAGTTGCAATTAATACAAGAAATAAAGATGACTATTTTTCCTACAATTATCCTATTATTGAAGATTCTATAAATGAGATAGGAGGGTCTGGGCCCTTAGCTGGAATTTCATCTGCGATTAAGTGGGTAAAAAAATTTTCAAAATCAAGTACTCACGTTGTAACAGTCCCAGTTGATACACCATTATTACCTTCAGACCTAGTTAACAGAATGGTATTGGAACTAGATATAAATAAACCAGATATTATTTTTGCTTCTTCAAATAATAATATTTATCCAGTAATAGGGCTATGGCCTGTTTCTATAGATAAACAATTAGATGATGCCCTTAAGAATGGAGTGAGAAAAATTGATATTTTTACAGAATCATTTGATGTTTCAATAGTAGATTGGAAATATGACGAATTAAATCCATTCTTTAATATTAATAATCCTGAAGATATTAGATTAGCTGAAAAATATTTTAAAAGTTGACGCTTTATATTTCTTTGTTATTTTGCATAAATCGCGGCCATGGCGGAACTGGTAGACGCGCAACGTTGAGGTCGTTGTGAGAGAAATCTCGTGGAGGTTCAAGTCCTCTTGGCCGCACCAAGCAAGGTATTCTCCTTTAGCTCCATAAACTATAGCAAGAATCCACTTCTTTATTATCGTTAATTATACAAACATATCTTTTATTTTTGTATTCTAATAAAAATTTATTTTTTTCAATTACTAATATTATTTTGCCATTTTTTATTATTTTTTTTGTATCTTTATGTATAAATGGTAAATTATTTTGGTCTTTATATTTCATTAAATTTTTATCCTTTTTTGGAATATAATTTTAACATAAGAACAAAAAGAGAACAAATATATTTGGTAGTAAAATGTCAGGCTGGAATAAATCAAAAAAAATATTAATAAAAGAATTTAACTTTAAAAATAAAAAAGTTTTAGATATAGGATGTGGAAATGGATGGTTTGCATTTTGGGCTGAAGATAATGGCTGTCAAGTAGATGCTATGGATCCTTCTGCAAATCAAATAAAAGAGGCTAAATATAAGGATAAAAACAATAAGATAAATTTTTTGCTAGCAGGAGCTGAAAATATTAATGATTTAAAAAAAACTTATGATTTAATATTTTTTTTTAATAGCCTGCATCATATTCCAAGTAATATAATGGAAAAATCAATACAGCATAGTGCTAATAAACTTAATAGTAATGGTAGGATAATTATTATTGAGCCTATTGCTGAGGGTAGTTTTCATAATTTTGTTAAAAACATAGATGATGAAACTCAGGTTAGGGATTTAGCATATAAAGCAATAAAAAATTGTGAAAGTTATAATTTAGAAAATAATTCAGAATTATTGTATAATGAGATAAAAGCTTTTAGTAATGGTGAAGAGTGTATTGATTTTTTATCAAAAGTTGATGCTAATAGAGTAAATTATATAGACAAAAATAAAGACTTTTTATTAAATGAATTCAATAATTTGTCTAATTATAATAATAATAAATATGAGTTTATACAACCAATGAGATTAAATATTATTAGTAAAAAAAAATAGGAGTATAGTATGTCGTCATTTTTTGAATTAAGAACATATAAAATATTTCCAGGTAAAATGGATGAATGGCTAAATTATATGGAAAAAACAATTATTCCATTTCAGGTTTCAAAAGGAATGGTAATACATGGAAGTTTTTCTGTAAATGGTGATGATGAAACTTATATCTGGATTAGACGATTTAAAAATGAAGAGCATAAAAATAAGTTATATGAAGATGTTTATAAAAGCTCTGAATGGATTAATGAAATAGCCCCTGTTGTTGGAAAACTAATTGATAGGGATGCAATTAAAGTACAGAACCTTAAAGCTACTGAGTTATCTATAATGAAATAAAACTATTTTTTTATAGTTTTTTTAAAAATTTTTATTCCTTGTTTTTCGATTTTTATAATTTCTTCTGGGGATAATTGCTCCTGAAAATCTTTTAAGTAATTTAAGTGCATTTCTTCATTAGTTTTATGAGCTATATATGCCCACATATATGCTTTTTCATTATTTTGATTAGTTCCTATGCCTTTTTTATACATATTTGAAAGAGTAATTTGTGACTCTAAAGCTAAATTTTTATCATGTGAGAATAGTTTTTCTGCAGAATATAAAATCATTTCATAAGCATTTTTATTATTAACTTCAATACCTAAGCCTTTTAAATACATTTGTCCTAAAAGATAAGTTGCTACTGGGTTTCCAGTAGGGGCAATATTTGATAATGCTTTATATGCTACTTTATAATTTTTATTATTAAATTCTTTAATTGCTTGATTTAGTAAATAACCAGACATGTCTGCAGCAATTAAAGTTTTTGAAATAATTAAGAAAGATATTATTATATATAATCTAATTAATTTAGTCATTTTCACATCCTGAGTTATCTATACCATATTTCATTTTACTATTACATAAAACTACATTTTTAAAACTTGTTTTTCTTATTCCTGCTTTTCTAAAATCTGTATTTCTAGCAGTAGCTCCATTCATTAAAGAATGTCTTATTATTGCCCATCTAAAGATACTATTATCTAAATTTGTATTTTGTAAGTTGACTCTTCTTAGGTTTGCCCCTTCAAATGAGCAATTTTTTAAATTTGCTCCTTCTAAATTTGCTCTCCATAAGTTAGCTTTATCTAAATTAGAACCTTCTAAATTAGCACCAACTAAATTTTTTTTTCTTAAGTCTGCGCCAGATAAATCACAATTTATACATTTATTATCTTTCAGTAATTTTTGTAAATCATCTTCATTAAAGGCATGAACAGAACTATAGCTATATAAACCTATAGTAAATATATATATAAATAATAAATAATATTTTGTCATTTTAATAAATTTTTCTTTTTATAAACTATATCTATATCATATAATAAGTATATAATTAATTAGTTTTAATATTAATTGAGGGACCAATGTTTGAAGGTTTTATAGAAAATAAAATAGAAGTAGAAGGTATAAATATAAACTATAAAATTGGTGGCAGCGGAGAACCTATTTTACTTTTACATGGATACCCACAAACTCATATATTATGGAGAAAAATGGCACATTTATTTGCTAAAAATTATACTGTAATATGCTCCGATTTAAGAGGATATGGTGATAGTGATAAACCTAAGTCTGATAAGAGGCATCTTACCTATTCAAAAAAATATATGGCCTTTGATCAAAATGAGTTAATGAAAAAATTAGGTTATAGTAAATATTATTTAGTTGGTCACGATAGAGGTGCTCGAGTTGCTCATAGAATGGCGATAGATTATCAAGATAATATAAAAAAGTTATCTTTATTAGACATAGTTCCTACTTCTCATGTTTTTGATAATACAAATGCTTTATTAGCAAGACGTTATTATCATTGGTTTTTTTTAATACAATCATTTCCTCATCCAGAAACTATGATTGCTAAAGATTCAGAATATTACTTGCGCTCAAAACTTAAGATGTGGGGCTCTAATAATGATTATTTGACTGAAGATGTTATAAAGGAATACTTAAGATGTTTTAATTCTGATTCCATTCATGCTTCTTGTGAAGATTATAGAGCAGGGGCTAGTATTGATTTAGTTCATCATAAGGAAGATTTTGAAAAAAAAATTACTTGTCCTGTTCAAATATTATGGGGAAAAAAAGCTACAGTAGAGGAATTATATGATCCAGTAGCAGTTTGGAAGGAATGGGCCATTAATGTTGAGGGCAAAAGTATAAACTGTGGACATTTTCTACCTGAAGAGAAACCTTTAGATACGTTTGAAGCAATTAGTAATTTTTTAGATAAATAAATATAATAGTGATATAATGAAAGATAATAAAAGTATACTCAGTAAAATAAGAGGTTATTTTCTAACTGGGATTATAGTAACTGCTCCAGTGGGTTTAACTTTTTATGTCTCATTTTTATTTATAGGTTTTATTGACTCAAAGGTTAGAAATGTAATTCCTGTAAAGTATCATTATGATAATTTATTACCTTTTGAAATACCAGGCTTAGGTCTTTTAATAGTATTTGTAATGCTAACTTTTATAGGTTTTTTAACTGCAGGTTTAATAGGAAGATATATAATCAAATTAGGTGAACGAATTATTGCTAGATTACCTATAATTAGGTCTGTTTATGGGGCATTAAAGCAAATTTTTGAAAGTGTATTAAAAACATCTTCAAAATCTTTTCGTGAGGTAGTCTTAATTGAGTATCCAAGAAAGGGAATATGGGCTATCGGTTTTATTACAGGTGATACGAAGGGTGAAGTTCAACAAATTTCAAAGGATGAATTTGTTAATGTTTTTTTACCTACTACGCCCAATCCTACATCCGGGTTTTTATTATTTGTTCCAAGAAAAGATTTAAAAGTTCTCAATATGAATGTAGAAGAAGGCATAAAAATGGTAATTTCTGGTGGAATTGTAACTCCTAAATTTAAAAAAAAAATTAAAAAAGTTAAATAATAAGTTTTATCCTGAATTTATAAGTTTTATAGCCTCATCTTGTCCGAATAAATATAATAAATTTTTCATATTTTTTCCTTCTTGTCCTAATAAATAAGGGTTTTTGTTTATAATAAGCTTCGAATTTTGGTTCGCAATTTGAATTAAATGTTCATGTTTATTAATATCTAAAACTTTAAACATTTGACCTCCTGATTGCTTAGTGCCAAGTATCTCTCCGGCACCTCTAAGTTTTAAATCTTTCTCCGATATTAAAAATCCATTATTTGTTTCTCTCATTACTTTAAGACGTTCTCTTGCTATATCACCAATTTTTTGATCATATAGTAATATGCAAATTGATTTCTTATTACCTCTTCCAATTCTACCTCTTAATTGATGTAATTGTGCTAATCCGAATCTTTCAGCATGTTCTATTATCATTATTGTAGCATTAGGTATGTCGATTCCTACCTCTATTACTGTAGTTGAGACTAGAATATTTTTTTCATTATTTGAAAATTGATTTAAAGCTTTTTCTTTACTTTTAGTGTCCATTTTTCCATGAACAAGGGCAACATTATTTGGAAAAATTTTATTTAAATAAATTTGCCTTGTTTCAGCTGCTGCTAAATCTAACTTTTCAGAATCTTTGACTAAAGGGCATACCCAAAATATTTGCTCATTATTTTTTACTGCTCTAGATACAGCTTTAATTATTTCGTTTATTCTTGGGATACTAACACTTATAGTATTTATCTTAGCTCTGTCTTTTGGTTTGCTATGAATAATTGAAATATCCATATCTCCATAGTCAGTTAATATCAATGTTCTAGGTATCGGTGTAGCTGTCATTACCATGAAATCTGTATTTGGAGATTTTTTTGATAATTCAAGTCTTTGATATACACCAAATCGATGTTGTTCATCAATAATAGCCAATCTTAAGTTTTTAAATTTTATGTTAGATTGAATTATAGCATGCGTTCCAATAACTATATTGATTTGTCCTTTACTAATATTAAGAATATGATTATATTTAATGTTTTTTTGCATTTTGCTAGTTAATAGAGCAATTTTTATTCCTAAAATTTTTTCATATTTTTTAAAGAATACGTAATGTTGGTGTGCAAGAATTTCTGTTGGAGCCATTAAAGCACCTTGAAAACCATTTTCTATTACATGAAGTAAAGACATAAATGCTACAATAGTTTTTCCGCTACCAACATCACCTTGAAGCAGTCTATACATTCTTTTGCTAGAATTTATATCTTTATATATAGTTTCTAAAACAGATATTTGGTCTCCAGTTAGATTAAAAGGTAAGTTATTAATTAATTTATTTTTTAATGTATTTTTATTACTGAGAATACTTTGTTCTGTTTTGTATTTATGTTTTCTAATTAAATTTAGCGCTAATTGTCTTGATAAAGCTTCATCATATGCAAGTCTTTCTCTATATAAAATATGATTTTCAATATCTTCATTTCTATCAGGATAATGTAATTTATATAAAGATTGATTGAAGCTATTCCAATTATACTGTTTTAATAAATCATTATTTATCCATTCTTGAAAATGTGGGACTGAGTTTATAGAATATCTTATTGCATTTTTAATTTTTTTATGTGAGAGCCCTGAAGTTAATGGGTATGTAGTTTCATAAACAGGTATAACTTCTTCCGAATCTTTAGTCTGAATTCTATCTGGATGTACTATTTGATATTTATTTCCTTTTTTTGTTAATTCACCACTTATTGTAATATTATTACTTATTATAAAATTGCTTGAAAACCAATTTTTATTAACATTAAAATATATGATTTCTAATTGCTGATTATTTATATTTATAGAAGCTATAGATATTTTTGGTTTTTTATAACTAAACCAAGTTTTTTGTATTTTACCTTTTAGAATTATTCTTTTAAATAAATATTCATCCTTTAATTCGCTTATTTTTTTTCTTTTTATAAGTGAAGTAGGTAGATGGAATATTATATCTAATAATCTATCACCGCACAGTTTATTAAAATAAATTAAATTCTTAGGACCAAAACCTCTATATTTATCTATTTTATTATATAAATCATCTAGTAATTTTAGAGACATTATGTATTTTGCTCCTACATAGATTATAAACTGTATATTTTCATATATGTTATTATATGGAATATATAATTATTAAAGGTAATATAAAAGTGAATAAAAAACTTAAACAGCTTAAATTTAGGTCTTGGCATCGTGGAATGAGAGAAATGGATATTTTAATGGGTGGTTTTTTTGAAGCCTTCCAAAAAGACTTCTCAGATAAAGAAATAGATGAGATTGAACAATTTATAATACCGCTATCAGATAATGATCTATATAATTGTTTTATTAATAAAATAAATTGGCCTAATTCAATTTCAGAAAGCTTATATAATAAATTAAAAATTTATTCAAATAAGAATGGGTTGAACAATTCTTAAAGCATTCTTTAAAGATAAAAATACCACAAATATTGGAGGTGTAGTCGATGGTTTAGATGTTTTTTCTATTGGTGATACAATTATAAAAAATGAAAATATTTCATTTGTATACGTTTTAAAAAATGAAGACAAACTATATAAAACTTCTAAATTAATTAATGAGATTTATCCTAATATTAATTATGCAATTATTCCTGCTTGGGACTGTTTGCCATATGATAGTGTATCTCCAAGTACTCGGGTCTCAGGGGAGAGAATTAATTCTTTTTTAAAAATACTAAATAAAAAACGACCTATAAAATTAATTTTAATTACCGTAAATGCACTATTACAAAAAAATATTCCTATAAAAAACTATCCTAATAACGCCTATACTATAAGTGTCGGTAAAGAGTTAAACTTATCTTTATTTGTGCAAAATTGTATTGATGCTGGTTATAGAAGGTCTGGAAATGTTATGGATATTGGTGAGATAGCAGTTAGGGGAGGGATAGTAGATATTTATTCACCAAATTATAAAGCTCCATTAAGAATAGATTTTTTTGGTGATGAAGTTGAGGAGCTTAAATTTTTTGATCCCTTAACTCAATTAAGTAAGGAATCAGTAAATAATGTTATGATATTACCGACTTCTGAAGTTTTGTTAAATAATCATAATATTAACACTTTTAAAAAGAATTATAGAAAACTTTTTGGAAGTAATTCTTCACAAGATGAACTATTTCAATCAATATCTAATGGAGTTCGTTACTCTGGATTAGAACATTGGGCAAGCTTATTTTATCCTAAGTTAGAGTCTATATTTGAAATTTTAGATAATAGTTTTTCTTATATTTTTGATTCCTCATTTGATAATTATTGTAATATGCGTTTTGATGATATTAGCGATTATTTTACTACAAGAAATATTGCATACAAAGAATCTATAAAAAGCAAGAATATAGTAAATTGTTATAAACCTCTTGAGTCTCAGGATTTGTATTTAGGTAGAAAAGAGCTTGAGAATGCTATTTCTAAAATTTCGGCAATAAAATTATCATCATTTAAAAACCCTGAAATCTTAAATAATCTTCAAGGCAAAAGTATCCCTAATTTTTGGCTTAATAAGAAAATTAAATCCAGAGATTTATTTGAAGATTTGATTTCTTATATTAATTCTAAAATAGAAAGTGGTCATAAAGTTATTATAGCATGTAAGTCAAATGGAAGTAGAAAAGTTTTAACTGAACAATTAAATAAATATTTTATTTCTAATATAGATTATGGAAATTCTTGGCTAATAAAAAAATTTACTTCAAATAAAATTTTATCTCTTTTAATAGCTAATTTTGAAAGAGGCTTTGAAATTAATGATATGGTCATTATTTCTGAGACAGATATTTTTGGAAAAAGATATTCACGAGTTAATAAATCTAAAAAATTAGAAACAGCTCTTCAAGAAGCAGAATCTTTTAGCGTAGGTGATTATTTAGTTCACTTAGAATATGGAGTTGGCAGATATAAAGGTCTTAAGGTTGTAGAAATTAATAAAGTAAAACACGATTGCCTTGAATTAGAATATCTATCTGAAGATAAGTTGTTAGTACCAGTACAAAATATTAATTTATTGACTAAATTTTCTAGTAAAAATTCACAACCATTATTAGATAAATTAGGAAGCAAAACTTGGAGTAATAAAAAAAGAAAAGCAAAAGAAAAAATTAGAGATGTCGCCGAAAGTTTAGTGAGAATTGCTTCTGAGAGAAAATTAGGTAATGCAGTAAAATTAACTTGTAATCCTAATAATTATAATGACTTTATTTCTAAGTTTGAATTTTATGAAACTGATGATCAACTTGACGCTATTAAAGATGTATTAAAAGATATAAATTCTGTTCAACCCATGGATAGGCTTATCTGTGGAGATGTTGGTTTTGGAAAAACAGAAGTTGCCATGAGGGCTGCGTTTGTGGCTGTTAAATCTAAGGCTCAAGTATTAGTTATTGCTCCAACTACAATCCTTGCTCGTCAGCATTATGAAACTTTTTCTAAGAGATTTAAAGATGAAAATATTTCAATAGCACATTTGTCACGATTAACAAGTACTAAAGAAAAAAATCATATTACATCTAAATTAAAATCAGGTAATATAGATATTGTTATAGGTACTCATAGCCTATTGTCTAATAAGATTATATTTAATAACTTATGTTTAGTAATTGTTGATGAAGAGCAAAGGTTTGGTGTTGTTCAAAAAGAACGATTAAAAAATTTAACTGTTAATTCTCATATTTTAACTTTAACAGCTACACCAATTCCTAGAACTTTACATATGGCTTTATCTGGTATTAGAGATTTATCTATTATTGCATCTGCTCCTCAAGAGAGATTACCTGTTAGATCTTTTGTTACTCCATTTAATGATTTTAATATTAAAGAAGGTATTCAAAGAGAGTTGCATAGAGGAGGACAAGTTTATTTTATTGTTCCACGTATTAAAGATATAAAAGGTCTAAAAGAAAAAATATCATCGTTAAATGATAATGCATGTATTTTCTCTATTCATGGACGCATGACTCCAAAAGAAATTGAAAATACTATGATGAAATTTTATGAAGGCAAAATTAATATTTTAATTGCAACATCTATAATTGAGAATGGGTTAGATATACCTAATGCTAATACTATTTTTATTTATAATGCAGATATGTTTGGCTTAGGTCAATTATATCAACTCAAAGGACGCGTTGGTAGATCAAATAAAAGAGCATATGCCTATTATTTACTAAGTAACCATGGAGAGATGTCGTCTAATGCAGAAAAAAGATTGAATGCTATTCAGTCATTAGAAGGTCTTGGTGCTGGATTTAGTTTAGCAGCTCATGATTTAGATATAAGGGGTGCGGGTAACTTATTAGGTGATGAACAGTCAGGACAAATTAAAGAAATAGGAGTAAGTTTATATCAGCAGCTACTTAATGAAGCAGTATTAGATTTAAAAGGAGAAACTAAGTTAAAAAATGATTTTTCTCCACAAATTAATCTTCAGGCTCCAGCATTAATTCCTGAAGATTATATTTTAGATTTAAGTATTAGATTACAAACTTATAGAAGACTTGGAAGCATAAGTAATAATAATGAATTTGATAATTTCATAATTGAATTAATAGATAGGTTTGGTGTAATACCAAAAGAATTAAATTATTTGATTAAAGTAATGAAAATTAAATTAAATTGTGAAGTAGCTGGAATTTTTAGAATTGATAGTGGAATAAATGGTGCAGCTATAGAATTTATAAATGATGGATATATTGATCCAAATAGTTTCATTTCTTGGTTAGGTAAAACAACTTATCAATTAAAAATTAGAAATGATCAAAAACTTATTTTATATTTTAAATGGAATAATATTGAAGAAAGACTAGATGTTATAGAAGATTTAACTAATGAAATAAAAAAATTAGCTAATAATTAATTAGTAGTTTCTAATAAGCATGTTTCAAATATTTTTTTAAAGACTTCACTTTCTTGTGCGCCTGAAATAGCATAATTGTCATTTATGATGAAAAATGGAACGCCACCAATACCCTTTGTCCTAGAAGTTTCATCAGAATCTTGTACTTTTCTTCTTATATCATGTCGTTTTATAAGAAATTCTTCAGAAAAACCCTTGATATTATTTATTTGGGCTATGTTATTTAATTCATTAAATTCTCCTATATTTTTTCCATGCATAAAAAAAGCTTTAAATAAATCTTCAGTAACTTTATTTTGTAAACCAAATTCTTTACTATATTCAATTAACATATGTGAATAAAAAGAATTTGGCATAATATGCATTTCTTCAAAATTAAAAGAAATATTAGAATTTGTTCCTGCAATTTTTATTTGACTATAAATACTATCAGCTCTTTCCCTACCACCAAATTTTGAAGACAAATACATTTGTCTATTAATTCCTTCTTTTGGCATTGATGGATTTAATTGAAATGCGTGCCAATTTATATCAAAACTTTGATCACTATATTCCTCTATTGCTTCATCGAGTCTTTTTTTACCAATATAGCACCATGGGCAAACAGTATCGGATACTATATCAATTTTTATCATTATTTTACCTTAAAATATAATAATTCTTATGTTAAGAATTATTATATTATTTAGAAAAAAAATAAAGGATAAAAATTATGACTAATTCTCAAATTCTAGAAAAAATTAACCTAAAAAATAAAACTGCATTAGTAACAGGTGCTTCAAGAGGATTAGGTAGAAGGTTTAGTATCGTTTTAGGCAATATGGGCGCTAATGTAGTACTAGCAGCAAGAAATAAAGATAAACTATTAGAAACTGAAAAAATTATAAAAAAAAATAGTGGAGAATGCTATTCAGTAGACATGGATGTTAATTCTGAAGATTCTATTAACAATGCTTTTGAAAAAGCAGAAAATAAATTTGGTGAAATTTCAATTTTGATAAATAATGCAGGTATTGCTATTTCAAAATCATCTCTTAAAACTTCAATTCAAGATTGGGATAGTGTGATGAATACAAATCTGAGGGGAGTTTTTGCATGCTCAAAGGTTTTTGCTAAAAGGCTAATTATAAATAATAGTCCTGGAAAAATTATTAATATATCTTCTATAGCAGCAGAAATTGTATTAGGAAATTATTTATCTTCTTATTGTGCGTCAAAAGCAGCAGTAAGTCATTTGACTAGAACCTTAGCATTTGAATATGCAAAATATAATATTCAGGTTAATGCTATAGCTCCTGGATACATTCTAACAGATTTAAATAGAAATTTTTTTGAAACTGATGAAGGAAAAGAAATGATAGAAACTATTCCTCAAAAAAGATTAGGTAAGCCAGAAGAGCTTGATGGCGCATTGCTTTTATTATGTACAGAATTAGGATCTTTTATGACAGGAAGTGTAATAAGAGTGGATGGAGGACATGTTATTGGTTAGTTTTAATAAAATTAATTTTAACCATTAGGCCAGGATTATTATTATGGAGTGAAATTTGAGCTTCATGAAGCTTTAATATTGCCTTAACCATACTTAAACCTAGTCCATTTCCTTCTGTTTGTCTGTGTTTTTCAAGCCTAACAAATCTATCAAATACCCTATTAAAATCTTTTTCCTCTATGCCTTCACCATTATCTTTAAATTCAATATTTACTATATTATTTGAATTAAATAGATTAATTTCTATAAAGCTATTCTTATCAGCTTTTGAATATTTAATTGCATTATCTAATATGTTTGTAAAACTTTGAGTAAGCAATATTTTATTACCTAATACTTCAAGGTTTTTCTCAATATTAAATCTCAATTCTATTTTTTTTTCCTCAAAAATAGGTTTATATATTTCAATTAGAGAATTAATGATTAGTGTTAAATTAACAGTTTTAAAATCTTGTTTTTTTTCACTTTCGAAACTTGCTATATCAAGAAGTGCATTAAATATTTTAATAAGATTATCGGCTTCAGTTATTGCTTGATTTATGTATTTTGCATTGTTCTTATTTTTATATTTTAATGCAGCTAACTCTAAATTAGATTTTAGCTTTGTAAGAGGTTTCTTTAGGTCATGAGCAATATTACCAGATATATTTTTAGAATTATCTACTAATTCATCTATTCGTTCCAACATTCTATTAACATTTGTTGCAATCTGCTTATATTCATTGTTAATAATTTTATTATTAATGCGTCCATTCAAGTCATTATCTGTAATACTTTGAATGGCATTATTTAAAATATTAACTTTGGCTAAAGTATATCTTCCCAAAAATATACTACCAAATATGCCCGAAAAAATAATAAAAATTATGGTAAATATAATGAGGTTAGTAAGAGCATTAGAGATTAATATTTCTGGTTGTACATCTCTTCCTACTAAAATTTTTGGTCCATTTTTAAACTCTATAGTTTTTGCTCTACAAATATGTGTTATTATTTCTGCCCCAAGAGTGCGACTAATTTCAAAATTAATATAACCATCTTTATCAATTTTTTGTTCAGGCCATGAATTAAGATTACCAGCAATTTTATCGTTATATTCATCAGCTGCAATATATATTGCTGTATTTTGATTTTTGGACCTTTGATTGATTGTCAAATATAATTGTTGAGGACCATACTTCAAGTAAGTTTTGACAAGATATTCATATTCAATATCTATAACTCTATTATTTTCTTTTTTCATAACTTTATATGTGAATTCATATACTGATAAAGATAGCACTATTATTATAAATATAAAAAAAAGAGAAAATATTAATACTGTTTTTGCTGTTAATGCTCTAAAATAATTTAAAAACATAGTTAAACTTTATTATATTGGATACTGTATCCAGCACCTCTAATAGTATGAAGTAATTGCACTTTATGATCTTTATCAATTTTTTTTCTAAGGCGACTAATATGGACATCTATTATATTTGTTTGAGGATCAAAGTGCAAATCCCATACTTTTTCAAGCAACATAGTTCGAGTAATAACTTCATTAGAGTTTTCCATTAAGACTTCCAAAAGTTTATATTCTTGTGGTTGTAAATTAATTAATACTGAGTTTCTAGTAACTTTTCTGCTTCTTTTATTTAATAGTAAATCATGTACTTCTAAAATATCAATATCACTTTTAGGGTTTTGTCTTCTATTTAATGCTTCAATTCTGGCTATTAACTCCGAAAAAGAAAAAGGTTTAGTTAAGTAGTCATCACCGCCAGCTTTTAATCCTTTAACTCTATCATCTACTTCACCTAATGCAGATAGAAATAGTACGGGGGTAGTAATCTTATTATTTCTGATTTTCGTAACAATTGTTAATCCATCTATTTCAGGTAGCATTCTATCTAATATTATAACATCATGTTCATTTAAATAAGCTGCATCAAGCCCGTCTTTACCATTAGAAAACCCATCAACTACATGGCCAGATTCTTTAAGACCTTTTCTAATAAAATTTAAAGTTGATAGATCATCTTCTATAAGTAATATTTTCATAATAAACTTTTTTTATTAATTATTGTGTTATAAGGTAACATGTTAAAATTAACCCAGCAACTAGGGGAAAACTGGGTTAATTAATTGACACCTTCTTGAGAGATATATGTATATAATTAAACTAAACAATTTAAGGTTGCAGGATGATTGCTAAAATATTAAAAATTGTTAATAATTCTTATTATTCTTTAAATTGTAATACTGGAGTATTTAATGAACTTAATATTTAGCCAAGAAGATTTAAAATTCAAAGAAGAAGTAAAAGATTTTATAATTAAAAACTTAGACAAGAATACTCAAAAAAAAATTATTGATGGTCACCATTTGAGTAAGGATGACTTGGTCAATTGGCAAAAAAAGTTACATGAAAAGGGTTGGATGGCCCCTAACTGGCCTAAAGAATATGGTGGTACTGGCTGGAGTATAACACAAAGATATATATTTGATGAGGAGTGTGGAGCAGCTGCAGCCCCATCAGCTTTACCATTTGGAGTAACAATGGTTGCTCCAGTAATTATTAAGTTTGGAACAGACCTACAAAAGTCTAAATATCTACCAAGAATTTTATCTAGTGATGATTGGTGGTGTCAAGGTTACTCTGAGCCTGGTTCTGGTTCTGATTTAGCTTCTTTATCTACAAAAGCAGAAAAGGTTGAGGGAGGTTATATTATTAATGGCACAAAAACTTGGACTACATTAGCTCAGCATGCAGATATGATGTTTATTTTAGTTAGAACTAATTCGGATTGTAAACCACAAGAAGGTATATCATTTATGCTTTTAGATATGAAAGCTCCTGGTGTATCAGTGAAACCTATTATTACTCTTGATGGTGGGCATGAAGTAAATATGGTTTATCTTGAGAATGTTAAAGTTCCTGATGAAAATTTAATTTTTGAAGAAAATAAAGGCTGGACAGTTGCTAAATATTTACTAGGTCATGAAAGAACATCTATTGCAGCAGTGTCTAGGTCAAAAAAAGCATTATCAAAAGTAAGAGAAATAGCGAAATTAAATATAAATGGTAATTCAACGCTAAATGAAGATTCAAGATTTATGGATAAAGTAACAAAATGTGATGTAAGACTTCAAGCATTAGAATATGCCGAGTTAAAAAGTATATCAGATGATGTTAAAGGAATACCTCCTGGACCAGAAGCCAGTATGTTAAAGATTAGAGGGTCAGAAATACAACAAGAAATAACAGAGTTAGTTTTAGAAGCAAGTGGCTATTATGCAAACCCATATCAACCTAATATAATGGATACTGGAAATAATGAACCTTTAATTGGTCCTGATTGGTCTTCAGCAGCAGCACCTAAATATTTTAATACAAGAAAAACTACTATTTATGGTGGTTCAAATGAAATTCAAAAAAATATTTTAGCTAAAATGGTATTAGAATTATAAGGAGTAAAATAATTGGATTTATCACTAAATGAAGATCAAGAATTAATAAAAGCTTCTGTAGAAAAGTTTATAATGGAAAGCTATGACAGTGAATGCAGAAGAAAAACTATAAAAAACAATCTAGGTTCTGATGATAAAATATGGCAGCAATTTGCAGAATTGGGATGGTTAGGTTTGCCTTTTTTAGAGAAAGATGGAGGCTTTGGAGGAGACTCTATGGATCTAAATATTTTAATGGAGTCTTTTGGAAAAGGCTTAGTAGTTGAACCATATATATCTACGGTTATTTTATCAGGTTCCATATTATCTCTTTGTCCAGAAGGAGAGATTAGGAATAAAATTATAAGTAATATTATATGTGGAAAAAATAAAGTATCTTTTGCTTTTGCTGAACCTACTTCAAGATATAATTTGAAAGATGTAAGTACAACTGCAGAAGTAGATAATAACAAATGGGTATTAAATGGTCATAAATCTGTAGTTTTTGGAGCTGGCCAATCTGATTTTATTATTGTTTCTGCAAGAACTAAAGGTGAAAGATTTGATGAAGAGGGTATTTCACTTTTTGTTATTGAGAAAGATAATGAAGGTCTTTATATTCAAGATTACCCTACTGTAGATGGTTTTAAGGCAGCAGAAGTAAAGTTAAATAATGTTCAACTCCCATCAAATCAATTAATTAGTACAGAAAATAAAGCAATTAGTATTATTAATCATTCAATCAACAAAACATTGCTTGCTGTAGCTGCAGAGGCTTCTGGAATTATGTCTAAAATGTATGAAATGACTTTAGAATATATTAAAACAAGAAAACAATTTGGTATACCTATTGGAAAGTTCCAGGCTATACAGCATAGAACAGTTGAAATGTTAATCTTGAGCGATGAAATGAATTCTTTAGCTTCAATGGCTGCTTTAAAAGCGGATAGTGAAGAAGCTTTAAAGTCTATATATGCTTCCAAAATTCATATTGGCATAGGGGGTAGAAAACTTGGCCAGGAAGCTATCCAACTTCATGGAGGTATGGGTGTTACTGAAGAAATGGATATTGGACAATATTTTAAGAGAATTACTATGCTAGATACTTTCTTAGGTAATTCAGATTATTACCTAGGGGCATACTCAAAATTAAGTTAATATATAATTATATGTCTTTTGATAATAAAAATAATTTTTATTCACTTCCATTAGGTAAAAAATTTGGCTGTATTGGCTTTATAATCGCTGTTATAGTTATATCAACTATAATATTTTTAGGCTTTTTTATTGGTTTATTTGTTTTAGGTTTTATTGCATTATTATATATTTATAAATTTATTAAAAATAAAATGAATAAAAACTATAATTTAAATAATAATAATGACAAATATACTGATGCTGAATATATTGAGATAAATGATGAGGATAATGTTAAATAATTTTTAATTTTTATTATAAATATTCTCTTTTTTTGCTCCTAGGTCTTCAACCTTTTTATAATTTTCATTTAAAAAATCTAAACTACCCTTTATATAAACATAATGATTACTTAAATCTGGTAATATTTTATTAATAATATTAATAGTTTTGCCAGTTTTAAATCTGTTTAAATTATTTGTGTCTTCGTTATAAATAAGAGAAATTTTATATGAAAAATTTTTATAGGTAAATTGTATCTTATGTAATTCATCCAATAAAATTATGTCTTCTTTATTTTTAAAACTACAAATGAGCATTATTGGAATATTATTATTATAAATTAAACTTTTAATTATATTTAATGATGAAATAATATGATTATCTTCTGTTATAAATAATAAAGGTTTATTGTTTGGTATATTATTAATATTTCTCTCATATGGCCCTTTTATAGTTATGGTTTCTCCAATTATAAGAGATTTATTTAAATATTTTTTAATATCATTGTCTTCATTTTTATCAATTAATACATTTATAGAACCATTAATTGCCTCATCATGATTTATAGTATCAAAAATATAATACTTTTTTTTATTTTTTCCTGGAATTAATAACTTTATATAATTTAAATTTTTTTTATCATAAAAAAATCTTTTAGGGATAGAAATACTTAATTCTATAATATTTTTATTAATATTTTTAATAGAAAGAACTTCTGAAACTATTTCACGTACCTTTGATAACTCAATTTTTCTTGGCATTGGTGCTAAAGGTTCTATGGTTATATTATTTGATAAAGTTGAACTTTGACAGAGAAGAATAATATTATTGTCTATTTCCGATTTAGTGAGTATATGATTAATATTATTATTTTTTTGTATTTCTCCACTTATAATTTTTGCCTTACATGTTCCACATATACCTGATTTACAACTATAAGCTAATTTAATATTTTTTTCTAATGAGGCTTCTATTATATTCTTATTTTTGGCTATAGAGTAATTTAAATTATACTTAGGTATAATAATATTAGTATGATCAGAAGACATTTTATTTCCACTTAATAGAACACCCAATGCTTGGGTTGTTAAAGGGAATATCTTCGTTTTTAGAAATAGCAATCATTGAAGAAAATAATTCTCTAATATTATTATTTTTTGAACTTTTTAATCTGCCCCTAAACTTTAAGTTTAGGTTTCTATCAAAGCCAAAAAAATCTGGGGTACAAACTGCGTTATATGATTTCGCGACAATTTGTTTTTCATCATACAAATATGGAATATTTAATTTATATTTTTGTGAAAACAAGATCATATTTTCAAAGCTATCTTCTTTATAGACATTTACATCATTTGGCATAATTGCAGCGGAAGAAATTCCATACTCCTTTAATTCATTAATATCTCTTACCAAGTCAGAAATTATTTCTTTAACAAAGGGACAATGATTACAAATAAAACAAACTAAAGTACCTTTTTTACCTGTGATATTTTTAAGGTTATAATAATTACTATCAACACCTAATAAGGAAAAGTCTTGGGCAATAAAATTTGCTTCAATTTGATTAGATTGAGTTAGCATAATTATTTTTGGCTCCTAAATTTTACTATTTCAAATAATTAATTATCATAATATACTTGAAAGTATTGTTAAGTGATACTATTTATGTGCAATAAATTTTTATTAGGAGGAATTCAACTATATGTCTGTTTTGATAGAAGTTGAACAATTAACAAAAAGCTTTGGCCCATTTATAGCTGTAGATAATATTAGTTTTTCTCTAAAGAGAGGAGAGGTGCTTGGTTTTCTAGGGCCTAATGGTGCAGGCAAAACTACCACTATGAGAATGATAACTGGTTTTTTATCTCCTACTGAGGGTAATATAAAAGTCTGTGGTAATGATGTCTCTAAATACCCATTACAAATTAAGGAAAAAATAGGTTATGTTCCTGAAGGAGCACCACTTTATGGGGAAATGACTGTATTAAATTTTTTAAAGTTTATTGCTGAGGTTAGAAAAATTCCTAAAGAGAGTGTAGATAGTGCTATAGCTAACGCTGTTAAAAAATTAGGTCTAGAATTAGTTTTATATCAGCAATTAGAGACTTTATCAAAGGGATATAAGAGAAGAGTTGGATTATCTCAAGCCATTATACATGATCCAGACGTTCTAATACTAGATGAACCTACTGATGGTTTGGATCCAAATCAAAAACATGAAGTTAGAAAATTAATTAAAGAAATGGCTTCTACAAAAGCTATAATTATATCTACTCATATTCTTGAGGAAGTCGATGCAGTTTGCACTAGAGCAATGATAATAGCTAAAGGAAAAATGGTAGTGGATAAATCACCAAAAGAACTATTGGTTGGTGCTCCAAAAGGATCAAATTTAGATGATGTCTTTAGAAATCTAACGATAGGGAACAATAAGGTAAAAAATTAATGAATACTATTTTATCTATAACAAAAAGAGAAATAAGTGGCTACTTTGCTACTCCTGTAGCGTATGTATTTATTGTTATATTCTTAATAATGTCTGGTTTATTTACCTTTTATATGGGAGGTTTTTACGAAAGAGGGCAGGCTGATTTAACATCATTTTTTGAGTGGCACCCTTGGTTATATTTGTTTTTAATTCCTGCTATATCTATGAGGCTATGGGCAGAAGAAAGAAGAAATGGAACAATAGAATTATTAATGACTCTTCCTATAAGCACTTCGAAAGCAGTAATAGGTAAATTTATTGCGGCTTGGTTATTTACTGCTATATCCTTGATGTTAACTTTCCCAATGTGGCTTACAGTAAATTATTTAGGTGAACCAGATAATGGGACTATAATAGCAAGTTATTTAGGAAGTTTATTAATGGCAGGAGGATACTTAGCGATTGGTTCTTGTATTTCCTCTTTGACAAAAAACCAGGTTATAGCATTCGTTGTAACTATAGCAGTTTGTTTTTTATTTACCGTAAGTGGTATGCCAATAGTTTTAAACTTCTTTTCTAGTTGGACTCCTCAAGCTCTGCTTGACACAATTGCTTCATTTAGTTTTATATCAAATTTTACAGATTTAACGCAAGGTGTAATAGATATTAGAAATATAATATATTTTATATCTCTAATTATGGGGGCATTAACATTAAATGTCATATCTATTAATTCTAAAAAAGGGATATAGAATGTTACTCTCTTTATTAAAAAACGATAATACATCTTCTTCTACATTAGTAAGATTTGCAGTTTTAGGGGTTATTGTTTTATTTATTTCTTTAAATACATTAAGTAACCAATTGTTATCTGGTGCTAGATTAGATCTTACAGAAAATAATCTTTACACCTTAAATCCAGGTACATTTAAAGTTATAGAAACAATCAAAGAACCAATTACACTTAGATTATTTTTTTCAGATAAATTAAGTAGAGATATTGCTCCTATGAGAGAGTATGGACAACGAGTCAGAGAATTAATAGAGGAATATGTTGTTAGGTCTAATGGTATGATCAGATTAGAAAGAGTTGATCCTGAGCCTTTTACAGATAATGAAGATTTAGCTATCTTATATGGTCTACAAGGTATGCAAATATCTCAAGCAGGAGAAAAATTTTATTTTGGATTAGTAGCAACAAATTCTACAGATGATATCTCAATTATACCATTTTTTGAACAAAACAGAGAAACATATTTAGAATATGATATAAGCAGAATAGTTAATGATCTTGCAAATCCAAAGAAAAAGAAATTAGGTTTAATTAGTACTTTACCTATTAATGGGGGTTTAGCTTATCCAGATGCTCCAGCATCTGATTATGTTCCTCCTTGGGAAATTTATAATAGGCTAGGTGAAGTTTTTGAAATTGTTAGTATACCTTCTGAAACTAATATGATTTCTGAGGATATTGATTTACTAATGGTAGTACACCCTAAGGACTTAAATAATTCCACAAAATATGCAATTGATCAATTTGTTCTTTCTGGAAAAGGAACTATATTTTTTGTTGATCCATATTCTGAAGTTGAAAGAAATGCATTACCTATAGAGCAAAGAAGAACTTATATTCCGGGTTCAAATTTAAACACACTTTTTAGTAATTATGGTGCTTATGTAGAACCCGGAATGATAGTAGGAGATAGAATATCTGGAAGAAAAGTTACTATAGGAAGGTCTCAAAATTCTAGAGTTATTACTTATGTATTATGGTTAGCTTTAACTAAAGATTTAATGAATCCTAACAATTTAATTACTAATGAGTTAGAATCTATTCTCACTAATACTCCAGGTGGTATCATAAGGTCTAAAGACGCAAAATCAAAATTTGAAATTTTATATAGTTCAAATCCCGACTCTATGTTTATAGAAAGGTTTAAAATTCAATTTAGACCTGACCCAACTTTATTATTGTCAGAGTTTCAATCTGATAAAGTTGCGAAGAATTTAGCCGTTAGCTTAACCGGAGAATTTAAATCAGCTTATATTGATGGACCTCCATTACCTGAAGATGGAGAACAACCTATTAAAAATAATGCACATTTACAACAAACTAAAAATGGAAATATACTTATTTTTGCAGATACAGATATGCTATCTAATTCAATATGGACTCAAAAACAAGACAATTTTGGGAAAGAGACATTTACTCCAATTTCAGATAATGGTTCATTAGTTATAAATGCAGTTGAGTATCTTGCAGGAGGTGGAGAATTGATCGCTTTAAGAACAAGGGGTACTTCAATGCGGCCCTTTATAGTAGTTGAAGAACTTCAGAAAAAAGCTGAGACAGCATATAGAGAAACAGAAAAAAGTTTGCAAAATGATTTAACTATAACTGAAAATAAATTAAGGGATTTACAAAGAGGAGCATCTATTGCTACTCAAGATGGAGCTCCTATTTTATCTAAAGAGCAGGCAGATACTTTACAAGAATTTAAAGACCAAATTATAAATATCAGAAAGAAATTAAGAGATGTTCAAAGAGACTTAAGAGTTGATATTGAAAAGTTAGGATTAATGTTAAAACTATATAATATCTGGATTGCTCCAATACTAGTGTCTATTTCTGCAGTTCTTGTATTTATAATGAGAAGAAGAAAAAGAATTAATCATTTAGCTGGTATGAGAAGTAAATAAAGAAGGATAAAAAATTATGAAGCAGTCAAATGCTTATTTAATTATAATTATAGCTCTAATTTTCGTAGGACTTACATTTTTTGTTAGTTTATATAGAGATGCGGAAAATAGAAGGGTTGTAGGTGAAAGGTTTTTATTTCCTGAGCTAAGTGTTTCTACAGATGAAAATAGCCTCAAATTATTAAATGAAATTGCAGAGGTAAATATTATTAATAATAATGGAAGCTTTTCAATTGTTAGAAATGAAGATAGCTGGTATCTTCCTGGCTTAGCAAATTTTCCTGTTCCTTTAGATAAAATAAAAAGAGTAATAGTTGGTGTTGCTCAATTAGAGACTATAGAACCTAAAACTAAAAATTCTGAACTTCACGGGGAGTTAGGGTTAAATGATGTAAATAGCGATACTAATTCAGCTAGTAAAGTTACTTTAATTAATAATAAAAATGGTGAAGTTGCATCTATTTTAGTAGGTAATGACTCTAAATTTGGAAAAGAAACTAGATATGCTAGGAGGCCAAATGATAATCAAAGTTGGTTAGTCTGGAGAAATTTTGATGTTCCAAATTCTGAAATTGATTGGTTAGATGATACATTATTTACAGTTCACAGAACTAGAATAGCTGATATTACTATAACTCATCCAGATGGTCATGAAGTTTTTATAAAAAGAGATAATTATGCGGAACAATATTTCAAATTACAAAATTTAGATGAAGATACTTTACCAGTAAACCCTTATGTAGGTAATCAATTGGGAAGTGCTTTAGATAATGTTGCATTAATAGATATCCGATCTAAAAATGATATTTCATTTACTGATAAAGCAACTACTATCGTCTACACAACTTTTGATGGCTTAAAAATTATTATTAAAAATGAAAATATCAAAGGTTTTAATTGGGTAAATTTTGAAGCTTCCTCAAATAATAAATTAAGAAGAGAACTTCCAAAAGATGGTCCAGTGAATGTTGGTCTACCTGAGATGAAAAGTTTTAAAAATGTAGAAGAAGAAGTTATTAATCTAAATGCAAAGTTTAGAAATTGGGTTTTTGCATTAAAAAATGAAAAACATCAGCAATTTAATAGCAGGCTTGGAGACCTAACGAAGAAAAAAGATGTTGATGTAAAGGAATAGGTTATTCTCCAGCAAATTCCATTAAAGAGTGAACTTTATAGTCATTATCTATTAATTTAGTACTTCCACCTATATCTGGTAAATTTACTAAAAAAGAGTATTCAATAATATCAGCACCTAACTTTTTTACTAGGTTGCCAGCAGCTATTGCTGTTCCTCCAGTAGCTATTAAATCATCTACTATGACCACTTTAGAGTTATTATTAAGAGATGATATATCAATCTCTAATGAATCAGTTCCATATTCTAGAGAATATTCTTCAGATATGACATCACAAGGAAGCTTTCCTTTTTTCCTAATAGGAACGAAAGCTATTCCTAGTTTTTCAGCAATTATCGAACCAAATATAAAACCTCTTGCTTCAATTCCAGCAATAGCGTTAATATTTTTATTATTATATCTATTAAAATAAACATCAGATATATATTTTAAAGCATTTCCATTGTATAATAATGTTGAAATATCACGAAATAATATTCCAGGCTTAGGATAATTTGGGACTGTTCTTATGAGACTTTTTAAATTCATTATTTTTTTCCTAGTATTAATTTTTTCTAATTATTCTCTATCAGATAATAGTAATATAAGTAATGATATCTATGGTGTAAATACTTACTATACTACAAATGAAAAGGATACTTTAATTAGTATTGCAAGAAAATATGGTATTTCTTTCGCGGACATACTCTCCGCAAATGATGTAAATATGGATCCATGGATACCAGGCAAAGATAAAAAATTATTAATTCCTAAATCGCATATTATACCTTTCAGTAAACGAGATGGAATAGTAATTAATATTGGTGATTTAAGACTATATTACTTTGATGAAGGTGAACTTTTAAATACTTTTCCAATTGGCATAGGAAGAAGTGGTTGGGAAACTCCATTAGGCAAAGCTAAGGTAATTAAGAAGAAAAAAAATCCTGTTTGGATTCCTCCTGATTCTGTAAGGAAAGAGGATCCAAGTTTGCCAAAAGTAGTTGCATCAGGAGATGATAATCCACTAGGCAATAGAGCAATTTATTTATCAATGCCTTCATATTTGATACATGGGACAAATAAGCCCTATGGTGTTGGAATGAAAGTCTCGCATGGTTGTATAAGGTTATATCCAGAAGATATTGAAGCTTTATATGATTTGGTTGCAGAAGGAACTAATGTTAATATCATTAATCAACCTATTAAAGCTGGTTGGAAAGATAATAAATTATATATAGAAGTACATATTTTACCTGAATATGTGACTAGTAGTGAAGAAAAGAAGGTTATAAATAGCACTGATTTATATCCACAAGCTTATGAAGTTATTCAAAAAGCTGCAGGATTAGAAATAACTAAAGTTGACTGGGATAAAGTAAAAAAAGCTGTAAAAATAGCTAATGGTATCCCTATTGAAGTTATGCTAACAAAATAAAAAAAAGGGCTCTAAAATAAGAACCCTTTTAATATAGCAATCTTAATGACTATTTTCGAGAAATTGTTTCAAACATTCTATCAATTTTATCATTTAATGCTCTTAAAGCAGCTTGATTTTGATTAGCCATTTCTACACCACGTTCTGCAACTCTTCTTGCTGTTTGAGCAGCTTGGAATGCTTCATTTGCTCTAGTATTAGCAGCATCAGCTGCAGCTTGAGCTGCTGCAATAGAGTCATCTTGCATTTGTTCCGAAGATCCTGTTGCACTAATAGCTTCTTTAGAAGCCATTTGTGTGTTTTGACATGCAGAAAGACCTACTATTGTAGTACCCACAATAGTAATCATTAATAATTTTTTTATAATTTTGTCCATTTTTAAAGCCCCAAAGTAAATATATATATATAACTTAAGTACTACATTATATATTAAAATGCAAAAAAATTAATGAATTCTGGTTTAATATGTTGATCTTCCTCCTGATAAATCAAAAGCAGCAGCTGTACTATAAGAACATTCATTAGAACTTAACCAACATATTAGAGCAGCAACTTCACTAGGTTGACCCATTCTGCCCATTGGAATTTTTGATACCATATAAGCTTTATGTTCATCACTTACTTGCGAGAGCATCTCGGTTTCTATAACAGCAGGAGTAATACAATTAGCTAGTACTCCAGTTGCAGCCAGTTCTTTACCTAAAGACCTGGTAAATGTAATAACTCCTGATTTAGAGGCGCTATAATGAGCAGCATTTGGGTTACCCTCTTTACCCGCTACAGAGGCAATATTAACTATTCTACCATATTTATTTTCAACCATATCTTTTATTACTTCTCTGCAACATAAAAATGTTCCATTTAAGTTAATATTTATAACTCTTCTCCATTCATCTGGATCGGTATTCTCTATAGTAGCATTTACACCTGCAACACCAGCACAATTAACTAAAATAGAAGGGGAACCAAGCTTATTTCTAACTTCATCAGCAGCTTTTTTTACAGAATCTTCATTTGAAACATCAACTAAAACTGAAAGGGATTTTTCTCCAAGCTCATTTTGGATTTTATTTAACGTATCCTGATTATAATCCCATAATGCCACTTTTGCTCCATTATCAATCATTCTTTTTGCAGTTTCTTTTCCAATTCCACTTCCAGCGCCAGTTATAATTGCAACCTTATTAGAAAAGTATTCACTATAATTAATCATTTCAATCCCCTATTATTTAG
>Ga0222719_10000662_pt1 | contig 34293 bp, 46 predicted proteins | sample C33_34DmetaG_FD_165039 | JGI IMG/M metagenome (GOLD analysis project Ga0222719, IMG submission 165039) | Estuarine water microbial communities from San Francisco Bay, California, United States - C33_34D | ecosystem: Environmental > Aquatic > Marine > Unclassified | place: USA: California... | reverse complement strand
TGGGATGGCAAAATTAGGTTATTCGACCAAAGAAAAAAGACACTATATACAGGTTTATACAAATACTTAAAAGAGTTTTGTGAACCTCGTAATTACCATATTATTATAGATGATAAAAATGGTAACCCAGAAACCAAACATCAAATAGATACAAAATATATAACCGATGGTTTATCACTTACAGCTGGTGGTAACCCAATCACACCTAGAGATTATCAGATAGAAGCTTTGGACCATGCATTATCCAATCGTAAAAGCCTATTATTATCTCCTACAGCTTCAGGTAAATCACTTATTATATACATGGCGATAAGGTCATTCCTTGATTCTAATGATTCTAATGCTCTCTTAATAGTACCAACAACATCTTTAGTAGAGCAAATGTATTCAGACTTTGGCGATTATTCACAAACAGATGAATGGAATCATGAAAATGAATGTCATAGGATATATTCTGGTAGGGAAAAATATAACATAAACAAAAGAGTTATTATTACAACATGGCAATCCATTTATAAGGAAAAATTAGATTGGTTCCAAGATTATGGTATGGTAATAGGAGACGAAGCTCATCAATTTAAAGCTAAATCATTAACATCAATATTAGAAAAATGTGTAAATGCAGAACTTCGTATGGGAACTACAGGAACACTTGATGGAACACAAACACATCAATTAGTACTAGAAGGTTTGTTTGGTCCTGTTTATAAGGTAACTACTTCAAAAGAATTAATGGATAGAGGTTCATTAAGTCAATTAGATATATCTGTATTGATTTTAAAATACCATGATAATTTATGTAAAGCACATATTAAGAATAGTTATCAACAGGAGCTTGATTTTATTGTAGGATATGACCCAAGGAACCAATTCATCGCGAACTTGGCTAGAGACCAAAAGGGTAATACATTAGTACTTTTTAATTATGTAGAAAAACATGGTAAACCATTACACAGGTTATTACAAGATAAAATAGATAAGGATAGGAAACTATTTTATGTATCAGGAGAAACAGATGTCGACACAAGAGAATCAGTCCGTGAGATTACTGAAAAAGAAAAGAACGCCATTATTGTTGCTTCCATTGGAACTTTTAGCACTGGTATTAACATTAGGAATTTACATAACATTATCTTTGCTTCTCCAAGTAAAAGTCAAATTAGAGTCCTTCAATCGATAGGAAGAGGATTAAGAAAATCAGAAGATGGAAGAGATACAAAGTTATATGACATCGCAGATGATTTACATTGGAAGAGTAATAAGAACTATACCCTTCAGCATGCTGCTGAAAGAATAAAAATTTATTCCAAAGAAAAATTTAAATACAAACTATACGATATAAATATATAATATGGATAACTTAAATATAAGACAATTTAAACTTATTAATGGAGAAGATGTTATTGGTGTTCTGAATGTAAAGAATGATAATAACTATATAATAGAAAGACCAGTCGTATTGCTACCTAATTTACTAGGGAATATGCAATTTGCTCATTGGTTTCCATTATCGTCTCAAAAGGTATTTAAGTTATATAAAAACCGTGTGGTACATCATGTTCCTATAGATGAGTACTTACACAAAACATACATTGATTTCGTCTTGAATACACAGAGACCAGAATACAAACTTCAGACCATGAATGAAGCAGTACAAGATATGGTTACTAGAGAGAGGGAATTGATAGAAGACTACCTGGATGTACCAGAACCCAAGGAAACAATACATTAGTTTAGTATACCTCTGGCCCCTGCCAATACTATATTATTATATCACAAAACTGGGGAAATGTAAACACGCAGGTTAAAACTTTTTATGTTTACTTTTGATTGAAAGTATGATATAATATAACATTATGGAGAAAAAATAAAATGTCAGCTAAAGCGAAAGCAAAACCACATTACGTTAACAATAGAGACTTTTCTGAAGCCGTTATGGACTATGCAACTAGAGCTCAAAAGGCAAAAGCAAAAGATATAAAACCACCTACAGTAGATGATTATATAGCTAAATGTTTTATAAGAATCGCAGAGGGTTTATCACATAGGCCAAACTTTGTACGATATACTTATAGAGAAGAAATGGTTATGGATGCTGTAGAAAATTGTCTTAGGGCAATAGGTAATTATAATATCGAAGCCTCAACTCGGACAGGAAAACCTAATGCGTTTTCGTATTTTACTCAAATATGTTATTTTGCATTTATCCGTAGGATTACCAAGGAGAAGAAGCAACAAGACATTAAATTTAGATTCATAGAGAAAATGGGTATTGAAGATTTTGTACAAATGGGTATGGACAATGAAGGAGCCGAACAAACAATGGCTTATGTAGATACACTTCGTCAAAGAATTAGTACCGTAAGGCAAAAAGATACAGCAATAAAAGAATTTGCTAAAAAGGAAAAGAAAGCTAAAAAACTGGAGTTATTCATGTCATGAAACATTTAAGCGAAAAACAAAGACAAAGAGGTATTAGGTTAACCAAAAGCAGAACAGCTAAAAACCTAAAAAGAAAAGCAAAAAGAAAAGTGATTAATTTACAAGAACAAAGGGTCAAAATAGCGGCCAGAAGGATAGGTAAACTACAGAGAAGAATGGTAAAAGAACAAATGAGGATGGCCCGTGAAAGTAGCAATTCTTAATGATACCCATTGTGGGGTAAGAAATTCATCTGATATCTTTCTTAAATATCAAGAACGCTTTTACGAAGAGATATTTTTCCCTTATTTAAAAGAACACAATATATCACAAATACTTCACTTAGGTGATTATTATGAACATCGTAAATTTGTTAACTTTAAAGCACTTAATGCAAATAGGAAACACTTCTTAGAACCATTAAGAGATTCAGGTATTACTATGGATATTATTCCAGGTAACCATGATGTATACTTTAAAAACACAAATGAACTATGTTCTCTTAAAGAGTTATTAGGGTATTTTACATCTAATGTCAATATCGTTATGAAGCCAACAGTGCTTGATTATGATGGTCTTGGTGTTGGTGTTGTGCCGTGGATTAATAATCAAAATTATAATGAATATATGAATTGGATTGCTCAATGTAAAGCACCGATACTTGGAGCTCATTTAGAGTTAAAAGGTTTTGAAATGATGGCTGGAATACCTAACCCTCACGGTATGGACCCATCAGATGCTTTTTCAAGGTTTGAAATGGTTCTATCTGGACACTTTCACACAAAATCAAGTAGAGATAATGTTCACTATCTAGGTTCACAAATGGAATTCACTTGGGCAGATGTTGATGACCCAAAATACTTCCATGTATTGGACACAGAAACAAGAGAAATTACACCAGTCAGAAATCCCATCACTATGTTTAAAAAGGTAATATATGATGATACCAAAACAGACTATAGTAAAATAGATGTAAAACAATTCGAACGCAAGTTCATTAAATTAATTGTTATAAATAAAAATGACCTTTATATGTTTGACCAATTTGTGGATAGATTACAAAGTATTGAAACATATGAACTAAAGATTGCAGAATCTTTTGAAGAGTATCTGGGAGAAAGCGTGGAAGACGAGAAAATATCCCTTGAAGATACTACCACACTTTTGGATTCATATGTTGATGCAGTGGAAACTGACTTGGACAAAGACCATTTAAAGGTTGAATTGAGAAAACTCTATACGGAGGCACAAAACCTCGAGGTAGTATGATAAACTTTAAATCATGTACATGGCAGAATTTTCTGTCCACTGGTAATGACCCTATTACAATACAATTGGATAGGACCCCTTCAACACTCATCGTAGGACAAAACGGTGCAGGTAAATCAACTTTATTAGACGCTTTATCATTTGGTCTCTTTGGTAAACCCCATAGAGATATTGGTAAAATGCAATTAGTTAACTCTATTAATGGCAAGAAAACTCTTGTTGAAGTAGAATTTACAATTGGTAACCAAGAATTTAAAATCGTTCGTGGTATAAAACCTAATAGGTTTGAAATATGGCAGAATGGTAATATGACTAATCAGGCTTCTAATATGCGTGATTATCAAAAATTCCTTGAAACCAATATATTAAAATTAAATCATAAATCATTTCACCAGGTTGTTGTATTAGGAAGTAGTTCTTTTATTCCATTTATGCAACTACCAGCATGGTCAAGAAGAGCAGTCATAGAGGACTTATTGGATATTAATATATTCTCTAAAATGAATACACTTTTAAAAGAGCGTAATGTTAAAATCAAAGACCAACTGACTGATATTAACCACCAAATTGATTTATTAAATACAAAGATTGATTCACAATCTAAATACATTAAGAGTTTAGAGGCTTTAAACCAGGACCAAATTGATGGTAAAAGAGAATCTATTAAAACCCATAAACAGGATATTGATGGTATATTTGAAGAATCAAAGGAACTTGGTAAAAATTTATCAGCACTTATTACTGAAGAGGAAAAAAGAAATAAATACCATTTAGAGAAAATGTCAGAGGTTAAATCACTGGACAATGAATTGAATAATAAAATTAAATCATTAGTGCATGATGCTAAGTTCTATGAAGAAAATGACCAATGTCCATCTTGTGACCAACCAATAACTGAGGTAATCAAAGATGATAAAATATCTAAAATTAAAAGCAATGCTGCTGATGTTCAAAGTGAGATGGAAAATCTTAGAAAAGAAATTAGAACAACTGAACAAGAAGGCCAAACAATTGCCAACCACCTCAATGAACTCAGACAAAGACAACAAAAAATAAATGCAAACAATGAAAAGATTGCTCTCTTACAAAGAGAAATAGATAAAGTTCAAAAAGAGATTAATTCACTTACTACACAGACTGGTGATTCAGGTAAAGCCAAAAAAGAACTATCTGGTCTGAGAAAAGGTAAAGAGAAAGCAACAGAAAATAAATTAGAATATATTGAAGAAAGAACTTATAACGAAGTAATAGGAGAAATGTTAAAAGATACTGGTATTAAAACTAAAGTTATCAAACAATATTTACCTGTTATGAATAGGTTAATTAATTCATATTTACAGATTTTGGATTTCTTTGTAGCATTTCACTTAGATGAAAACTTTAATGAAACCATTAGGTCACGCCATCGTGATTCATTTAACTACGCCTCATTTAGTGAAGGTGAAAAACAAAGAATCGATTTATCGTTGTTGTTTACTTGGAGGCAAATAGCCAAACTCAAGAATAGTGCAGCAACTAATCTGCTGATACTCGATGAAACCTTTGACAGTTCTTTGGACCACGATGGTATCGAAAACCTTACCAAAATTCTAACTACATTAGAAGATGGTACTAATGTCTTTATTATATCTCATAAAGGAGAAATATTAGAGAATAAGTTTAGGTCAAAAATAGAGTTCTTTAAACAAAAGAATTTCTCTAAAATTAAATAGTCGTGGGGCTATAGCTCAGTAGGGAGAGCGATTGGTTTGCAACCAATAGGTCGTGGGTTCGATTCCCTCTAGCTCCACCATTTCAAAGTTTTGTTACATTTGTGTAACAACTATGTTACAATCTTGTTACTTTTACAAAAAAGTGTTTACATTTGCTCTAGCTATGGTATAATAGTACCATAATTTAATGATAAGGAGTGAATTATGATACATAAACTACAACAATTAGGACTCTTAGATTGGGACTTCGTTTCAACTTTTGGTGGTCTTTTACTATTAATCACTTTAGGGCAAATTGTATAATGAAACATAAATCAATACTAGCAAAACTAATGGCCAAAGAAGATATTACTGTTCAATATGGTAACTATCACACAGCGTGGTTCGATATTAAAGATAGAGTATTAGGATTACCTCAATGGAAAGATATGGGTAATGATGTTGCTGACCTATTAATTGGTCACGAAGTTGGTCATGCATTATACACTCCATTCGAAGGTTGGCATGACAGCCCTGAAAAACTAGAGGGTTGCCCTAGGTCATATATTAATGTTATCGAAGACGCCAGGATCGAAAGACACATAAAAGAAAATTATGCCGGTCTTGTTGGCCCTATGTCCAGAGGATATAAAAAATTATTTGATGATGGTTTCTTTGGAGATGATATTGTTAACACAGATTGGAATAATGTTAAATTAATCGATAAAATTAACCTAAAGGCTAAAGTTGGTAATTTACTAGATGTACCTTTTAATTCTGAGGAAATTGTATATTACCAAAGAGCAATGAAAACACAAACCTTTGCTGAGGTATTGGATTTGGTTAGAGATGTTCTTGCATATACTAAAGAAAATCAAGAAGAACTAATTAAACGACCTGAGCCACAATCTTCAAAAGAAGAAACTCCTGGAAAACAAGAACAAGAACAAACTGGACCAAGTGGTCATGATGATTATGATAAGGAGGAATCAAATGCCGAACAAGATACTAAGACAGAAGCTTCTAACCAAGAAACAGATACCGAGGAATCAGGAGCTACCGAAAATCAATCTACTGCAGGAGATGAAAGTGATGATGAGCAATACCAAGGGAATGTCGAAAATCAAACTCCGATGGAAGAAGATGTTTCTGAAACTGATGAAACGTTCAGAAGAAAAGAACACACTCTCTTAGATAAAGACGAAAGAGGTGAGCAAATCTCTATTGGTAATGAATTCAGAAAAGAAATATCTGACAGAATTGTTATATCATACGAAGAGTTGGCCGCTGACAGAAAGGCAAAAACTGATATTAAAAACTATGAAAACTACAGAGCAGAGTTTAAGTCATATTTAAAAGAAGTTAAAAGAAATACTAATTATGCTGTTAAAGAGTTCGAAATGAGAAAAGCAGCTTACAGATATACCAGAGCTCAAACTGCAAAAACTGGTTCAATCGATGTTAACAGATTATGGTCATATAAAACCAATGATGATATCTTTGCAAGAGTTACTAAATTGGCTGATGCTAAAAACCATGGCATGATGATGTTAATTGATTACTCTGGCTCAATGTCAAACACAATGGCTCAGGTCATGGACCAATTATTACATTTGGTTGTTTTCTGTAAAACAGTTAACATACCATTCGATGTTTATGGGTTTACTTCTACTAATGTCAATCTAGGCAGAGATGGTTGGGGTTATGCGGCCGATGATTATACTGGACCTGATACAAGAGAGAGTGAATTACATCACGGTGGATTATCAATGCCTCAGATTATCAACTCTAAGCTAAAAAAGAATGATTACGAAGATGCGTTATTCCACATTTATCTCAGAAAGGTTCTTTGTACTAGTGAATATTCATATGACGAAAGAGCAATTCTTTCTAAGTTTGAGGAATATGGTTCAACTCCATTAAACGAGGCTCTTGTTAAAACTCACAGCCTTATTAAAACATTTAAAAATAAGAATGCAGTTGACAAAATGAACCTGGTTATTTTATCAGACGGCGATGCAAACAGATGCCAAATTGCAAAATCATCTAAAATTAAATATATTGATAGTGCTAATTATGGCAAATGTTTAATTAACATTGACGGCCAAAAGGTTAATTTACCTGATAGAGGCAGACGAGGAACTAAAGCTCTTTTGGAAAATATTCAAAAGAGATATGGAGTTAAAACTCTTGGTTTCTTTATTGCTGATGGTTCATCTAATTTCTGGTACAAAATATCAGACGCCAGAGTTGATGGCGAAGGATATGGAATGTATGACAATGATGACCGTAAGCCATATAACAGACAATATGCAAAATACAAATGTGTTACTTTTCAAGATACTCTTGGATATAACGAGTACTATATTGTTAAAAATGGTAAGTTCTTAAATACTGAGGACGATGGATTCGATGTTGCCGAAGATGCAACAAAGGGTCAAATACAATCACAGTTTAAGAAATACAGTAAGTCTAAGAAAAATAACAAAACTTTACTTACAAATTTTGGAAAGGCCGTGGCCTAATGTTACAGGAGTGTTACATTTGTGTAACATTTTTGTAACTTTTTATAATAGCGTGTTTACATTATACCTAAAGTGTAGTATAATGGTACACATAATAAATTGATAAGGAGACTATATTATGCAAAACTTGAAAACTTCAACTACTATATTACTTAAGGACCTGGTATCTAGATATCCGGACCAAGAGCACTTCAGAAAATCTACAATCGTAGATGCTGGTAAAGCTCTTGGATATACTGGTAAGGACTGGGACCCAATTCTAACTAAAGACAATAGAGTTAAAATAGGTACATATGACCTATCGGCTCTTATCGAACCAATCAGAGCTGAGGTTCTGAATTCATCTGTTGTGAATCCAACAATGCCTGCAGATGCAGCGCAGATGCAATCCATCGTTAACGAAGAAAAAACCTTCGCTTCTGAGGACCCAACATTTATCGCATGGGGTGCTTTCCATGACATCGTTAAAATAATTAAATCAAATATGTTTTACCCTACATATATCTCTGGCTTATCAGGGAATGGTAAAACATTTATGGTAGAACAGGCTTGTGCTAAAGTTAAAAAAGAATTCATCAGAGTTCAAATCAACCCTGAAACTGACGAAGATGATTTGTTAGGTGGTTTTAGATTAATCAATGGAGAAACTGTCTTCGCAAAAGGCCCTGTCTTAAAAGCAATGGAGAACGGTGCAATATTACTTCTGGACGAAATCGATAGAGCAACAAATAAAATTATGTGTCTCCAAGGTATCCTTGAAGGTAAACCTGTTCTTGTTAAAAAGACTGGTGAAATTGTAAAACCTGCTGAAGGGTTTAATGTTATCGCTACTGCCAATACAAAAGGTAAAGGTTCTGAGGATGGCAGATTTACTGCTGCTTCAATTATCGATGAAGCTTTCCTTGAAAGGTTTACCATTTCAGTTGACCAACAATTCCCTGGTATGGGTGTCGAAAAGAAAATCGTATTGAAACATATGGAAAAGTTCGGTGCAACTGATGATGACTTTGCAGATAAATTGGTTATATGGGCTGACATTATCAGAAAAACTTTTTACGATGATGGTGTGGACGAAGTCATTTCAACAAGAAGGCTTTGCCATATTGTTCAAACCTTCTCAATATTTAACAAGAGAGACAAGGCAATTGACCTATGTATCTCAAGGTTTGATGATGATACCAAATCAGCTTTCTTAGATCTTTACACAAAGGTTGACGAAGATGCATTAGGCGAATATTCTGAAGAGGAGGTAGTGTAATGGCTATTAAATCATGTAGAAAACTTAAATCAACAATAAAAAAACTTCCTATTAGAAATGATTTTAATAATGAAGGTACTTTATTTGGTATGAAAAAATTAACTCTTGATACACTTAGTGTTCAATCACTCACAGGTAATAATACTACTGGAGCGGCTTCTTCGCGTGGCATTTATTGGTGGAAGGTTGATAATAGAGTAATTTATATTGGTAAATCAGAAAAACCAGGCTCTTCTATTTCGCATAGACAATCTTCTCATTTTAATACGTTTAGAAATCAAGAGTCTACTAGAGAAGCAACTGGGAAAAAATTAAAAGAGTTTATGGAAAAATGCGAATTATCAGAAATAACAATATCAATTTTTTATATTTCAGAAGATGATGAGGCAACTATATGTGCCTATGAAACACGAGCTATAGAAGAGTATAAACCAATATTAAATAATTAGTAATATGTTTAGTAAAAAGAAACAAAAACCAGATTTTAAATTTAACGAGGGAGCTCTGATTGAAGAGCTCCTGAATTATGTAAGTAAAACCTATGATGGTCATTACAGTAAAAACAAATTTCAATCAACGGAATTTATAATTGACTGTGACCATGGTATGGGTTTTGCTTTAGGGAATGTACTAAAATACGCACAGAGGTATGGCAAAAAACAAGGATACAATAGGGCTGACTTATTGAAAATACTACATTATGCCCTTATCGCATTACACGTACATGATAAAAATGAAAAAGAGGGTTTACAATGACCTCTTTTTATGATATAATAGTAACTATTAACTATGGAGAATAATATGCAATTATCGCAAGATACCATCGCGGTATTAACTAACTTTGGAAGTATCAATTCCAATATCGTCCTCAGACCAGGACAACAGCTAAAGACTATATCTGAAGCTAAAAACATTCTGGCTGTGGCTGATATTGTAGAGGATTTTCCTGCTGATATGGGTATATATGATTTAAATGAATTTTTATCTACCTATTCATTGGTTGATGACGCAACACTAGTGTTCGAGGATAACTCGGTTCAAATTAAAAATAATACCAATAAGGTAAAATTTTATTTTGCAGAACCAAGTATTCTGACAACACCAGATAAAGATATCACAATGCCTAGCTGTGAGGTTAATGTCGTTCTAACAGAAGAGATGTTATCCAAAACTAAAAAGGCTGCTTCTGTATTGGGACACACTGATGTCGCCATTATAGGAGACGATGAATCAATATCTGTGAAGGTATTTGACACTAAAGATTCTAGTGCCAATACTTTTGAAACCGAATTAGGACCAAATACAACTGGTCATAAGTTTTCGTTCGTGATGAACATATCTAATATGAAAATCATTGACGGAGAGTACGATGTACAAATATCATCTAAATTGATTTCAAAGTGGACTAATAAGAACAAACCAATATCTTATTTTATCGCTTTAGAAAAATCAAGTTCATTTGGTGTATAAATACATTGTGAGTAATAAAAAGATGCCGAAAGGGTCTTTTTATTTTGTTAACTATCTTTGCAAAGGAGAAACAAAATGGCAGAAGAAGTGAAAAATGAAAACGCTGAAACAGAAGCAGTTCAGTTGTCTTTACAAGACATCGCTACTATGGTACAAATAATTGATATTTGTTCTAAAAGAGGTGGATTTGAAGGACCAGAACTAGAAGCAGTTGGTGGATTAAGGAACAGAATAGTTACTTTCCTCAACGCGGCATCTAAAAATGGCGAAACACCTGAGGGTCAAGTACCTGAAGTTGAAGCTGTTGAAGAAGATTCAGCAGAATAAATTATGGGGAGGCTTCTGTCTCCCTACTTTTACATTATAGGATATATTATGGAAACAAATGAAAAAGCCAAATTGCTCGAGGCTTTACAAACAGGGCATGTCACAGTAACATTCAAAAAAATAGATACAGGCGAATTAAGAATAATGCCATGTACTCTAAAACCAGAAACTCTACAAGAGGCTGGTGTCACAATATCAATAGATTATTCAGCAACAGGAATGGAAGCATTTCCGGTATGGTCATTAGACAAAAATGCATGGAGAAGTTTCAGGTTGGACACAGTTGTTCAATGGGATACTAATTCACCAAGTCAATTCAGAGTCGTAGATGATGCTGGAGTTGATATGGAAACAGGTAAAATGGTATGAATGAATATTTATGGGTTGAAAAATACAGACCTCAGACAATAGAGGACACAATACTACCTGTAGCCTTAAAGGATACATTCAGACAGATACTAGAGAATAAAGAATTACCAAATTTGTTATTCACTGGTACTGCAGGGGTAGGTAAAACAACAGTCGCTAAGGCAATATGTAATGAATTAGATTTGGATTACTTATTAATCAATGGTTCTGAAGAAGGTAACATTGATACACTTAGGCACAAAATTAAACAATTTGCATCAACTGTAAGTTTACAGGGTGGATACAAGGTGGTGATTTTAGATGAAGCAGACTATCTAAACCCCCAGTCCACCCAACCCGCACTTAGAGGATTCATTGAAGAGTTTAGTAACAATTGTAGGTTCATAATGACCTGTAATTTTAAGAATAGAATCATTGAGCCATTACATTCTAGGTGTTCGGTTGTTGAATTTAATGTCAAAAAGAACGACCTAGCTGAACTGTGTTCATCGTTTATGGCCCGTGTAACCACTATCCTTAACACAGAACAGTGCGGGTACGATGAGCCTGTTATCGCAGAGCTCATTATGAAGCATATGCCAGACTGGAGACGTGTTCTTAACGAACTACAAAGGTATTCTTTATCTGGTAATATTGATTCAGGTATATTGGTTAATATACAAGAGGTATCGCTAAACAATCTAATGGCAGCGATGAAGGATAAAAATTTTAAACAAATGAGACAATGGGTAACCGATAACATTGATGTTGAACCTGCTGCTCTATTCAGAAAGATATATGACAATATGTACGAACATGTGGACCCACAAAGTATTCCACAACTAGTGCTTATATTGGCTGATTATCAATACAAGAATAGTTTTGTGGCAGACCATGAATTAAATATGGTTGCATGTTGTACTGAAATTATGGCAGGAGTGAAATTTAAATGAAAAAATATATAATTAATCCAATTACAGGAGAGGAAACAATCCTCGAAGATACAGACCCAACTTGGAACGTGGTTGAAATACATTACAGTGGAGAGGATAAAAAGTATAGAGCAGTTCAATATAACACCACTAAAGTTATTATTGCTGAAAGAACTTTTAATACAAAAGAAATGGCAGAGGCTTATATCTCTCAACAATCATGAGTCCATTTGATTATATAAACGATATTACCTATGGCAAAAAAGGTATCATGGTTGATGATATTGCAGAAAAAGAATATAATGCATTTATCATTAATCGTGGACTCTCTATGTACCCAGATACTATTCTCTTTGCTAATGAGATGAATATACATCATAATCTAGACCATCGGCTTCAGTACGATTTTTTTATAAATATAATTAGAAAGAACAAAAGGTGGTCGAAGTGGATTAAACCACAAGAGGTCACTAATATTGAACTAATTAAAGAATATTATGGATATAGCAATGAAAAAGCTAAATCTGTTTTATCATTATTCAGTGCAGAACAAATCGCTGATTTGAAACAAAGGATTTACAAAGGTGGAAAACGAAAATAAAGAAATCACAAATTGGCAACCAACTGATATGTTGGAAGTCACACTCAATGAACCAGACGACTTTTTAAAAATACGTGAAACATTAACACGTATTGGAGTCGCATCACGCAAAGACCAAAGACTGTATCAATCTTGTCATATATTACATAAACAAGGTAGATACTTCATCGTACATTTTAAAGAACTCTTTTTACTAGATGGTAAACCAAGTAACTTGGTAACTAATGATTTGGAGAGAAGGAATACAATTGCAACATTGCTTGCTGATTGGGGTTTAGTTACCATAATAAACTCAGCTCAAGCAAAGCCATTGGCTCCGTTAAGACAAATTAAAGTAATTCCATTTAAGGAAAAGAGTCAATGGGAATTGTGTCCAAAATATAATATTGGTAACACAAATAAAGATTAAGCTATTGTTTTCTTAACAACCTTGTTTAATCTACCAGATTTCATAAATTTATGAAATTTTTTAAAATAGTTTTTTATTAAATTCATATTATTATTTATACAGACTAGGTAAACTATTTGTATAAATAACAACGGAATTGCCCATTAGGGGATTCCAAATTAACCTTGCTAAACATATAGGAGGAAACAAAATGGTAGTAAGAAATAACTTGAACGTACCGCGTTCACTATTTGTTGGATTTGATACATTGTTTGAGGACCTGGAAAGGATTCATTCAAGTGCTAGGTCTAGTAATAATAATTATCCACCCCATAACGTTGTTAAAATTGATGAGGAAAAATTCCTTATTGAATTAGCAGTGGCTGGGTTCGCAGAAGATGATATTAATATCGAACTTAAGGACGGTATTCTTAAAGTCTCTGGAGAAGTGGATAAAGATGAGCGTGAATATGCATATAAAGGCATTTCTAGCCGCAAATTTGAGAAGAGCTTCCGACTCTCAGAATTTGTAGTAATAGACGGTGCTGATTTGAAGGATGGGATACTAGTGGTTTATGCCAGAGTAGAACTTCCGGAAGAAAAGCGTCCTAGGAAGATCGAATTAGGGTCTGCTGGGGCATCAAAGAAGAAAGAATATCTAAAAGGATAGACTGGCAAGCAGCGACACTCAGTAGATATGTAATAAACACATTTACTGGAGAACAACATGAAACATATAATCCATCTTATGGATAAGTATGAAGACGTTGCCGAGGCCTTAAAAAATACTGCAATTGCATTATTAACAACCGGACTAATCTTAGGATTAGCACCAGCGTTAATGATAGCTCAGGCATCTAATTTTTAAGTCTCATTGACATAATCATGCGGGGGAAAGAAATTTCCCCCAACCTATTTACATTATACTGAAAATGTGATATAATATACATTATGAAATTTTATACAAACATCTCTCGTTATGGCAATTCCCTCCTCTATCGAGGCTACGAAAATGGGAAAAAGATATCCAAACGAATTAAATATCAACCCACGGTTTTTGTTTCCACACCAAAAGGTGATTGGAAATCCATCGATGGTGTGCAATGCGCGCCAATTAAACTTGACAGCATGCGTGATGCAAAAAACTGGATTGATGAAAACAAACACACAGCAGGTCGCCAAATCTTTGGCAATGATCGATATATACCTGCATATATCAATGAAGAGTTTCCCGGCCCAATAGAATACAACAGAAACCAAATCAATGTAACTACAATTGATATTGAGGTTCAATCAGACGAAGGCTTTCCACACCCAGACACAGCAAGTTATCCGGTAACTGCTATCTGTATTAAAAATAATATTGATAATACATATTATGTTTGGGGTTGTGGCGATTATAATGTATCAGAATCAGTAATGAAAAGTAATCGCGTCGTATATAAAAAGTGCGAATCAGAATTGGAATTATTTCAATTATTCCTAACACATTGGTCTACTCCTAGTAATTATCCAGATGTTATTACCGGTTGGAATGTTCGATTCTTTGATATACCATATATTATCAATAGGTCAATTAAAATACTAGGTGAGGACCTAACTAAAAAATTCAGTCCCTGGAATATGATTGAACCAGGTTCAGTCCGTAGAATCAACAGAACAGAAGCCGTGTATGACCTAAAAGGCATTAACACTGCTGATTACCTAGAGCTCTTCCAAAAATATACTTACACTGCTCAGGAATCATATCGACTTGACCATATTGCAAATGTAATACTTGGCGATAAAAAGCTCTCATACGAGGAACATGGTTCTTTGTTTGATTTATATAAAAATGATTACCAAAAGTTTATTGATTATAATATCAAGGACGTGGAATTGGTTGACCGATTAGAAGAAAAAATGGGTCTTATCACACTGATGATGACCATGGCATATAAAGGTGGTGTAAACTATTCAGACACATTTGGAGTCACAGCGATATGGGAAACAATTATATATCGTCATTTATATGAACAAAAAATCGCAATACCATTTTACGAGGATAAAATTAAATCATCATATCCTGGTGGATATGTCAAAGACCCTATGGTTGGAATGCATGATAATGTAGTATCCTTTGATTTAAATTCTCTATATCCATCACTCATTATGCAATACAATATGTCGACCGAAACAATTGCTGAAGGTGTTGTGGCAAATATTGATGTGGAAAAAATACTAGAAGGACAACAAATTAATAACAGGGGATATTCACTTGGTGGTAATGGACAATGTTTTCATACAGATACAAAAGGTGTAATGCCAAAACTTGTGGATACCATGTATAGTGACCGTGTGACAATCAAACAAAACATGATTTCTGCACAAAAAGAACTACAAACAATTGACAAAACCGATAAACAAAAACTATGGGATGTTGAACGAAGGATATCAGTTGCTGAAAATGAACAGATGGCAATTAAAATTCTTTTAAACAGTTTATATGGTGCTTTAGGTAATAGGTACTTCCGCTTCTTCGACCAAAGAATTGCAGAGGCAATTACATTATCAGGTCAGCTAACAATTCGATGGGCAGAGGTTGCGATTAACAAGTATCTAAATACTATATTAAAAACAGATAATAAGGATTATGTGATTGCAATCGATACTGATTCACTATATGTTTCACTTGACGAATTGGTTAAAGCAGTTAACCCAGATGACCCAATTAATTTTATGGATAAAGTTTGCCAGGATAAATTGGAACCAGTATTACAAAAAGCATATGACAAACTATATACTCTAATGGGTGGCATTGAAAATCGTATGGTTATGAAGCGAGAGGCTATTGGCGACCGCGCAATCTGGACTGCTAAAAAGAGATATATTCTCAATGTGCATGATAACGAGGGCGTGAGATATGCAGAACCTAAATTAAAAATTATGGGTATCGAGGCTATTAAATCTTCAACTCCTGCTATGTGTCGCGATGCTCTTAAGGAATTATTTAAAGTTATAATGCAAGGTAGTGAAAGACAAACACAAATTGCAATTGAACAATTTAAAACATATTTTTGTACACTACCACCGCATGAGGTTGCTTTTCCTCGTGGCGTATCTAGTGTGTCTGAATATAGAGACAAGGAAAGGATATATCGCAAAGGTAGCCCAATCCATGTCCGTGCTGCTCTATTACATAATCATCAACTCAAGTTACATGGACTGACTAGAAAATATGAACCAATTAAGAATGGAGACAAAACTAAATTTGTCTATCTTAAAAAACCAAATCCTATACATGAAAATGTAATTGGATTTACTCAATATCTACCGATAGAATTCGGACTAAATAACTATATAGATTATGAAACACAATTTCAAAAAACCTTCCTGGACCCTATTGAGCATATACTCAAGGCTGTAGGTTGGTCCTCAGAAGAAGTTCAATCTTTGGAAGATTTTTTTGGATAAGGGGTTTACAAATATGTCTAAATATAGTATAATATACCAACATGGAGAAAAAAATGGAATTAATTAGATTATCCTCAGGCGAGGAAGTGATAGGAAAGGTTACCGATAATGGTGATTCAATTACTATTAAAGATGGTTATTCTCTGCTACCTGCAGGGGAAGGCCGAATTGGGTTTATGCCTTTTATGGCTTATACCAAAGCAAGTGAAGGTGTTACAATCGATAAAAGATTCATAATGTTTGTTGTGGAACCAGCCAATGAAATGGTCGACCAAGTCAGACAAATGGATTCAGGGATTGTAGCTAACACTGGAAGTAAAATCGTAGTATAATGCAGTCAAAATACCCAATATACATTATCAGTAAAGGTAGAGCCGACTCTAGGCTAACCGTTAAATCTATGGAAGAGATTGGGGCAATGTATCGTATTGTTATTGAGGAATCAGAATATGATGATTATGCGGCAGTCATTCCAAAGCAAAACATACTTACATTACCAACCAATTTTAGAGACAATCCAAATTGGTCTAGAAAATGTGAGGTTACAGGACTTTTAGGTGGTTCAATACCAGTTCGTAACTGGGTATGGGAACATTCGATTAATGAAGGTCATAAAAGACATTGGATACTAGATGATAACATGCAACACTTTTATCGTTTACATAAAAACAAAAAAGTGCAGATGACTACACCAACAGGGTTTAGAGCATGTGAGGATTTTGCAGACCGATATACAGATGTAAAAATGTTTGGTATGAACTATGCATTCTTTGCTCCTTCAACTACTAAACGACCACCGTATTATCATAACACTAGAGTTTACAGCTGTATATGTTTATCAAATGATATATACCCAGACCTATATTGGAGAGGTAGATACAACGAGGATACTGATTTATCATTAAGAGTAATGAAATCAGGTTATCATACATTGTTATTTAATGCTTTCTTATGTGGTAAGGTTGCAAGTATGGCCATGAAAGGTGGTAATACTGAAGAGATATACAACATCGATAAAGTGGGTGGCGTTGAAGCAAGAGCAGGTAGTGAAGGCTTTGATAATAGAAAAACCTTTGCTGAATCGCTTAGAGACCAACACCCAGATGTAGTTCATGTGACTCAAAAATGGGGTAGATTCCACCATCATGTCGATTATAGGGAATTTCAAAAAGGTATCAAACCAACATTAAAAGATGGTCTAAATATACCTAAAGGTCCAAATAATTATGGACTCAAATTAGTAAGACTTAAGGAGAAAGAAAATGTCAAGAAATAATAAAACTTTAAATTATCAACCTGAAAATCTATTTGTTATGACAGGTCAAGAAGAGGAACAAACACCTTACGATTGGGACGGAATGCCTGAATTTAACCAACCAGAAGCAGAAGCTTGGAAAGTGTTAAAAGTAAGATTTCGTAACGAAGAGGATTTAAGAAACTTTGCCGAAACAATTGACCAAACAAATATTACTTTAAAAACAAAAGGTATATGGTATCCACCAGCAGATAAATTTGCTAACAGTTTACTTCGCTATATGGACGAAGGTCAAATCTCAGATGATAATGTCCAGGAGATAATAGAAGAATAATGAGTCAATTTTTAATAGAACAAAAAGGTAAAAAGTTATTAGATACTTTCTTAAATGATTATAAAAACATCTGTGATGTTGATGATGCTTTCTTAGAACAAACTAGAGAATACATTAAATCAAATGAAAGGTTTGATTACCTTACTGAAAAATGGTATGAATGGTTAGAGGCTGAAGGCGTGGATAAAGCATATGAGGTTTATTCAGATGAACATTATCTTACTGACCAATTTAATTGCTTTAGAGTATACGCAAGAGCTTATCTAAGAGCACTTAGTAAATCTACTAAATTAATACCACAGCCATTAACTGAATTTACAAACGATGCTTCATCTATTGTTGATGTAGGAAATGGTATAGGATATTCAACTGCTATATTATCTCAATTGTATCCAGGTAAAATTACCTTTGGTACAAATTTAAAAGGTACCGACCAATGGAAATTCGCTAGTGAAATGGGTAAAAGATATAACTTTAATATGGTCGAAGATGTAAAGGACATTGCAGTCACTGATGGATTGGTGTTTGCTTCAGAATACTTTGAACACTTCCTAGACCCAATAATGCATGTCGAACATATAGTGAAACATATTAATCCTAAATACTTTGTAATCGCGAACGCATTTAATACATGGTCAATAGGTCATTTTGAAACATATGAAAACCATGGCGTACCTGTGGACCAAAGTAAAATCAGCAGAGTCTTTAATAATAAACTAAGAGAACTAGGCTATAACCAAGTCAAAACAGGACTATTCAATAACAAACCAACTCTTTGGAAAAAATAGGGGTTTACATTTTAACCGTTTTGTGTTATAATATACCATATGATTGTCGGAACACTATTTAAATCTATATTTGATAATAAAACAGATAAAGGTATTTCATTACCTACTTTCAATCATTTTGAAAAAGTTCTATATAAATTATCTGATAAAGACCGTAAGCATAAAAAAGATGCTGAATTAATGTCACCTGCAATTTATAAACCTGGTACAACTAGGTCTAATGATAATGTTACTGCTTGGGGTGGCTGGTGTGCAGTTGATGTTGATGATTATGAAGGAACAATTGACAATTTAGAAGAATGGATTCAAAACAAATGTAATAATCATTATTTTGTTTGTTACTCCACTGCCTCATCTACAGAAAACCAACCGAAATTCAGATTGGTATTTCCACTCACAAAACATGTTCAAAGAGATAATATTAAACATTTTTGGTTTGCTCTCAATAAAGAACTAGGTGAGGTAGGTGATATTCAAACTAAGGATTTATCTCGTATGTACTATATTCCTGGTGACTATAAAAATGCATTTAATTTTATATTTACATCTAAGGGTAATGTTATGGACCCAGATGATATAATGTCAAAACATGAATATGTGGAAAGCTCTGGTAATACTATGTTTGATAGGTTACCAAAGAAAATGCAAGAAGCAATGATGCAACATATGAAGGATAAATTAACCAATACAGAAGTCAAATGGACTGGTTATAGAGACTGTCCTTATTTTCCAAAACAATTAGAACAGGATTATCGCACAATCTCTGGTTCTGGTTGGTATCATAAAATGTATCAAATCATGGTCGCTCTTGCCGGTAATGCAATTAAAAATAATTATCCAATTACAGCATCTGAAATTACTTATTTGTGTCGCGAATTGGATATTGATACTGGTAACTGGTATGCAAAACGACCACTTGATAAAGAAGCCGAAAGAGCTTTGGAATATGTTTACAAAAATCAATTTTAATGGTATAATATAACAATGAAAAAAATAACAGTAGTAGGTTCTGGTTATGTCGGTATGGCAAATGGAGTTGCTTTATCACAGCACAACAATGTTATTATATTGGATATTAATTCTGAAAGGGTAAATCAAATCAGAAATAATATATCGCCAATAGAGGACAAACTCATTACAGAATTTTTAAAATCAGAAGAGTTAACGCTTACTGCTTCTACAAATAAAGAAACGGCATACGAAAATGCTGATTATGTTATTGTTGCTACTCCGACTGATTATTGCCCTATACAAAATTATTTCAATACTGATTCAGTTGAATCTGTAATACGAGATGCATTGGAAAAATGTAAAGGTCATATTATAATTAAATCGACTGTCCCTGTTGGGTTTACAAAACGAATGAATGAAAAGTTTGAAACCGATAGGATATTATTCAGTCCAGAGTTTTTAAGAGAAGGCAGAGCATTATTTGATTGTTTAAATCCTACGAGGATTGTTGTTGGTGGTAAACCAAAAGTAGCTAAATCATTTGCACAACTCTTATCAAATGCTGCAATAAAAGAATCACCAGTAATATTAACACATTGGACCGAAGCAGAGGCAATAAAACTCTTTGCCAATGATTACCTAGCTATGAGAGTTGCTTATTTTAATGAAGTAGATACATATTCAGAATATCATAAATTAAATTCAAAAGATATTATTGATGGTATGTGTTATGATGATAGGATAGGCCAAGGATATAATAATCCAAGTTTTGGTTATGGTGGTTATTGTTTCCCTAAGGATACAAAACAATTATTGGCTAACTATAAAGAGAACAGAATACCAAATCGCTTGGTTGGTTCAGTTGTATATTCCAATGAGGTCAGAAAGGATTGGATTGCAAATCAAATACTAAGAAGAAATCCAAATGTTGTTGGTATATACAGGATGGCTATGAAATCTGGTTCTGATAACTTTAGAAGTTCTGCAATCGAGGGTATTATTGAACGATTATCTACACAGGTCAAAGTGGTTATATATGAGCCAATGTGTAAGGACGAAGAGTTCCTAGGCTGTGTGGTTGAAACTGAACTAAATAAATTTAAGAAATTAAGTGATGTTATTGTTGCTAATAGGCTCGATGATAATATTACAGATGTAGAAGAAAAGGTCTATACGAGGGATATATATGGAGACAACTAAAAGAATATTAGTTATCGGTGGTGCAGGATTTGTCGGTTCTAATCTAATTAAGAAACTATTGGAACAAGGGCATGATGTTATATCGATGGACAATTATTCCACTGGTTCGCATGACAATGAACATGAAGGCTGTCATTACTATTATGGCACACCAAGAGACTTAATGGGAACTTTACAGCATCACAAATCAACATTTGATTACATATTTCATTTAGGAGAATATGCAAGAGTTGAACAATCATATTCAGATTGGGATACTGTTATTGATTCAAACCTAAAATGTTTTCCTTATGTATTGGACTTTGCAAAACACCAGGACGCTAAATTAATCTACTCTGGTTCCTCGACCAAATTCGCTGAAGGTGGTGGTAGAAATATGAGCCCTTATGCATTTACAAAAGCACAGAATACAGAATTACTAAAAAATTATTCTGAATGGTATGGATTGGATTACACTATCGTATATTTTTATAATGTGTATGGAGATAATGAAATAGGTTCAGGTAAATACGCAACAGTGGTTGCTAAATTCCTTAATATGGTCAAAGAAGGAAATGCAAGTTTACCTGTTACATTTCCAGGAACACAGCTAAGAAACTTTACACACATTGATGATATAATCGATGGGTTAATATTGGCCGGATTCGAAGGTAGTGGAGATAATTATGGTATTGGTTCTGATGATAAATATTCAATACTAGAACTAGTTGATATGCTAGGTGTTTTGGCAAATCCAATACCATCAGTACCAGGTAACAGAATGAATGGCGAACTGAAAACAGAAAAACTAAAAGAGTTAGGTTGGTCAGCCAAAAGAAAATTACCAGAATATATAAAGGAGAAGTTAAGTGAATAAAATAGAAAATCCAGGTGGGTTAAAATTATTTAGAACATTTTTAGGTGGAATGTTATTTGGTGGATTATTAATGTTTATATTATTATTACCATCAACATTAAAAGCAAGTGAGTCAGAATACGATGAAAGTAGATATTGTTTAGCACAAAACATATATTTTGAATCACAAAACCAAGCATTTGCTGGTCAAATAGCTGTGAGTCATGTAGTGATAAATAGAGTTGAGGATTTACAATTTCCCAATACAATATGTGGCGTAATATATCAGGCAAAAACTAGAATCAATTGGAAAGGAACTGAGGTTCCAGTTCGACATCAATGTCAATTTAGTTGGTTCTGTGATGGTAAATCAGATGAACCTGTTGATTCAATTACATGGTTAAATTCAATCAGAGTAGCAGATATGGTATTGTCTGGCGAATACCCAGACATTACTGAAGGTTCACTTTGGTATCACAGTGATAAGGTTTATCCTTATTGGACAAGTCAATTAGAGCATACAGTTTTAATTGATAATCATTTATTTTATAAGTAAGGAGAATACTATGAAAATGTTAGCAGACAATGTCTTAATAACAGAAGTACCAACTGAAACACAATCAGCTGGTGGAATTATATTAACAGAATCAATAGATAATGCAAGCAAACCTGGTTTGGTCTTATCAGTTGGGTCAGGAGCAAATGGTTCAATCGCACGAGGTCAAAGAGTTTTCCTTGAGTGGGATAAAGCTATGCCTGTAAATGTGGACGGAAAGGCTGCAGTTATTATAAAATCAGAATACATTAGAGCAATAATAGGAGAAGAATAATGTACAAATATAAAGTTCATGTAACAAGAATTGTCGATGGAGACACAGTTGATGTTGATATCGATTTAGGTTTTGGTATGATATATAAAAAACAAAGAGTTAGAATGATGGGTATTGATACTCCTGAATCTAGGACTCGTGATTTAGAAGAAAAGTTTTATGGTTTACAATCAAAAGCATTTCTTAAAAATCTTTTAACCGGTTCAAAAAGGTATAGAGATATCTATTTGGTATCACATGATAAAGGTAAGTTTGGAAGAATATTAGGAGAAATATTCATTGCAGACCCATACACATTAGACGAAGGGTTAATGAATAATGCCGCCGGTAATGTCAATCAAATGATGATTGATAACCACCACGCCGTTCCATATCTTGGGCAATCCAAGGACGATACAAAGCAAGGTCATATGTGGAATAGAGCAGCTTTAAACGAAAAAGGAATAAAATATATTAAATAACGTGTTTACATTTGGTCCGCTTTATGGTATAATAGGCACATATGTTTAAAAATGATTATAACGCTATACCTGGAGCCTTTTGGGAAACCTTAGGGCAATATGTGTATGGTTATATGGAAGATGGCAATTTTGTATATATTGGAAAGGGTAATGGCAACAGAGCTCTCTCCCATGTCGGTAGTAAAGAATACGATACTGATAACCTATACATTATTGCTAGAAACCTTGAACGGTTTGGAGAGAAAAAGGATTGGCAATCTTTTCTACTTGAATCATATTTAATATCAAATAACAACCCAAGAGATAACTCAGTCTCTGGACATTATAAGGAGTGTTTTATTATGGCAAAAATGAGTGAACTATTTAATGAATTCGAAAGAAGTCAACATGATAATTTCGAGGTATTACCAGATTGGTATGTGGAAAATTATGATATATTTAAAGGCAGATTAAATGTCTTTGTTGTAAAATCACATCATCATCTTTTAGAGTTTAATACATCGCATAAAATGCAACCAGTTTTAGAGATTACAACTGATGATGAAGTATCACTAAAGGTTCAAATACACGCAAGAGACGAGGTATTGGAAACTAGAAAGGAACAATTATATACCTTCTGTGAACAATTAGGCATTACCGATATCGAAGAAGTTGGTGTTAGGAATCATTTCCAAATAGGAATAGAAGATAAGGAAACTGCATTTAAGTTTATTGAGGACTTTTATTCGTAATGAAAAATCCAAAAGTAGGAATTACGGCTTCAACATTTGACCTTTTACACTCAGGTCATGTTGCCATGTTAAGAGAAGCAAAAACTGCATGTGATTATTTAATTTGTGCATTACAGAATGACCCATCGGTTGACAGACCAGAGAAAAACAAACCCATTCAGAATATTGTCGAGCGACAAGCACAACTATATGCAATCAGATATGTGGACGAAATATTAGTATATAATACAGAAGATGAACTAAGAGATATTTTATCAATGTACGATATTGATGTAAAAATTATGGGACAAGAGTATAGAGATATTGATTTCACTGGTAAAGATATATGCCAGAAAAGAGGAATCGAATTCTATTTTAATAAAAGAGAACACAGATTCTCTACAAGTGATTTGAGAAAAAGAGTAATAAAAGGAGAAATATAATGCCAAGTATCGATTTAACACCACGGAATAGACATCCGAAGGATAGGAAACCACCCAAACCAATGCCGTTTGATGTTGGTTTAAGAAAGTTTCGTAAAGCCTGCGATAAAGCAGGTATTGTGCAAGAGGTTCGTATGAGAGAATTCTATGAAAAACCTACTGCAAAAAGAAAACGCAAGAAGGCTGAAGCTATAGGCCGTACAAGAAAATTAAGAATGCAAGAACAAGCAATGAATAATCCTAGAAGGAGGAGATAATATGTCAGTAATGGACAAACTGAAGAAAAACAGCAAAATCAAATTTACAAATACACTAGATAAATCAGAATTTTTTACACAAAAAGATGTAGTAACAACTGATGTACCTATGATTAATGTCGCCTTATCTGGTGATGTTGATGGTGGTTTAACCTCTGGTCTTACAGTATTGGCTGGTCCAAGTAAACATTTCAAAACATCATTCGCTTTATTAATGGCTGGTGCTTATTTAAAGGAACATGAAGATGCTGTATTATTATTTTATGATTCAGAGTTTGGCTCACCCCAATCTTATTTTGAATCATTTGGTATTGACACTTCAAGAGTATTACATACTCCTATTGTTGATGTTGAACAACTAAAATTTGATTTGGTTGGTCAATTGGATAACCTAGAGCGCGACGATAAAGTTGTTGTAGTGATTGATTCAATTGGTAACCTCGCATCGAAAAAAGAACTAGAAGATGCACTGAATGAAAAATCAGTTGCAGATATGTCAAGAGCTAAAGCATTAAAGGGATTATTCAGAATGGTCACTCCTTATCTTACTATGAAGAATATCCCTTTACTTGCTGTTAATCATACCTATCAAGAGATTGGATTATTTCCAAAAGCTATTGTTTCAGGTGGAACAGGTATCTATTACTCTGCTGATAACATTTGGATTATTGGTAGGAGACAAGTGAAAAAAGGTACCAATGTTCAAGGTTATGACTTTGTAATCAATGTAGAAAAATCAAGATTTGTAAAAGAAAAATCTAAGGTACCTATTTCTGTAACCTGGGAAGGTGGTATCGCAGAATACTCTGGACTGTTAGAGGTAGCAATGGCTGGTGGCTATGTAGTAAAACCGACAATGGGCTGGTATGCTGCAGTGGACAAAGCCACTGGTGAAATAATCGACCCTAAGGTCAGAGAAAAAGATACTGTTACAGAAGCTTTCTGGACTCCTATCTTTGAAAACACAGACTTTAAAGAGTTTGTAAAATCATTCTATTCAATTGGTCACAAACCAATGCTTGAAATAGATTTGGAAAGCACTTTACAAGAGGAGTAGAATAGTGTATAATATAACTAATGAGGATTATTCTATTGTAGAGAATCCTAACTCAGAATTCCATGGTGTTTTATTAAAAACAGGAATTTATAAAGAGGCAATAGTTGTTTATGGAACTGTATCAATAAAAGAATCCCCGGAACTTGATATGGCGACACTTGGGTTTACATTTAATATACAAGACCCCGGCGACCATGATTTTGATAAACTCAATGAATCAGAAGAGTTTAAAAATTATCTGGGCGCTGTATTACAACATATTATTACCGACAGTTTAGAATGGGGACAAGATAATAAATTAGCAAGGATTGGAATTGGAAATAACGAATCATCTACAGACACACATACTGAATCATCTCCTCAACAATGAGGATTATTGCAGAAGAGTTGTACCATATTTAAAGAAAGAATACTTTGAAGGTACACATAAGGTTGTATTTGACCTTATAACTAAATTTGTACATCAGCATAATATTTTACCTACTTCTAAGGTATTACAATTAGAGTTACGAAAGGTAAGTGCACCAGATGATGTATTAAATAATGCTTCTACATTAATCAATGAAATCGCTATCAAATCAGATATCGATACAGAATATCTAATCAGAGAATCTGAAAAGTGGTGTCGCGATAGAGCAGTCCATAATGCTATAATGGATTCAATTGGTATTATTGATGGTAGAGATGGTGAACGAACAGAAGGTTCCATACCAGAAATACTATCAGAAGCACTCGGTGTTTCATTTGACCAACAAATAGGTCATGATTATATTGATGATTCTGATGAACGATTTGATTTCTATAACAAAAAAGAATCTAGGACCCCTTTTGATTTGGATTATTTCAATAAAATAACAAAGGGTGGATTACCTAATAAAACTTTAAATATTGCTCTTGCAGGGACTGGTGTCGGTAAATCGTTATTTATGTGTCACTGTGCTGCATCAGTCCTACAGCAAGGCAAAAATGTTTTATATATTACCATGGAAATGGCAGAAGAAAGAATCGCAGAGCGTATCGATGCAAACCTAATGGATTTACCTATTGAACAATTACAGAGAATTGGTAAACATGCCTTTGATAGTAAAATACAGAAAATCGCTCAAGCCTCTATAGGTAAACTAATCATTAAGGAATATCCTACAGGCTCTGCTCATACCGGACATTTCAGAGCATTACTAAACGAATTAAAACTTAAAAAAGCATTTAAGCCAGATATGATATATATCGACTATTTAAATATTTGTGCCTCTAGCCGCATGCGTGGGCTTGGAGGGAGTATAAATAGTTATTCATACATAAAAGCTATCGCAGAGGAATTGCGTGGCTTGGCTGTGGAATTCAATGTTCCAATAGTATCGGCAACACAGACTACAAGGTCTGGGTATTCAAATACCGATGTCGGACTAGAGGATACATCTGAATCATTTGGGTTACCAGCTACGGCAGACCTTATGTTCGCTCTTATTTCAACAGAGGAACTAGAGGAACTTGGCCAAATGTTGGTAAAACAATTGAAAAATCGTTATAACGATCCTACCAAATACAAAAGATTTGTGATTGGTGTGGACCGTTCCCGCATGAAACTATATGATGTGGAGGAATCGGCTCAGGCAGATATTATGTCAGACCCAATTCCCGATAAACCAATAAATAAATTTGGCGATAGAGATTCGGAAGATACCTTTGCCAACTTTAAAATATAAAGGAGAACTATATGAATATGTTAAATACAGCAAAAGCATGGTTAATGGACCGATGGGCAGAACGCACATCTTGGGACGGTGGACTTATTGTCGGCCTATCATTATCCTACCTATTACTAGGTGGACTTGTTGACTTAGTAGCTTGGGTAGCCCTAGCTTATGGTGTTTACACTTTTATTGCAAAAGAAGTATAATAACCTTTTAATTATGACAATTCATGGGGGACTTTCAAAGTCCCCTTTTTATATCCCCACAAAATATATATAAAATTTATATACTTTATTTTCATTAGCGTGTTTACATTTGCTCCTAGATGGTGTATAATATACCTATATTTAAAATTAATGATAAGGAGTTAAATATGTTAAATGCAAGAATACTAGGCAACCAACCAGAACCATCACTAACGATGGATGGATACGAAATCGTAGATTTCGAAGTAAGAACAAGAGATGAATCTCTTTTCACAAAAGGCAAAAAAATCGTCAATGATTATATTGCTAACAATCCTACATGGGAAGGATGTCAATTATTTATCAACGACCCAATGACAGTTGGTATTTATCCACAGAATAGCAAAGGTGCTACATTCAATGAAATTGTTTTAAAATTAGAATCATTAGGCTTTTATGGAAAAGCTGCTGGTTACGCGGAGGTAAAGTAATGAAAAATTTAGTTATAAACACCCAGTATATGGAAAACTACGGCGATAGGCTTGACCCATATATGAAGTTCAAGGGTGGTAACACTTTTATTTTACCTAACTGTGGTGACCTTAACGAGAATGAGGTCGCAACTCTAGTTGCTAGGGTAAGGCCTTTTATTTGTACATCTTTCGAAGAGTCCAATGGCGGCTGTGAGGAATACATCATTGATTTTGATGTTGTGGAAAGGTCAGAGATAAATATCCCAGCAGGAGAAACAGTTACAGAATTTCATTTCCTTAACGAGGATGGCTCACCTAGCTTTATGAAAGTTACTGACAACCGTGAAGATGGTTGGATGCGTAAAGAAATCTTAGAGAGAATCGAAGCTTGGGTTGGCGATATGTCATCTGAAACCAAGCGTAAGGAATACACAGACGAATATCTTATGGAAGATGGCGACTTTGTTTATGGTCCAAAAGGCCTAAGTAAGTGGTTAGAGGCCAATACACCGGCTGTGGAATCTAAAATCACAAGAGAAATTGTTTTCTAATATGATTACGGCACCAGCGGCTGTATTAAAGCGACTGGGGTTTATGGCCGAACATACAAGGTGGAATGAAAAGTCCACCAACATTTTTATTAATTTATTTGGAGTATAATATGGCTGATTTTAGAATCGTGAAAAAAACAAAATGTAGAACAAAATATAAAGGTATTGGAATTGATACCTTACAACATATTAAATGGCAACCTAAAATATATAATGACCCATTTAAATTTGATTTCGATGTTGTAAAACAAAGAATCGAAGACCGCAGACAAGCTGGATACGAAGATGATGTATCAACAATTAAAAGAAATATCGTAAGAGTCTGTGGCGATAATCCAGGTGTGTTCGATGACTTTTTAGAGTTATTGGAGGCATAATGAATAAAATACCAGCATTTAAAGTAACATTTACTGATAAAAATGTAAAACAAATTGAATATACATTCGCAAAAATACAAGAGGCAATTCTATTTCAGGTTGGTCTAAAGAAAAAAGGCTATGAAACTAATCTGAAAAGAGTCCTATTGTGATTGAAATAATTGTATTCGCAATCTGTTTAATAGGTGCTTCTTGGCAGTCATATCAATCTGGCATTAAAGAAGGAGCATCTAGGACAGTAGATAAACTACACACCCACGGAATCATTCGATTCGATACTAAAGGAAACATTAAACCTAATAAATTCTTTGATAAGTAGCTCTTCACTTTACAAATGTTATAAATAGTGTTATAATATAGGAAGTATTATGAAGAGATTTACAAAACACTTAAATGAAATGTCACAAGCCGAACTTCAAAAGAAGTTGGTTGGTTTAGATACAAGAATTGATAAACATTCAAACCCTAAAAGGGTCACCAATACTGGTGGTATGTCAAGTGCTGAATTTAAAAAATTAGTATCAAAAGTGGCAGATAGTGATGTAGAGGTTGTTGCTCCAAACACAGGAAATAATAAATCATCTGCATATGATATGTTTTCATTTGATTTAGATGGTAAATCAATGAGTGTAACACTTTCCAATCCAGTTGCGGGAAGAGGTTCAGCCTCAACAGATTCAAACGAAGAATCATTAATGCTAGTCATGGCAGCAATGTATAATGGAGGAAAGGATAAAGATTCTATTATATTAAAATGTCAAGAGGCAACTACATTTAAAATGTGTGTTGATAAAGATGGTAAAGAATTTACTATCGTTAAGGCAAAGGAATTGGTTGCATATCTACAAGAAAAAGATGATTGGTTTGATTCTCATTTAGCACAAACAAAAGTATTTAAAGAGGCCTTTACAAAACCAAAAAGAATTGAAATGGATAGAAGTTCAATTGATGTTTGGACTCAAGCAAAGGCTTTATTTCAAGCAGAAGATGCTTGGGGTGGTAAAAATCCAGATAAAGATAAATGGAATCCTGCAGACATATGGATATATTATGAGGACCTTCCAAACCATGATAATATAGATGATTTAAATAAATACTTATATGATTCAGTAATAAAAAAACAAGGAATCGTAGGTGTTTCTCTTAAAAAAGGAACCGGTAAATTATCATATATAAATGCAGGAGAAAATCCAGAGATTAAAGTTAATAATATTAAATCTCAATTTGGTAAAAACTTTACACTTGGTGTGGATATGGAATTTTTAGGTGATGGAATACCACCAGATTTCAGTTTATATTTTAGAATTTTCCAGGCAACTGATACTGATACAATAAGAGGCGAAGGGACTGGTAAAAATGCTATGCAAGGAAAGGTAAAACTTGAGATGTTAGATATATTATCAGGTGGTAAATATGCAGAACGTATTAAAAATGCTGGTGGTCCAAATATTCTTAAATGGGACAGTAGCAAAAAAGAGTATGAATTAACTCCAAATGGCTTGAAAAAATTTAAGAGTGTTGAAAAGAAATGGAAAAAAATGAGAAGATGGAGAAACATAAAATACAAAAGAGGCTCTAATTTAGCTCAATACGAAAGAGCATTTGCAAAAGGTGTTGTTGGTTTTTTAGAGGAATTAAATAAAGGAAAACCAAAACCTGGTAATAAAGATGCTTATGTCCCATGGAAGGAAAATCAAGGTAAATCCATGATTAACTCTAGATTCCAAACAATAGAAATGGTGTGGTTATTAAATAAAATGCCACTAGAACAACAAAATAACTTAGCTGCAGGACTTATAAAATTTGCAAAAAGCATGTCAGATTGGTCAGCAGCGCACGCAAAACTACAATAATGAAATCATTAAAAAACTATCTTGCTGAGTCAAAAAATACACATATGACTCACATTGAAGATTTAATCCTTGACGGAGGAGTCAAGGGTGCACGCCAAGCTATCCTAGCGCTTAGATCACTGAGGGATATGTTGAACGGTAACGCAAAAGCACCAATGGACGTTACGGTTAAGTGGGACGGTGCACCCGCCTTATTTGCTGGAGAGGACCCATCTGATGGTCAATTCTTTGTGGCAAAGAAAGGCATTTTCGCTAAAAATCCAAAGGTATATAAAAGTCATGATGATATTGATGATGATACCTCTGGTGATTTAAATAAGAAACTTAAATTAGCTTTTGATAATTTAAAAGACTTGGGCATTAAAGATGTTATACAAGGCGATTTTATGTTTGACAAAGAGGATATAAAAACGGAGGACATAGATGGAGTTAAGCATATTACTTTCCACCCTAATACTATTGTTTATGCTATACCTAATGATACGAAATTAGCAAATGAAATAAAAGCAGCAAAGGTTGGTATAGTATGGCATACAACATATTCAGGTTCAACATTTGAAACCATGACCGCAGAGTTTGGACAAGATATAGTATCAAAAATTAAGCCATCCAGGAAGGTATGGATGCAAGATGCAACAATGAAAGATTTATCCGGCACTGCGACATTAACAAAAGAAGATAGCTTACAATTATCTACTAACCTATCAAGTGCTGGTAAAATATTTCGTACCATTAGTAGTAACACCCTTAGAGAAATAGAACAGAATAAAGAATTAAACTTAGTAATTAACATATATAATAATACCATGGTAAGAAAAGGGCAAAGAATATCAAATACCAAGAAGCATGCAAGAGGTTTAATTAAATTTGTAACTGATAGATATGCAAAGGAAATAGACAAAAGAAGTACCGATAAAGGAAAAAAAGTGCAAATTGATAAAAGAGATGCATTATTATCGTTTTTCTCTACAAAAAACCTAAAAAATTTAGAAAATATATTTATTTTACAGAATTTTGTCATAGATAGTAAATTAATTATTATAAATAAACTAAACAAACTAAGTAAAATTGGTACGTTTTTAAAAACTAAATCCGGATTTAAAGTAACCAACCCCGAAGGTTTTGTTGCAATAGATCGAATGGAAGGTGGAGCTGTTAAGTTAGTTGACCGAATGGAATTTTCAACTAATAACTTCAGCAAAGATATAATAAAAGGCTGGGATAATCCAGGCTAATGGGATACCGAGGATATAAATGTCAATACAATCATTTAGTGAATACTTAACCGAATCATCGAAAGATGTAACTTTCGTATTCGGAAGATTCAATCCACCCACAGAAGGGCACGAAAAATTATTCGATCAACTTAAAAAATTATCAAGGGGTGGTGTATATCGCATATACTCTTCTAAATCAGTTGACCCTAAAAAGAATCCATTACCATTTAAAGACAAAATTAAATTTATGCGTAAAATGTTTCCTAAGCATGCAAGAAACATTATGGCAGACCCAGATGTAAGAACTGTTTTAGATATAGCTACTAAGTTATATGACCAAGGTTTCACAAAGATAACTATGGTTGCTGGGTCAGATAGAATCAAAGAGTTTGAAATATTATTAAACAAATATAATGGTGTAGAATCAAGACACGGCTTATATAATTTCCAAGATGGAATTAGAGTACTATCTGCTGGAGAGAGAGACCCAGAGGCAGAAGGCGTGAAAGGTATGTCAGCAAGTAAATTAAGAGCATTTGTTGCGGCTGGTGACCTACAAGGATTTGCAGATAATTCATTAGAAGTTCCAGGCGACGGAATACAAACATTATACTATGCCATCAGAAAAGGCATGGGATTAAAGAAAGAATCATTCCGTAAACACATAGAATTGCCACCCATATCTGAAACAAGAGAAGATTATATTGATGGTAACCTATACAAAAAAGGTGATATAGTAAAAGTAAAAGAATCACAAGAAGTAGGCGAAATTGTTGTTTGTGGTTCCAATTATGTAATGGTTCAAACTGAAACTGTAAAGAAAAGATTTTGGTTAGATGCAGTTGAAATTTTTGAGGAAGGTGGAGCTGGAGATTGGGGAACAGCCAAAGGATTAAAAAGATATTTAAACGACACTCCAGGCCAAGAATTTAAAGCATTCAAAGAAAAAATGGGACCTCAGGACCCAGATATAAAAGACAGAAAAGGTACTCAGCCTAAAGGTTATTATGCAAAAGATGCCTCTGGTAAAGAAATGGCAAAGAGTACAAAAGCAAAACGTGCAGCACATTTTAAAAAGAAAACAACAAAACCTGCACCTGGTGATGCTACGGCAAAAACAAAGCCATCAAAACATACACAGAAATTTAAAGCAATGTTCGGCGAGATGGCAGAACATATAACATTCGAAGATTTTATGTGTGAAAATTCAGAAAAGGCACTTAAAAAGAAAGCTGATAAGTCTGGTATGCCTTTAGGTATATTAAGAAAAGTTTTCGATAGAGGAGTTGCAGCATGGAAATCAGGACATCGTCCAGGTACTACTGCAGTTCAATGGGGATTAGCAAGAGTTAATTCCTTTGTAACTAAATCAAAAGGAACATGGGGTAAGGCAGATAAAGACCTTGCTGCCAAAGTATAATGCCACTAAGTGTTTCTGATGGTTTGAGTGCGTGGATTAAGGACTTTATGAAGTCTGATGCTCCACAGTTTAAAGGAAAAACAAAGGAAGAGATTGTAAAAATGGCAATTGCAGCATATACAGATGCTGGAGGAAAATTAAAAGAGGATAAAATGAAATTTAAAGAACTAAGAGAAAAATACAGAAGTAAATTTAAATCTGCTGAAATTACCAAGGGAGTAGATATTGCTTTGTCAATGGGTGGTAATATGACCGGAGCCTATAAAAGAATTGAGGCATTTAAAAAAGGTTTATCTAAAGACCCAATGGTACAACAAGCCTTAAAATTGGCTAATGAATCAGTTAATGAAGGTACAATGGCTATTGGTATTAAAGATAGAGACCCAAAAGAAAGGGCAAAAGCACAAGCACAACTGAAAGTAATGTTAAAGAAAATTGGTAATAAGAAAGTAGGTTCCAAAGAAGGTCAAGACTTTGATGATAAATTGGATTACGACATATTGTCAGACGATGAATTAGCAGATGAATTTGCAAATCCAAAAAACAAAAATATGAAAGTCAAAGACTTGTTAAAGAAACATTCAAAAAGACTTGGAGTTGATTTTTCATGAAATATAGAACATTAACAGAATCATATAAACAAATTGTAATAGGTGAAGATGGCCATGAACAATCTGCAAATGTTAAGAATCAATTAACAGGTTTAAAAAGAAATGCAG
>Ga0222719_10000659_pt1 | contig 34338 bp, 26 predicted proteins | sample C33_34DmetaG_FD_165039 | JGI IMG/M metagenome (GOLD analysis project Ga0222719, IMG submission 165039) | Estuarine water microbial communities from San Francisco Bay, California, United States - C33_34D | ecosystem: Environmental > Aquatic > Marine > Unclassified | place: USA: California... | reverse complement strand
TAAAGGTCTGTATTACTACGCATACCAATTGTGTACCACCATTGGTATACGCCAGAATATGCAATATTTACAGGACCGGAAGCCCCTCCACGCGTAAACGCTTCTACGGCTGGTTGGCCGAAGTGAGGGTCCCAAATCGCGTGTGCGATTGGACGAACATGCAATGGGTCTTGCACCCATGCTTCAAAGTTACCTTGCCATGCAACATGGAACAAGTTTCCAGAAGTCCACAAAAAGATAATTGCTAGTTGCCCAAAGTGGGAAGCAAAGATCTTCTGGTAGAGAGTTTCTTCTGTCATTCCGTCATGACTTTCAAAGTCATGAGCCGTTGCAATTCCGTACCAAATACGACGAGTAGTTGGGTCTTGTGCAAGGCCTTGGCTAAATTTTGGAAATTTGGTGACCATAGTTGTTTTCAAATCCTCCTAGCCACTAACCTACAGCAATGATTCTTGCTAGGAAGAAGGACCAAGTAGTCGCAATTCCACCTAGAAGGTAATGAGCTACCCCGACAGCACGTCCTTGAGTAATACTCAATGCGCGTGGCTGAATCGCCGGTGCAACTTTTAGTTTGTTATGTGCCCATACAATAGACTCGATCAACTCCTGCCAGTAGCCACGACCACTGAACAAGAACATTAGACTGAATGCCCAGATAAAGTGTGCTCCAAGGAACATCAAACCATAAGCAGACAATGCAGATCCGTAGGACTGAATAACCTGAGAAGCTTGTGCCCATAGGAAGTCACGCAGCCATCCGTTAATTGTATTTGCACTCAATGCAAAGTTTCCACCAGTAATGTGTGTTACACCATTGGCAGTCACGTTACCCCAAACGTCAGATTGCATCTTCCAGCTAAAGTGGAAAATTACAATAGACAGGGAGTTGTACATCCAGAACAATCCCAAAAAGACATGGTCCCATGCAGATGTTTGACAAGTTCCGCCTCGGCCTGGTCCATCACAAGGGAAACGGAAACCAAGGTTTGCCTTATCCGGGATCAAACGAGAACTACGTGCAAATAGAACACCTTTCAACAAAATCAATACAGTTACGTGAATCGTAAAAGCATGAATGTGGTGAACCATAAAGTCAGCTGTTCCCAGACTGATAGGCATCATTGCAACTTTGCCGCCTACTGCAACAACATCACCACCCCAACTTGGGCTTGTGCTTGTTAGAGCATTTGGTGCAGTCAAGCCAGGTGCCAAGTAATGAGTGTTCTGTACCCACTGCGCAAACACAGGCTGCAACTGAATTGCAGTATCACTAAACATATCTTGAGGACGACCCAATGCAGACATAGTATCGTTGTGAATGTAAAGTCCGAAGCTATGGAAGCCCAAGAAAATACAAACCCAGTTCAAGTGAGAAATGATTGCATCACGGTGACGGATCATACGGTCCAACAAGTTGTTGTAGTTGTTTGTCGGATCATAATCACGAACCATGAAGATTGCTGCGTGAGCTGCTGCCCCTGTAACACAGAAACCACCGATCCACACGTGGTGTGTAAATAGGGATAGCTGAGTTCCATAGTCAGTTGCCAAGTATGGATATGGAGGCATACTGTACATATGGTGAGCAACAATGATACTCAAGGATCCAAACAATGCCAAGTTGATTGCCAACTGTGCATGCCAAGAAGTTGTTAGGATTTCGTAAAGTCCCTTATGGCCTTCTCCAGTAAATGGTCCCTTATGTGCTTCAAGGATTTCTTTCATGCTATGACCAATACCCCAATTAGTACGGTACATATGTCCTGCAACGATGAACAATACTGCAATTGCTAGGTGATGGTGCGCTGTATCGCTCAACCATAGACCGCCAGTTACAGGGTTCAATCCGCCACGGAAAGTCAAGAAGTCAGCATACTCTCCCCACTGAAGGGTAAAGAATGGTGCCAATCCTTTCGCAAAGCTTGGGTATAGCTGAGCCATCAAATCGCGGTTCAACATAAATTCGTGAGGCAATGGGATCTCTTTTGGATCTACCCCTGCATCAAGAAGCTTGTTAACTGGCAACGCAATGTGAATTTGATGTCCTGCCCAACCCAAAGAGCCCAGTCCCAAAAGACCTGCTAGGTGGTGGTTCATCATGGATTCCACATTTTGGAACCATTCCAACTTAGGAGCTGCTTTATGGTAGTGGAACCATCCAGCGAAGAACATTGCACCTGCTAGAAGAAGACCTCCAATTGCAGTTGCATATAGTTGCAATTCACTTGTAATTCCGCTTCCACGCCATAGTTGGAAGAAACCGGAAGTAATTTGTACCCCTTGGAACCCTCCTCCTACATCTCCGTTCAAGATTTCTTGACCAACAATTGGCCAAACAACTTGAGCACTTGGCTTGATATGCGTTGGATCGCTCAACCAAGCTTCATAGTTGGAGAAGCGAGCACCGTGGAAATACATACCACTCAACCAGATAAGAATAATTCCTAGTTGGCCAAAGTGTGCACTAAAGACTTTACGAGAAATATCTTCTAGATCAGTCGTATGACTATCAAAGTCATGCGCGTCAGCATGTAGATCCCAAACCCAGGTCGTTGTCATTGGTCCCTTCGCAAGACTGCGAGAGAAATGACCTGGCTTGGCCCATTTTTCAAAAGAGGTTTTTACAGGATCGCGATCCACAAGGATCTTCACCTGCTTGGCCTCTCGCTCCGGTGGACTAATGGTCATCGAGATTCTCCTCTCTTCAGACGAGGCACAGAAACTGCTTATCTATTATTTGATGTCCCTATAAGGGGACTCAAAGATAAGATGAAATCGTTGCTCAGGCTCCACGGCTTCAGGCCGGATCCCCATGGGTCAGTCCTAGACTGGCACAACAATCCAGCAAACGATTTTCAAGATAAGCTTTCCTATCGATAGTATGGCACACTCTACGAGTGCATAGGGGACATCTCACCGATTAGGCATATCTCAAAATATCACCCTTGAACTATTTTGATAGGTTCTTAGCATACCTTCGAGAAGCTAAGAAAATATGGTGAGTTGAAAAAGAGTAAAATCCATCTGCCAATAAAAAAATCAAAACTTAAATTTTGATTTTTTATTTAAATAAATATTTCTCCCTGAATCGATGTAGCATATCAAATAAGAGAATCTAGGCGATCAGAGTATTTTATCCCCTTCAACAACCAAACTATTTTCATCGGAGGTCTATCAATGCAATTAGCTTATTGGATGTATGCAGGCCCAGCTCATGTGGGTACTCTTCGAGTAACAAGTTCTTTTAAGAATGTTCACGCCATTATGCATGCCCCACTGGGGGATGATTATTTTCACGTTATGCGTTCTATGTTGGAACGTGAAAGAGACTTTACACCTGTAACAGCTTCCATTGTAGATCGTGATGTATTAGGTAATGGAACTAAAGACAAAGTTACTGAAGCAGCTCGCCGTAAAGACCGAGAAGACAATCCAGATCTTATTGTCGTTACACCTACATGTACTTCAAGTATTCTTCAAGAAGATTTAGCAAACTTTGTAGATCTAGCTCGTATGGGATCTAACGGTGATGTTATTGCTGCAGATGTAAATCATTATCGTTTCAATGAAGTCCAAGCTGCAGATCGCACACTGGAGCAAATTGTTAAGTTTTACATTCAAAAAGGCCAATCCCAAGGAACACTAAAGGTTCAGAAAACTAAACGTCCAACTGTTAACTTAATTGGAGTGTTTACGTTAGGTTTCCATCATTCACATGATTTGCGAGAAATTAAGCGTCTTTTGTTCTACTTGGGAATCGAAATGAATGTTGTTTTGCCGGAAGGATCTGATGTCAATAAGATCCAGGAAATGCCAAACGCTTGGGTAAATATTGTTCCATATCGTGAAATTGGTCTTATGACAGCACGATATCTTGAAAAGGAATTTGACCAACCTTATGTAGCAACAACTCCTATGGGAGTTACTCAAACAGAAACATTTGTACGAGAAGTATTTAGTGCTCTACAAAAAGTTGACCCATCTTTAGATACTAAACATGTAGATGAGTATCTATATCAAAAAACCTACCTAGCAGGAGAAGCGGCTTGGTTCTCAAGATCAATTGACTGCCAGAACCTGACAGGTCGACGCACAGTTGTATTTGGGGATGCTTCTCATGCTGCTGCTATGACACGTATTTTGTCACAGGAAATGGGTATTCAAGTAGTATGTGCAGGAACGTATTGTACTCATGATGCAGAATGGTTTCGTCAGCAAGTTCACCCATACGTAGAAGAAGTCTTGATTACCGACGATCATACTAAAGTTGTAGAAGTCATTTCACGACTTGAGCCTGCAGCTATTTTTGGTACACAGATGGAACGTCACGTTGGAAAGCGATTAGGCATTCCATGTGGAGTTATTTCCGCCCCTGTTCATATCCAAAATTTCCCTTTGGCATATCGTCCGTTTTGCGGTTACGAAGGAGCTAATCAAATTGCCGACCTAGTCTATAACTCTTTTAGCCTAGGCATGGAAGAGCACTTGTTGGAAATGTTTGGAGGACATGATACAAAAACTATCCTAGAACCTAGTGATCAAGCTCCAAATACTGCTGGTATTACTTGGAGTCCAGATGGGGAAAAAGAATTGTTAAATATTCCTCGCTTTGTTCGTAATAAAGTAAAGCTAAAAACAGAAGATTATGCACGCAAAGTAAATGTTAAAGTAATTACGCGCGAAACGCTTTTTGCAGCTAAAGAGTACGCAGGTGGTTAACATTTATGGCCTCCATGTAGGGAGGCCATAAAGGCATAAACTACCTTTTTAAAAGACTTAGTTATAATTAGTTATCCAAAACTTGCCAGCTTAAACAATTCAGTAGATTGAAGAAAAATGGGTTGTCTGGGATTCGAACCCAGGACCAGTCGGTTAAAAGCCGAGTACTCTACCGCTGAGCTAACAACCCTTCTTCATTATCGTACCATATTCTTCCAATGGCTTGCGACGGCTATAACTAAAGGGAACCTGAATACCTACTGCGACCTCTAATTACCGTGTAATAACATCCTATAGTACACTATAGAAAGATATGTTCGAAAGCAGGAATTGATGGTCTCAGAAAAAATGCATCATACATCTATCTGACTCCTAACGATTCCCACTTGACGAATGGATCGTATCTTGCTGAATGCTGTTTGGAGGATTTCTATGTCTACTCTATCTATCGTGCTTGCAACCTTGCCAGAGGCTTACTTGCCATTTCGCCCAATTGTAGATATTTTGCCTGGTGTACCAGTGTTGTTCTTGTTGCTCGCATTTGTATGGCAAGCAGCAGTCAGTTTTCGATAAAAGAACCTGTGGAGCTCCCAATCTAGGGGGCTCTCACTGTATCAAGCTATACATAATGCCCATAGGGGATCAGGGTTTGAGATTCAAGGAGGCAAAAGGCCGCTACGAATCTCACGACCCATTCAAGCCGTCTCCGAAAAATCGCCCTTATAATTAAATATAGGAGAAGGAATTAGAACTTTGATAATAATCGAACCAGTCTATCTATGGTGTTAAGAGAAAGAAAACAGAAGAGGGAGTAGAGTGGTCGATTGTGACAGTCTCGAAAATCGTTTTTATGCAAACGAAGTAAGGTTCATATCCTACCTTTTCTATAGCCGTTAGCATTTAGCTTTATGAGAGAGATTGCCAGGTATTGCTATTGGTCATGTACAATAGAAGTAACCCTACAAATCATCAAGATGAGGTGAATCATGGATTTGCTAGTAATTGGTCAACTAACCGCGCTTCTATTTATTGTTGCCGCTGGTCCACTTGTTATTGTTTTGCTCGCAGCGCGTCGAGGCAATCTTTAATTTTGTAATTCCTACTGGGAGAGGGGTCCTTCTTAATGGAAGGACCTCTCCCGGGTTCTTTAAAAGGCAAATCCAAGTAAGATTGTTGAAAGCGCTTGGAAAAACATAAACAGAAATAAAGAGGACCAAGTTAGAATTCGTAAGAAATATTTTGCATCACGAAAGGATGTGAAAAAACGTGATTCATAGACAGATTGAAGTAATCCTTCTCCCTGTGGCCCTTGATTCACTACAATAAAAATAACCCCAATACTGATAAACATACGACCCGCGAGGATTACAGGAGACCATGCTGCTGTTACCATAAACAATTATTCCTTGTGAATTTCAATTAAAAAAGACTGGATTGTATTATTTTTAACATAGATACTTGCCAGTCAGCACTACAATCTGCTACATTTAAAAGTGTAAGAAGTTGCCGGGATAGCTCAGTCGGTAGAGCAGAGCACTGAAAATGCTCGTGTCACCAGTTCAAGTCTGGTTCCTGGCATTCAACTATATAGATCTAATTAAAAGTCCTAGCAAAGGGCCGTAATCGGAATAAAAAATTTATTCTATCTAAAATCAGCATACAGATTATTGCTTCTAAGTCTGGGGCGAAAGGATTCGAACCTCTGAATGACGGGGCCAAAACCCGTTGCCTTACCACTTGGCCACGCCCCAACTTACAGCTTAAGATACCATGTTTTATATAGTATTTGTCAAGTCCCAGTTATAGCTTTCCCATCATTTGTAGAGTCACTGTCATTGATTAGAGCGTTCAGCATAATATCCTCTACCCGCTGCAATAAGATATCTAAGTAATATATTTCTGGCTCCACTACTTCCAAAAAGTCTTTTAACTGTGCTTGGAAATTTGGATTCCAATACATTGCAAGGTAAGGAAGTAATTCATATCTTAATCTATTTCTTGACCAAGCTAAACGGTCATGTGTTGGATCTACAAAAAGTGGTATATGCCATTCTTTTGTCCAAGTAGTTATTGTAGATCTCTCCAATAGACGACCAGGACGACCTAAAGAAACTGGCAATATAGATCTTCCACTACTTAAATCGGTCCCTATCCATTCCCAGCTTGAGATAAAACAATCGTCTAAATCTACCCATATAGGTGCGTTTACGGTACCGTATGACTGAAGAGTAGATATACCTCTTAGGCCTGAACCACGAATTAAGTTTAATAAGAAGCTTTCTAAACGATCATCCAGCGTATGAGCCGTTAAAACAATATCATAGCCGTGCACATTAGCAATTCTAGAAGCAGACGAATAACGCCATAATCGCGCCGCCTCTTCCTCAAGATAAGTCTCTTGAGACGTAACACAATAATAAGGCACCACAAGTAAGTCAGCTAAACTAGTCAGCTGTGTAGCCATTTGTAAATCCTGTTCAGTCCAACCATGCTGACAATGCAAAATCCCTAATTTATTTATCCAGGTCGGATTTTGTCGATAAAGATGCATTACGATCATGAGAACAGCCATTGAATCCTGACCGCCAGATACAGACAAAAGTATTGATGGATAACTAAAAGTAGGTTTTTTTGAATTCATGAAAGATGCCATTTAATGTCCTTTCCCCACCTATAGGGGGTGGGGAAAGAATAAGACCGAATCTAATCTTAGTCCAAAGGACGCATGAATAGAGATGGCTCAGTGTCTCGATCAATTCCTTTTTCGAAACCAGCTGCAGCAGCACGAGCACGTCCTGCATGCCACAAGTGAGCAACGAAGAAGAAGAAACCTAGAATGAAGTGAGATGCAGCCAACCAACTACGAGGAGATACGTAGTTAACAGCGTTAATCTCAGTTGCAACTCCACCTACGGAGTTAATAGATCCAAGCGGTGCGTGAGTCATGTACTCAGCGGAACGACGCTCCTGCCAAGGCTGGATGTCATTCTTCAACTTGTTCAAGTCCAAACCGTTTGGTCCACGTAGTGGCTCAACCCATGGTGCACGTAGGTCCCAGAAGCGCATAGTTTCGCCTCCGAAGATAATTTCTCCAGTTGGAGAACGCATTAGGTACTTACCAAGACCTGTCGGTCCTTGTGCAGATGCAATGTTTGCCCCTAGACGCTGGTCACGTACCAAGAAAGTAAATGCCTGTGCCTGAGATGCTTCAGCCGCAGTTGGACCGAAGAACTCACTTGGGTATGCAGTGTTGTTGTACCAAGCCATACAACAAGCAGTGAATCCCATCAAGGAGATTGCTGCAAGACTGTAAGAAAGGTATGCCTCACCAGACCAAACAAACGCACGTCGTGCCCATGCCCATGGCTTAGTCAAGATGTGCCAGATTCCACCGAACACACACATAGTACCAATCCATAGGTGTCCACCGATAATGTCTTCCATGTTATCAACAGATACGATCCATCCATCTCCTCCGAAAGGAGACTTTAGAAGGTAGCTCAAGATAACACCAGGACTTACAGTTGGGTTTGTAATAATACGAACATCGCCTCCTCCCGGAGCCCAAGTATCGTATACACCACCAAGGTAGCGAGCCTTAACAACAAGCAATAGAGCGCCCAATCCAAGGATAATCAAGTGAATTCCCAAGATAGTCGTCATCTTGTTCTTATCTTTCCAAACATATCCGAAGAATGGGAAAGACTCCTCAAGAGTTTCTGGTCCAATCAAAGAGTGGTATACGCCACCAAATCCTAGAACAGCAGAAGAGATCAAGTGAAGAACACCAGAAACGAAGTATGGGAAAGTATCCAATACTTCTCCACCTGGTCCTACACCGTAACCCAATACTGCAAGGTGAGGAAGAAGAATCAAACCTTGCTCGTACATTGGCTTTTCTGGAACGAAGTGAGCAACCTCAAAAAGGTTCATTGCTCCCGCCCAAAATACAATCAAACCTGCGTGTGCAACGTGTGCACCAAGCAACTTTCCGGACAAGTTAATAAGTCGTGCGTTACCCGCCCACCAAGCGAATCCAGTGGATTCCTGGTCACGGCCACCTACGACAAGAGTTCCATTAAAGAGCGTTTCCACGTGGTAGTACCTCCTCAGGGAATACAAGCTGTTCATGCGGCTGATCCTGTGCAGCCATCCAAGCACGGATACCTTCGTTCAAAAGAATGTTCTTAGTGTAGAAAGTTTCGAATTCAGGGTCTTCCGCAGCACGGATTTCCTGAGAAACGAAGTCATATGCACGAAGGTTCAATGCAAGACCTACAACACCAATTGCACTCATCCATAGACCTGTAACAGGTACGAACAACATGAAGAAGTGAAGCCAACGCTTGTTAGAGAAAGCAATTCCGAAGATCTGAGACCAGAAACGGTTTGCAGTTACCATGGAGTAAGTCTCTTCTGCCTGAGTTGGGTTAAATGCACGGAAAGTGTTAGATCCGTCACCATCTTCGAACAAAGTGTTCTCAACAGTTGCACCGTGAATTGCACAAAGCAATGCAGCACCTAGAACTCCAGCAACACCCATCATGTGGAATGGGTTTAGAGTCCAGTTGTGGAAACCTTGGAAGAAAAGGATGAAACGGAAAATTCCTGCAACACCAAAACTTGGTGCGAAGAACCATCCAGATTGTCCCAATGGGTAGATCAAGAATACAGAAACGAATACAGAGATAGGCGCAGAGAAAGCAATTGCGTTGTATGGACGCAATCCAACTGCACGTGCGATCTCAAATTGACGCAACATGAATCCGATCAAACCAAAAGCACCGTGAAGTGCTACGAAACACCATAGTCCACCCAACTGGAACCAGCGAGTCAAATCACCCTGAGCTTCTGGACCCCAAAGGAGCAAAAGAGAGTGAGCCATGCTGTTTGCAGGAGTAGAAACTGCTGCTGTCAAGAAGTTGCATCCTTCCAAGAAGGAACTTGCCAATCCGTGAGTGTACCAAGAAGTCACAAATGTGATTCCAGTCAACCACCCACCTAGTGCGAAGTATGCACATGGGAACAACAAAAGACCAGACCAACCGAAGAATACAAAACGGTCGCGTCGTAGCCAGTCATCCATATCATCGAAAATGCCACGCTTTTCATCAGATTTACCGATTGCGATAGTCATATAAAGTTTAGCTCCAAAAGCAAATCTATTCTTAAGTCACTCGCTCCTAAGAGGAGTACTTTTCTTTTCTACACGATAGTCCTTATTATAGAGTTCTAGAATAAAATTTTCACTCTTTTAATTTTATAAAGATATGTCTTTGTGGAAAGAGCCCCTGTAATTAAATTTAAAACTGGTTAGATCAGTTATGGCAAAAAGCAAGTTTATTATCCAATTATCATTTTTACCCCCCCTTGAGGGGGAGTAAAACGTACTAGAGATTCAGTTGGTCACCACGACGGTACTGAAGGTAAGCAGTTACAAATAGGCCAGAAATGCTCACAGGAATCAATCCCAGAACGATTCCAGAAAGAAGAGGTTCAACCATAGTTCTGTAAGAAAGCTACAAAGGGTAAAGAAACAAGTATTCGAGATAATGCCCTTCTTATTAGGAGGGCGAAGGGCCTAATCTCCTTGTAAAAATACAAGGAGAATTAGGAAATATTAGATTAGCTTAATAGCACGCAACCCAAGATAGGTTACGACAGTAAAGCCAAGAGCTCCTGCGAGGAAACCAAAGTAACTAATAACGGTAAACATGATGCAACCTCACTGAGTTAGAGAAGATGTCGTCTCCTCCTCATAAAATAGTCCTTGTAGGGGAAGAGCTAATTGTAAATCACGCAATTGTCGAGAGGCACGTTCTTCTGCATAGAAGATTAAGTCAATCAAACGAATGCAACGAGGATCTTGCTCTGCATGAGCAAGAGGGGCAAGTAGTGTACGATATGCTACTTGCTTTTCACCTGCATGTTGAATGGCCCATTCAAGCCCCTTAAGTGACATACCTTGCTCTTTCAGGCTTGCAAGACTCATGGAATCCATAAACTCCTGCATATCCTCATGACTTCTTAAAGTATCAAGAGGGTAATTGCCTGGAAGATTTAAATCTTCAACAAGCCACTGTAACGCTTGCAAACGACCTGCTTGTTGAGAAGCATAATTTGTCAAACTTTCCAGATAACGTGATGCTGCTACATATCCAGAGGCCTGGATAACTTCTCCCAACCATGGATAAAGATAAGCAGCTTCTTGACGTTCAAGTGTTTCAAAGCTTGCAAGTATATCTTGCCATGATGCACGGACTGATCTATAAGGCAGGAAAGAAGATGTCATGAACAGATCCTGTTCTTACTGCTAGAACTAGAAATCAAACACTTAGAAGACCAAGGTAAAGTCTATTAGAAGTTCATTTCAGAAAGCTGAACTTTCTCGAATTGCTTCTTCTTCAATACCAAGAACACTTGTCCTGCTAGAACAGATGCGAAGAATAGGAACAAGCCTTGAATACGAGCTGGGTTCTGAAGAACTACCTCAGTTTCAGTTTGACCAAAACCACCTACGTTCGGGTTGTTTGTCAACGGCTGATCTACTTTAACAGTCTGACCTTCCTTAACCAAAAGAGTTGGTCCTGCAGGTACAACATCTGTTACTGTTCCATCAGCAGTTTGGATAGTAATGTTGTTTGCATCCTTATCCCCTACAGTAATACTAGTAATAGTTCCTGATGCAGATGCATTGTAAACTGTATTATTACTCTTACTACCATTTGGATAGATTTGTCCTCGACCACGGTTTCCACCCAAGTAAATTGGGTACTTTAGGAATGCAACATCAGGGTTTGTTGCAGGGTCTGGTGCCAAGATAGGAAATACCATTTCGCTATACTTTTTACCTGGCACAGGTCCAACAACAACAATATTCTCTTGTGTTGGGCTGTAAGGTTGGAAGTAAAGCTTACCAACACGGCTCTTCATTTCTTCTGGGATACGATCTGGAGGAGCGATCTGGAATCCTTCTGGAAGAATCAATACTGCACCTACGTTCAATGGGCCTTTCTTCCCATTACCAAGAACTTGTTTAATCTGCTGATCGTAAGGAATCTTTACAACAGCTTCAAAAACAGTATCTGGAAGAACCGCTTGAGGAACTTCAATATCAACTGGCTTTTGTGCCAGGTGACAGTTTGCACAAACAATACGTCCCGTTGCTTCGCGTGGGTTCGCATAGTTCTCTTGTGCATAAACAGGGTACGCTTGAGCCTCAAGAGGGGCATTCAAAAGCCCTACAAGAGCCGCAAGAGCGACCAAAAGGCCAGGTCGTAGTGTCGACGCCTTTGGTAGATAAAGTGGTTGCATAGTTGGAAATGACTTGAAGGATAGAAATTTTCTTCTCTTTCTTATCTTAACTTCAAAGTTCGTCCAAAAGAAGCCCCCTTATTCATTCATATTGCGATACGTGGCCACAGCAGATGGAGAAATCTGATTTAAGTAACGAAAAATCCAATATTTGAATACCGTATCTAAGACAACTGGAAAGGTTGCAACAAATAGAAAAATAAAATTTGGACTCTCTGGCAGTCCAATGTGCCGCAAACCAAGTTCTAATAGTACTTCCCAGCCATGAGGGGAATGAAACCCTACAAAAACATCAGTTGAGAGAATAATCATAAATGCTTTTGTAGCATCACTCAGACTATAAAGTAACTCATCTAAAAAAGATTTTAAAACTGCAATTTGAGCACTCCCAGCCCGTAAAAGAATTGTCAAAGTAACCAGAGCAACAAAGTCACCTATAAGATTCGTAATCGCTTGAATCGAGTCCTCATTGTAGGTCTCAGCAAGTTCTAGCCCCTTAAGCTGAAGTTGATGGCTAAGTTCAGGAGCATCGAGAGGAGGCAGGTCGCCAGTTAGCATTTCAAAATATAACGTTTCTTGAAATGCCTGCATTTCTCTAAACGCGCGTTCTTGCTGGTATGAGTTTAGAAAAATATCTGCACGTGACTCATTCCACCAATAAGTTGCGATAGGGCATACAAGATATGTTTTCATCGCAAAGCTTATTAGCCAAGGAATTATTACTAGACTCGCCAAGTAGCGTAATGAAGCAAGCATTTGATATCGTGAAATACGAAACTCTTGAATAATTAATGCTTCTGTGGAGGGAGATAGTTCACGTCGAAACCTATCAAGAGTGCGTGTAATTGAACGTGGGACTAGACCCGTCTTTTCAAATGCAAGGGTTCGTCGAGCTTCTCCTTGAGTCACAGTAGATCCCGTAGTCTCTTGAGAAGCACGTTCTTTAGCGTTAGGACGAATATCTAGCTGTTGTCTCCACGCAGCCAAATTTATGACTCGCTGATCCAACTTTTGTAGTTGGATCAATAAATCAGCATTATCTAGAACATTTTGCTTACCCAATGGAAGGCGTGGAAAAACCCGACTAACGCGAAATTCTGTCATGCGGACCCGGGCAATCCAAGTCAGCTGTTGAAATTGAACTTCCAAATAGTCTTCTGCACTTTCTAGAGAATTACCGCTAGCAGTGCCTAGTGGGCCACGAGCACGTAGATACTCATCCCTTAAGGTTTCCATTCTATCGATGGCTTGGTTTGCCATTGCAAGAGAACGGTTAGGAGTATCAGTCAACCAATTCCATAGAGAGAATTTCTCCATACACTAAAGTCCTTCGAGAGGCACCTGCAAGAAACCAGCCAATTCTGCCCCTTGTTTTTCAAGTTCAGCGAGTGTCAAAGGTTGACCAATACGAGTTAGAGGCAACTCTCTTCGACCTTTTAAACGCAGATAGAGAATACGACGCGGATTTACACCCTCTTGAATCTCAATACGAATTGCTTCAACATCAGTTAAAGGTGCACGAAATTCGATTCGACGATTCTTACCCGGAAATCCCCAACGGAAAATGCAGACTTGTCCTTTTTGTTGATCAAATTCATTAAAACCACCACCTACATTCCATAGGATTGTAAGCCATAGATACAAACTAATTAACAATGCCATACCCCCATAGAAGCCCATTACTAATCCTTGTGGGATAAAAGTAATCTCTTGAGCTGAAAGAAAAGGAAGTAGATTAGTGCCCAATTTACTTGAAAGACTTGTCAGCAGAAACCCAAGTCCCCCCACAAGCAATGCAGATGCCCACCAATAATTACTTGTACGTCGAGATCCTACAATCGCTTCGCGAAGCATAGACCCTTGAGGGTCAAAAGAATTCACCATATATTCACTATCTCCTTAAGAAGTCTACCCGATTCAAAACAGTTCTCTTCCCCTCAGGGAAGAGCTGGTATGGAATCTATTAGACTTATTGTGCCTCATCTTCACGAATAAAACGTTCCTGAAGACGAGCCTGCTTACCAACACGATCACGTAGATAGTAAAGTTTTGCGCGTCGCACTCGAGAAGAACGAATACGTTCAATAAAATTAATACGAGGAGAATGAATTAAGAAAATACGCTCTACTCCAACTCCCTGAAAAATTTTGCGCACAGTAATTGTGGAGTTCAATCCTGCACGGTGCTGTGCGATAATCGTGCCCTGATAAGGCTGTACACGTTCTTTATCACCTTCACGAATTAACACGCCTACTTTGACTTGGTCGCCAACTCTAAGAGTAGGTAAATCTGTTTTAAGAAGGTCTTTTTCGATACTGCGGACTAGTGTCTCTGTTTGCATAATAAAACTCCTATAAAGAGAGGTATGTTCCTTCCTCCCTTTCAATAAGGGGGAAGAAAAATGAGGATTTAAATGTTACTTAATAATTTTAGATACAACTCCTGCACCTACCGTACGTCCACCTTCACGAATTGCGAAACGCATTCCGTTTTCAATGGCAATAGGTTGAATCAATTCAACCATCATTTTAATACGGTCGCCTGGCATAACCATTTGCGCTGTAGAATCATCATCAGCACGGAAAGAAGCAATCTTACCAGTTACGTCTGTAGTACGAACATAGAATTGTGGTCGGTAACCTTGGAAGAATGGAGTATGACGACCTCCCTCTTCTTTTGTCAAGATATATACTTGAGATTCAAATTCTGTATGAGGCGTAATTGTTTTTGGCGCTGCCAAAACCATACCACGCTGTACATCTTCTTTTTGAACACCTCGTAGCAAGATACCTACGTTGTCACCCGCTTGGCTTAGATCAAGAGTTTTTTGGAACATCTCTAGACCAGTAACGGTTGTTTCGCGAGTATTTGCCAAACCAACCATTTCAACCGTTTCACCAACTTTAACAACACCACGCTCTACACGACCTGTTGCAACAGTTCCACGACCCGTGATGGAAAAAACATCCTCAACGGCCATCAAGAATGGCTTATCAGTAGTACGCTCAGGCGTTGGCACGTAGCTATCTACTTCAGTCATCAATGCATAGATTTTATCTACCCATTCATTCTCACCTGGCTTGATGCTAGGGTTTTCTGTAAGTGCTTCTAGTGCTAGCAATGCAGATCCAGCAACAACTGGGATATCATCTCCAGGGAATTCGTAGTTACTTAAAGTTTCACGAACTTCAAGTTCTACTAGTTCAAGTAATTCTTCGTCATCAACTTGGTCTTGCTTGTTTAAGAAAACAACAATGTTTGGGACTCCTACTTGCTTCGCAAGAAGAATATGTTCCTTAGTTTGAGGCATTGGCCCGTCTGCTCCGGATACAACCAAAATTGCTCCGTCCATTTGAGCTGCTCCAGTAATCATGTTTTTAACATAATCAGCGTGGCCTGGACAATCTACGTGTGCGTAGTGACGATTTTCAGTTTCGTACTCTACGTGTGCAGTATTGATCGTAATACCACGAGCTTTTTCTTCTGGAGAGGAATCAATATCATCATATTTTTTCCCGTTTTTTCCACCGCTTGCAAGTGCCATGGCCATTGTAATTGCTGCAGTAAGAGTTGTCTTACCGTGGTCAACGTGTCCAATTGTACCAATGTTTACATGCGGTTTCGTTCGCTCAAACTTCTCACGTGCCATTGTTCAGATTCCTTCTAATGATTTATTCTTTTTTCCTAGTATCCGATATCTCTACGACGGGTCTGCTAAGATTCCATTTTAATTGTTCAAATTCTCATATTCCTTTTACAGATTTATTATTTCTAGTAAAGTGCTTTAAGGATTTAGTTTTTTCCTCTTGTGCATTCTCTAAAATAGGTAAAGTACACAAGAGGAACTTAATAAATTTTTTAATTTATTAAAAGCGGAAATGAGCAAACGCTTTGTTTGCTTCAGCCATACGATGTGATTCTTCACGCTGACGAACGGCATTACCTAATTTATTGGATGCGTCTAGGATTTCATTCGCAAGGTTTGTAACCATATCACGTCCTGAACGACTACGTGCTGCAGACAAAAGCCAGCGTAGAGCAAGTGCAGTTCCACGCTCTGCATCAACTTCCATAGGAACTTGATAGATAGAACCACCAATACGTCGAGCTTTAACTTCTACAAGAGGAATAGCATTTTGAACAGCTTCCTCAAGAACTTGCAAAGGGTCTCGTTGAGTAGTTTCTTCAATACGCTTCATAGCAGCATAAAAGATACGATATGCAAGAGATTTCTTACCATTCTTAAGAAGACGATGGATAACCATCGTAACTAAGCGGCTATTGTAAATTGGATCAGCGCGCAAAGGGCGCTTCGGAGGTGTATTACGACGAGACATAAATCGATATATTCCTTCTCTGTTATGAGTCTCTTCTGTAAGGATATCTTCATGACTATCAGAAGATTAGATACAGAAGAGAAGTAATTAAGATTTCGGACGCTTTGCGCCGTATTTAGAACGACTCTGTTGACGATCTTTTACGCCAGCCGCATCAAGAGTTCCACGAACTACGTGATAACGCACACCTGGAAGATCCTTTACACGACCTCCACGAACTAGCACAATAGAGTGCTCTTGAAGATTGTGACCAATACCAGGAATGTAAGCACTTACTTCAAACCCAGAACTTAGGCGCACACGTGCTACCTTACGAAGGGCGGAATTAGGCTTTTTAGGAGTTGTTGTATAGACACGCGTACATACACCACGACGTTGTGGGCAAGACACGAGAGCAGGGGATTTTGTCGTTTTCGTAAGCTTTTTACGCTGGTTGCGTACGAGCTGTTGAATAGTAGGCATAATTAGTAATAAGTACCCAAATTAGGAGACTGCATTCTGGGCTAAATAATACGTATTTCTAAACATTGATGTCAATCAACGCCCCCTTGGGGGTATTTATGGTTACTAACCCCCACTCCCCTAAGGGGAGGGAGGTATAAAGGGTTTATAAAACTCTTCTTAGAGGGAAAATGCAAGACCATCTGGATAGAAGCGATTTACTTCGATCAATAGGCCAGCCAAGAAACCAAACCAAAGAGCTGCTACAACTGGAGCAGTTGACAAATAGGTAGTGAAATCTTTCATAAGTAAATATCCTTCTTGATGGATGCTAACTGCCCCCCTCAGATGAGCCACGGGACAGCCACTATCTTGCCACTATGATAAAGCGAAATGAGAAATTTGGCCAACTCCTATCTAATGGGGTAGCCAAAGACAAGGAAATCGTGTTATTCTACAAGTAGGTAAAACAAGCTTCACAAACACGGGATGTAACTCAGTTTGGTAGAGTGCTGCATTTGGGATGCAGATGCCGCAGGTTCGAATCCTGTCATCCCGAGGCTTGACCGAAAGCGTCCTTAGTTCAGTTGGTAGAACGCAGGTCTCCAAAACCTGATGTCGTAGGTTCGAGTCCTACAGGGCGTGTTAATGTATAGGGAACTACATATATTACTACCCTAAAAGTCCATTGTTAACCTTTGTGTGAAATTCTGACATAGAATAAACACCTATTAAACCCCTATTAGGGTCTACTTGATCTTTTAACCATTGCATGGCTGACTCTTTATACCCTCCACCGTCTAGAAGAATGATAGTCGGTACTCCTATTTTGAAGATATTAAATAAAGTAAACGGATATTTTTCATCTACTGAACCTGCTGACTGTTGCCACTTACATTCAATAATCAGTCCGTCTGGGAATTTATCTTGATTCATAATCAAGAAATCACATTTTCTGGCTGTGTCATAAATACTTTTACCACAAGGCACTTGTTGTGCAAATTGTTTACCTCCTACACTAAGCCTATTATTAAAAAGTTGTTTCTTGTTATTAGTAGACTCTACATATTCCTCATTTATTAGCTCTTGTTTGACAAAATTCTCTAGGGTATTACCCGTTCTATTGGCTTCGTTTGTTTTAGTAGTTTCTGACGATGACTTCATTTTTTTTCCCACGTTGATAAGCTTTACAAGATATAGATCGGTAAGCCGATACTGTTTCTATATTATATATCTTGTAAAGCTTTCGTACAAACTCATTATCGCTATTAGATAGCATAAAGTAGCCACCCGCTCGGTTTATCTCGCCACAAAATAAAGCTAGTTGCATATGTTCCTCATTTCCAAAACCTGATCCGTCATATTGGCTATATGTATCGTGATAAGGGGGGTCTAAGTAGTAAAAGGCGTCTTTCTTAGGTTTTATTTGATTAAAACTTTGTTGTCGTATGTCTACATCCTCTAAAACCTTGTTAACATTTCTTAAATTGTCCTCATCTAAAATGGCTGGATTTTTATAATCTCCCATTGGTACATTAAAACCACCTGCTTTGTTAACTCTATAAAGTCCATTAAAACATGTCTTGTTTATGTATATAAATAAACTAGCTATCTTTGTTGGGTCTTGTTCAGTAGAGAGCTTTTTACGAGCTTTTAAGTAGTATTCTTTGCAATGTTTAGCTTCGTGTACTTTTAAATGTTTGATAAGATTTTCAATGTCATTCTGTACGGCTCTAAATGTAATAATTAAGTGAAAGTTTATATCTGATAGCTTGGCGACTTCTGGTTGTAATTCAAAGAATAATGCACCACCACCTAAAAACGGCTCGTTATAACTTGTGTAATCTTCGGGAACTCTTTTAACTAATTCTTGAAGAATAGATCGTTTTCCACCTACCCACTTTAAAAACGGTCTAGCTGTTATCTTTACTTCTGGTCTGTTTTCGTTTCCGATAGCTGATAATACATTTACGAAACTGTCATTTATTGGTTTGTGGTATTTTTTATCTTGTCCCATATTTGTGTTCCTTTAGTTCTCTTGTTAGCGTGTTTGTTTTTCTCTTTTCCACCGATATATGTTTCGTCTAGCTCTACTTTACCGAATAACTGACCATTGTTTTGTTTCATAGCTTTTCTTATTCTATGATCCATATACCAAGCTGTTTTTTGTGTTACACCTATTTGTTTTGACAGATTGATTGAAGATATACCCTTTTTGTTAGTTGTTAGTAAATAGATAGCAATGAACCACTTTTGAAGTGATATTTTACTTTCACCGAAAACAGTACCAGTTTTAATAGTGAAATCTTTTTTACATTTACCACATCGGTATCGTTTACCGTCTTTAAATCTGTTTATATGGTCGTGTCCAGAGTGTGGGCAATAATCACCATCTGCAAAACGGATTGTTTCAAAGTATTTTTTACAAGTTTCCTCGTCTTTGAAGCAGGTGATAAAATCTACTAATGTTTTAAATTCTTTATTCATGCTTGTGTCTTATACGATCAGGTTAGGGTTTTCAAGTCATTTTATTATTAGGTAACATTGTATATTTATTGGGACTAGTCAAAGAGTGCTTTTTATTAGTAAAATGTAAAGCAAAGAAGAGGGATCAGTCCCCAAGGAACAGACACTGGATGTTTTCGGTCTATGACTCCCGAACTATTTCAAGGAACCTAGTAATTCTATGATGAATTTTTCTCGACGTCGCCTTTCTCCTGTCCAAACAAAAGAAACCATCGACTATAAAAACGTTGATCTTTTGCGTCAATTCATTAGCGAAGAGGGTAAAATTTTACCACGCCGCATGACTGGACTAACTGCTAAACAACAGCGCTCTATGACACGTTCTATTAAACAAGCACGCATCTTGGGACTATTGCATTTTGTTCATACGGAAGAATAAGTCTTTTCCCCCTTGCTTAGCAAGGGAGAAGCTCAGCACTGATTAGATCATAGAGATCAAGTCACCCAATGCTTTACTATCTAAGACAGCTAGCTGTGCTAGCATTTTGCGATTTAACTCAATTTTAGAACGCTTTAGAGAACTAATAAATTGGTTATAGTTCAAGCCATATGGACGTACAGAAGCATTAATACGCACAATCCAAAGACGACGAAATTCACGTTTGCGACGCCCGCGATCGCGATACGCATTACAAAGAGATTTCATGTACTTTTGATTAGCCGTGCGAAACAGAACCGATTGAGCTCCTCGAAAACCTTGATTGCTCTTAAGAATTCGTTGACGACGTTTCCGGGCTACATATCCACGTTTTACGCGAGTCATGTAAAAATGTTCCTTTTGAAAAAGACAGAATAAATCTAGCAATTATATTACAAGTAACAAGTGGCTAGTTCAAGTAGCAAGCGGCTAGTTCAAGTAGCAAGTAGCTTGAAATATAAGTTTTTAGATGTATACTATATATATAGTAGTAAATGAATTGGCAAAATAGCAACAGGGAGTTTTATGCTATACAACACACTCAATTTAATTATCACACTGGCAGTTGTTAAATGTGATGACACATCAGTAACATTTTTAAGTCTCTCACAAGATGAGGGCGTCCTATTCCTTCGAGTTGCAAGAACTGAGCATACTTATCTCGATTTGCCCGAAGCATTAGAAGTAAAAGGTCTCAGTATGAGGCCCTGGTTTTTGCTACTAATCAATTCTTTAGTTTCAAAAGAAGAGGGAAGGTTTACACTTGAATCTTGTGAAAGTTACACTTTCTTCGAGAAGATATCAATTGGAATTCGTCGACAAAGCAAAAAAGATTATATTGGATTGTTGGTTCAATGTATCTCTTCTAATATCATGAAAGATGTACCGAACCAGGCTCGTTTTGATGCTACTCTTCAAATCTTAAAAAGATTTAATTCCGTTAGAAGAGAACGCTGGGCTAGAGTTTGGCTATATAGCTTGCAGCTTATAGCTGACCTGGTAGATGGTAAACCTTATCTCGCACCCGAGGCTGAGACTTTTTTAAACACTAACACTTTATTTTGGCTCAAATTTAGTGACGGAGCTATATGCTTAGCGAAAAATCAAACAGACACCCAAGATGGCATCCAAATTGAATCTCTCGTTGCATCTATGATTCTCCAGTGTGGTGATCCTAATTTTGAATTTTCTAATGGGTGGAACAATAGAAAACTCTGGGAAAATGCAATTAGCGTTACGGAAAATTACCTTACTAAAAGGTTCGGATTCTACTTTGGTAGACGCAGGTAAGGAGTGCTTGGTCAGGGAGGGAATAAGCGGGACTGACGGGATTCGAACCCGCAACTTCCGCCTTGACAGGGCGGTGCTCTAACCAGTTGAACTACAATCCCCTTTACCTTATAGTCTCATGAATATGAGGCATTTGTCAACTTATACAAGGCTACGGTCTATGAGCCTCGTATAAGTTGAAGTTAATAAATATTTATTTATTAACTTGGTGGTTGATAATCTGGATCACCTCGTCGAGGAGTATGAAAGAAATCTGTAAAAATTGTAGGATGGTCATACTGATTCAATTCTTGCCAATGGTTCAGACAATCACGTTGCAATTGCAACGCACCAAAATGTGCAAAGAACCACATTGTTAGAAGATTGCGTACATTGCTTTGAATCATAAGAATCTCTTCACAGACCTCATACCATTTGCTTGTAGAAAGTCCAGCCTGAATGGCATACTCTTCACAGATTTCAAATGGTCCGTTTTTAGCCGCAAAACTTGACCAGAATTGGTTATGTGGTTCCTCAAAATTATTCAAGAATGAGCTAAAAACCCTAGGATCTAGAATAATACGATTTTGTGATTTAAATTTCCATTCTCGAAGAAGACTTAAATGGAAGTCTTCTCGAACAGCTTGATTTGGAAATTTTTCAATTGTAGTAGCAAGACTATGACGAATATCATTATCTTCATAAGTTTGCAACTGATAAAATTCCCGTAGTCTTTCAAGACTGTCACGTAATTCTGGAATTAGTTTAAAGGTTTCATCTGTCAAGAACACAGATTTCAGAGTGTCGGGGTTCATCGTATTGGATAACTCAATTGTCCCAGATTTCAATGAGCCTGTATTATCAAGATCTTTTTGGAAATTTTGAAGAACTTTAGCCCACTCATGCCAAATGCACTTTAAGAGGACAAATTCTGGAACAATTTCCTTCAAATTTAGTTGCTCAATTTGAACAAATACATGTCCAACATCGGCCAATTTTTCATCTAAAGTCTTAATTTCTTTTGCAAGCTGAAGACGGGCTGCTTCCAAATATAAATCGGTAATTTCTATAGTAATTGGAGATGGTCTTCTAGAAGATTCTCCATTCTCTTGAGAAGTTAAGCATAACACTTGATCTTTCTCAAAATCTTTAACTAAACTTTCCAGGTGTCTAATCTGCACATCAGATAGTTGAATGTGTGCAAATTCTTTTTCGCGATACTGTTTAAATAATTCGCGCCCATATCGTGCAAAAGTATTGTAACTAAATGGTTCAAGATCTACTGTTTTTGGTCTAAAAGTCAAATCTGAATCAAGACCAGGTCTTGTATCTACACTGCGAACCATGTGTGTTGGCTGTATATTAGGTCGATTATAAAGAAGAGATTTGTCAGGCGGTGTAGCGCCAAAATCTTCGATAAATTCGATAAGTTCAAAAGAGCGCATTTTGCCTCTTAGGAGCAATAGCATAGCCAAATAGTCAAATAATTCAAGGTGCTCTTGAATCAGTGATGAGGCTCCTTCATAACCGAGACGAAGTAATGTTGTGATATAGACATCACTATAAATTCTGAAGATCTGATTTGTTGAAGCACCATGATTTCCCTCAAGGCGGAAAGCTAACGACGTACTATAAGATAGAACATCTTTCCATTTTGAATCTCTAGTACCTGATAAAGGATTGATATGATCCATGCGTCGAGCATCTGCCGCAATACTTGATCTGCTATAACACCATTCTACCCACTGGTAAGATTCTACAACTTGGTTACCAATTGGTTGGCCCGTAATAGGATGTACACTGACCCATCGTTCTACTTTATGTGGATAAGCTCGATGGAAGAGGTCTTCATCAAGATCCAGATACCCCCATGTCTCTCGCCAAGGCGCCCATGCCTCTTCAATTAATAGGGCCACTTTAGGGGATACAAGCTTTCCATCTAGATAGGAATTTGTATCATAACGTAGCTGATTCATGACATCCAAGTAATTTGAGTAGATGCCTGATCGAAGTGCCAGAAAGTATGCTAAGACAGTGGCACACTCAATATCTTCTGCTGTAAGACGAAGGTTGTAGTGCTTCAGGAATGAAGATGGAAGACCTGCTGGATCTCGTCGGCTTACAAGCCCAATAAATTGCCCAGCTTGACCGGCTAAATATCCTTGAATGGCAGCTTCGATAAAACGTCCTGCATATGCAATTGGTCGATCTGAAAGAGGAAGGATAACGTTAGGGGTTGGGTTCTTGCCACGTGTTAGGAAAAAGATAGGTGCATGTGCTGGCAAGAATGTATGAACAATAGCTTGGCCAATCTCATGGAAGACATTGTGAAAGATCCAATGAGGATTTTCTTTTAACTGACTATAAGTAAGTCTTTCATAACGTTCTCTAATCATATGAGGTGCTTTAACACGCTCATAGACAAGTTCTAGGATATCAATACCAAATGTTGCTTCAGTATAAACAGCTTCTAAGCGTGCTTCATTCATCATGGTTGCAAGATCTGACTGACTGAGACCTTGGGTTCTACCTAAGAAATAGCCAACAGGTACATCCATACGCATAGGATTGACGCCCAAGAAGTCTAATAGAGCAAGACGTTCACGTACATTAGGGCGTTTAAACTCTAAACTACGATCCAAACGTCCAGGTCGCATTAGAGCCGCATCAAGAGCTTGTGGGAAATTGGTTGCCCCCATGAAAATTACACCACTGTCACGATCCATGAGATCAAGTCGCAAAATAAATTCAAGGAGCATTTTGCTACTATCTTGTGCAGCTTTAGTAAGTTTTACCTCAGCTAAATTTGCAATTGAACTTTCACGCGGTGTTGGTCGTTGACCAATACGTGTCGTTGCGCGTTGTTTGTAAAGCGTACCCTGAAAAGCATTTTCTTCAGCAGCCCAAAGAGCTGGGCGTGATCCTGTCATCAATTCCCCAAGACCGCTCTTTGGCATTCCCACCCTTTGGCGTCCTACTGCTTCCATCTCGTCAAGAAATAGAACACAAGGCGCTTGTTGGTGCGCTGTGGCAAAAGTTCCACGCAGTCGTGTAAGAACAACCCCAACACGAGAGTGGACTAAATCTGTTGGTCCAACAGTTACGATTGGAACTTTTGCATCACCCGCAAAAGCTTGTGCAAAGAAAGTCTTTCCTGTGCCTGGTGGGCCTCCCATGATAAAACCTTTAGGGATATAGTGTGATTCAAAGAATCTTTGGTGCAAGCCTAACAATCTAAAACCTGTTTGATGTAATTGTAAATAAATTAGTGCATCTTCTGAGACCATCATATGACGGTCTACTCCAGACATCTGAGCTAATCTTTTCTTAGTTCGATAGACACGAACACGGAATCGATCTCTCTGGCGCTTACGCGAACCAACAAGCTCTGGATCCAGTAGGCCCAATAGAACTAAAGTTGACCACCCAACTGCTCCTAAGATGTTCTTCAAGGTGGCTATTTCTTTTGCTAGCAGAAAAGCAACCTGTAATCCCATGAAGGCAAACTGCTCCGTTGTATAAATCGCCAAGATAAGAGATTCAATTTGAACCTCTAACTCATGTGGCCACATACGATAGTAAGCGCGCTTATCCGCTCCAACCCATACAGTGGGCTCTAACATGGAGAGCCTCATCAAATAGAAGTAATGGAATTCTTTAGCTAGACGTTTTGCAGATACAATGCTACCAATCTTCTGACGAGCATCTTGGTTGATGCTTAGCGGAGATTTCTCATGCTCCTCATCAAACATCATATGTTGCTCTGCATTCCGAGCACGTTCCAGTAGAAATTTTTCTCCAGGCTTTAGATTCGTTTCGGTATCGCGCTGTCGATACCAGTCAAGCATATCTAGCGGCTCTAAATCACTATCTAAAGTCAACATATAAGATGGGTCGGTTCGTACTGACTCGCAAATCTTGAGCCGCGTCTCTCGAAGGCGATCATATCGATCTGGATCTGCAGCATCAAGAAATGTTTCTATATAAAAACCTAGATGGTTCAGCACTCTACCATTAAGCACCTGGATGGTATTTTGACATACTTCAAATAACCCTGGTTTTTCGTCTTGAAAAACTATTGGGTTAGTAGGCATCATTTCTCTTGCTCCGAGAAGCGAAATAGGTACAACACTTCCCATTCCCCACTCACGCCATGGTTTATTGCGCAGGAGTTGTTCTAGTACGCCTACACTGGGTTTTGTTTGTTTAGCTCGTTCTTCTGGTGCAGGTACAATTCCTTTTACGCTTTCATCTAATACGTCTTTATAATTCTTCAATGCAATAGAAGAACGAGGTTTTATCTCCTTATATTCAGGAGAGTTTAATTTCAGACACCATCCAAGTCGATTTAATGCCTTTAAAGAAATAGAACGCCCAAATCCCTTTGGTTCTAAGATGGTTGGATACTGTGTTAGATCTGTTTTTTGCACAATTCGAACAACCTTTTTGCGTGGAAGCTGGTCTACTTTTCTTCTCGCCTTTTTCGAAAATCTAGTCCAGGGTTCCACATAAAGGCTCATAGGCTCAATAACTTGTCTGAACTCTCTCTTACGTCGCCCATCATAATGTTGACCACGGGAATGATCATAAAGTGTATGAGGGATCCTAATCAGCGTCTTATTTGCATCATATTTGCGGATTTCAGGACCGCTACGAGGAAGATTTGTACGGCGTCCAATTAAGATAGCACGGACAGAAGGAGGGAGCAGTTTGTAGGAATCATTTGAATTTTTAGAGTTTGATAATTGCGTCAATGGGGAGAAATTATCGTCGGGAACCTCATCGGACACCCTGCGTCGATACGTCTGGTCAAAATTCAAAACTTCTGATGCTTCATTAATCTTGTTGTAGACTAGCGAAACACGATTATGCATTTGTTTGAGATCTAATCCCACATAAGATAATTGACTATGATCAGCACCTTGGTTTTTTGATGGAGGATCAAGTGCAAATGTTGCATTTTGAGCCATTTCACGAAATAACCGTGTTGTCTCAATAGTGTCCAGATCCTTGGGTTCTTTATCCTTGGGTTCTTTATCCCGCAATTGCTCAATTAAAGGTAATAAAAACTTTATGAAAATATCATAACGACTCACTCGCCAAGAACGACTTGGTTCATTTAGTACATCAACCCACTGAGAATGACGATCATAGTTTGTGGTATGCCAATTGACAATTGGAGTAATCCCAGGTGATCCCATTAGACCGTACCAATCTGGTTGAGACAAAAAGGTTGGTCTACCAGTGCGAGATAGTAAACGATTACTTTCAAGCACTGGACCTTTCATGCCTGTCTTATGAACTTCTAATTCCCCTAGAGATTTATCCATACCGTACGCCTGACGCAAGAAACTACTGGATTGCAAAGACCAGCGTTCCCAAAGGCGATGTTGTGCAGGACTACGGCTCATAGCATCTGAAACATCTGGGAATTGATTAATAAGAACTTCATCAAACTGACGCGATTGATCTTCATCACTGATCCTTTCGAAAAGCCCTAGAGTCGAAACTGTATGAGTATGGAACTGGTCCACAAGTTCTTCTAATTGAGACAAGTCTTCCCAGCGATCTTCATGTGTTTGGACTTCAAGCGTACCTGTTAAATCATCTAAATGACGCTCTACAGATGCTTTTGTACCTCCTGCATACTCCAGCCCTAACTGCATAGGAGGTTGGCTAAGAGGTGGGCTAGGCGCTATGTTGCCCTTTCCAAGATAAGGAATATTATCACTCTTAAGAAACTCAGGTAAATTTAATGCATTATCATTATTATCTGTAGCTTTTGATACGTCTTTGAGTTGTGCCCATAGAGTTTCAAATGTTTCTTCAGATGGATTGTCAAAATTTAGTTCATCTAATTTCTTTAAGAGCCAGCTTAGATCAGGATTAGCTTCAGGTGTCATTTGGAAACTGGCTACGAGTTTGCTGTCATTTTGCGTTTCCAATAACATATGTGATAGTAAGGCGCTAGTTAAGCGCAAACCATATGCTTGGAAAGTATGAGCTGGCAATCTCTTTGCAAGTTGATCAAGTAATTGATCTTCAAGACGTTTGTGAGACATTTTTGCAGACGCAATGATTGTTGCTTCTGATGAGTCGCGGAAATGAACGCGTTCATTTCCTTGAACAAAAGCAGGTTTGGCTTTATTGTTCCATTGCGCTAAAATCTCTAAATATTTTTTACGAGACTTTAAGAGAATCTGATCTGCAGAATCCTTTTGTGAGTCAGCAATTTTGAGGAAGTGAAGCTGTGCTGATTTTGATAAATATTGTTTATTAAACTGCTTCTTTGTTAATTTAGAAAAATTTACCCCTTTAGTTATACTCTCACGCACATAAAGAGACCTCAGAAACTTAGGGTTTCTCCAGCTTGCTTGCTTAGGAATTGCACGGTATCGTTCCTCTTCTAAGAAGCGGCGGTTTAATTTTGAAGAAACTTTATACGGATGTAACTTTTTAAAATCTTCTTGGAGTTGAAAAGCGCTTGGTTTTGCAAGAATTGCATCACATTGTTGTAACCAATCTTGTAAAAAAGTGATCTGAGTTGTAAGTTCTGAAAGCAATTCTTCAAATGTACCAATGGTTTGTACAACAAGATCTAGAGAGTCTCCAGCACTGGGCAATGTTTTAGTATGTGGAGTAATCTGTGGCAGAATTGTGTCCTGAAAAATATCACGTGCTTCTTGATAACGTGTTACTAGACGAACAGTGCCAAGCAGCCTCTGTAACATCATTTGACGATAACGCAATAAATTTCGCTGACTTGTAAGATATTTACCTTCTAAAGCTTGGGTAGAAATTTCTTTCAAAACACTTTGGGACACCTGTTTACGTGGCTTGCGCCCTAATGGCATTAGAACATCGTCAACGAAAAAAGCATCTTGCCAATGACGGACTTTAGTGAGTTGAATGTTCTTAGTACTACCTGGTAGCAGTCTATTATTCTCATTAATGCGGCTACTTGGCGCACTTGAAATCGGCTGAATGAGCGCTTGTCCAATTAGCCAATCTTTATAGTTGTCAAGACTGCAAAGATTGCTGACAGACATTTGGACTTGTTGCTTACAAGCTGGCTCTTTAGCCCATAGACGTTGTAATGAATTTGTTAATTCAGTATGGATTACAGATTGTATAGAATTGTCCCTTGTATCATCTAAAGGGTTAGGTAAAATATTCTTCAATGTGGTCTTCAAAGGAGAGTTCGGAAATAATTGCCATGAAACTCTTACAATTCGCTTGAGAGGGAAACTATTACGGAACCAATAACGCGAAACAAGTAATTCTTTAATACGACTTTGAATCAAAGCAGGGTATTGATGGCCTGACATGCGTCGAGGCAGAATACCATGATAGTTCTCTAAAGTTGCATGCTGAGTTTCTTGGTGATTTGCACCCGTAACCCATCCAAAAACATCTTTAGAAACTTCTGCATTGGTGGAAGTTGCAGAATCCCACCAATTTTTTGCTTCTATCAAAGGAATGGCTTGTCCTTTGTCACTAAGATTTTCATCAAAAAGGTTCAGTGTAGATTCTTCTAAGGAATGGATAGGTTGTGAAAGAACTCTAACCGTATGGCGCATTTGTGCCAAAATTTCTGTTGGCGAACTTGCTTCCTGATCTAGAAGATTTAATTCATATAACCCAAGTTGCGCTTGGGCTTCAGGCGATAGATCCCAGAACTCAATTAGTTTTTGGCGAGCTTTATGAAAGCTATCAGGAATTATTAAATGACCAGGTTGAAAGATTTGTACTGGTACCTGATATGTGCCTATCAAATTTTTCGAGTTAGAGAGCTCTCGATGATCAGGAAATATTTCAGGCATGGGAGCTCTTCCTAATCGCAAGATTCTCCCTAGTCCGGTAACACGCATGAACTTATTAACACGCCCTAGACGTTTCTCTGCTGCAGCACTGAGTCTTACAGCACGCCTCTGCTTCCGAAAAGTTGGGCGGCGTCTTAAACGTCGCGTATTGGTTCCAAATGTACGCCCCATCACATGTACGTCAGAATGCTTTTGAAATGTAATTAATCTTTCTAGACGTCCTGGCTGATTAATCTCTTTATTAGTTTGCAGAATAGTTTTCACATAAGCCTTAAGAAAATTAAACTTTGCTCTTGTTAAAGATGTCATCTCTAAATCTTGCATAGGCTTATGGATGACTTGTGCAAGTGGATTTTTAGGAGGGAAAAATAATTTCTTAATTTTCTTAAAGGTATTAGGTGCGAGTTGTATTTCTGGATCTGTCTCTGTCTCTGTCTGATATCTTAGAGACTCTTTATAGAGGGATTCATTATATTGAACTGGAAAATCTTGTTCGACAATCCAATCAGCTCTCACAATCTCACGTTCTTCGATAGGTAGACTTAGAAAATCTTTATCTAGGAATTTGTAACGCATTGGAGTGCGAGGATACATCCGAGGACCAGATAGGGTAGCATCTTGTTCCTCTAATGGAAACATTGGATCTTGAGTAATTTCAGAAGAATAACTTGCAAGAGTGAAGTTCTCATCGTCTGTAAGATCAATTTGTTGAATTGGGATACGATCTTGAACAGAATATTTATTCTTGAGACGTGGTTCAAATAAAACAAGTTTACTATTTTGATTTGTCCATGCTGTAAAACGATTTGTACCTAATTGGTAGTAATGACTAAAAAGTTGTCCCGCTTCAGAATTATTTCTAAATAGAAGTTCCTGAATGTTTCTATCTTTTGGAATTGCTCTTTCTTGCCAATCTCGAAACTCTTTATAGAGAACACCACGCTTGTGATATGGATTTAACCTCCTAATCCTCCCAAGATCATCGATTTCATGTGTTTCTAGAAGTTTCTTAGATTTGAGCAAATTTTTACGTTCAAGACGCCACTTTAAAGTCTTAGTATAGTCACGACGACGTTTAGGTTTTGCAGTGCGTCGAAATAACTTAGCACGTTTTTTACTCCAATGTGCAGGCCCCCGTACAAATGTACGTAATAACTTTTGCTTATTGCGACTGATATTCTTCAGGTCTTGATGCAAATAACGATATTCGTCTTCCTCGAAAATCGCTCTGTGGCGCATAAAGAAATCTATAGTGCGCCTTTGTTGGTATAGTGTTGCAGCTTCAACATGCATTAGACCAGACAATGGATCTTCTCCTAACATTGCCCCTCTATACTCTAAATATTCTAAGAGAAGATTGTGGCGCAATTCTCGAAAATTTTGTACTGTTCCTTTTTGAAGCATTGCTTCAAAAGAATTGGGATTGGTGAGTTCTTCATTAATTTCTGCAAATCCCAATTCTTTTGTGGGGACTGCATAGTATCGTACCTTGGCAAGAGAATGAGAAAATGGAAATTTCTCCTCCCAATCTCTAGATGTCCAGAGACCATTTTGAGTTTTCTCTTGAGAGGGCGTTTTGTGATCATTTGCGTGCGAAGCAAGTTTCCTTGGCAATTCATCTAGGTAGAGGTCTAATTCTTCTGGATAAAGATTGAAAGATTTCTCAATATGAATACCAGACTCTGGAATTGGTGAAGGAAGACGAGCTTGTACGCGATAGGATGTAAGTTCCTTTGAAGTACCCAGAGGAATTTCTTTCCAATCCTCTTCCGCTAAAAAAGACGCAGAATATGTTTGCTCTTGTCGGATATGCCATTCTGGTGAAAGTTCCATTGCCCATTTGTTTGGCCAAAGATCTGCTTTTTTAACCTCTTCCAACATAGATGCCGCTTCACGGAAGTGGAAAGTTTGCCAATCTATAGCCTCTTCCTGAGCAACGAAACCTTGCTTGCCTGGAGATAGCCAATATGTGCGTCTACTTGAATATGTAAATGGCAAAACAAAAACTGCTATTGTCAAGAAACGGATTCCAGGAGTCCATTTCTTGCATAAATATGGAACATCTGGAATATTCCACTCTTGCTTTAAGCGTGGCAAAATATTTTGCCATAGTTCTCGAAACTTACGACGAAACGTTTTATCGAGACTAATCATCAATATTAATTTTAGTGGATGTGTAGCAGTCCAGATTTGATATCTAAGCCCTAGTTGGTATGCCCAAAAGTACCAAGCTTCTTCATAGTATTTACTTTCCCAAGCCAAACCAAATAAGCGGTTCAAGATGTTTAAATCTGGAAACGCCTCTTGCATATCAGTTTCTTTAGGAATCTTTCTCAAATCTTTTACTCTAATACGAGTTGAGGAGACAGCATTACTTCTTAGATTTTGCACTTGAGAGTTACTGACAACCCCGTCTAAGGTATTATTACCTAAAAGATCTTCAAGGTTAAAACGCCCCGGTATTTTTTGAAACGAAGATGCCGTGAGATCTATAAGTGTAGCAACTTCATTTTTAATTTTCTTTTCGGAAACTTCAATATCCTCAGCCGAAGTTCTCGTATTCAAAGGGGGAGGTACTAGAGGCAAATCATTTAATGGCTTAAGAGGCAAAGGAAAACGTTGTTCTTGCTGTGCAAAGAACAGTTCGGTGTAGAGCTTTTGCTCAACTGGATTCGCAGTAGTAGGTTCTAAAACCCATTTCTTAAAATCTACACTCTCCTTAAAGGCTCTTTGCTGGATTGACCCAATAATCCGATTAAAATCATAACGGAGTTCATCAAGATCAAGATTAAGATATGTGAATTCTTCTTCATTGAACTCTTCTTCAATGAACTCTTTTTCATTTTCAGATTCAGAGAATTCATTTACAGACAAAGTTTTCATTAGGTTATATCCTTTCTTGAAAAAAGTAACGTGAAACTAGCTAGTGCCCCGGCTAGCTAGTGCCTCGGAGGAGGACTTTAATACCCCCCCAAGCCTACAGTACAGATTACTCTTAAGTCAAGAAAGACGCTATCGCTAGAAAAATTTTAATTACATTGAGTTAGTTAGTAATTAATAAGAAATTGTCTTTTTTACGGAGAAGGAGGGATTCGAACCCCCGGAATCTTTTGGATTCGTCTGATTTCAAGTCAGATGCAATCGACCAACTCTGCCACTTCTCCAACTCATGTTTTGACATGTTACTATAGAAATATACACGAAAACTCAACAAAGTCCATCAATTAATTTTAGAAAGTATGCTTTTTTGCTATTTTCTATTAATTGTTTGGATCCTAACAGTCGTTGCAACTCGTGAGGAGAGAGTATGACCTTTATCTTTCAGTTGGCAGTCTTCGCATTTATTGCTATGTCTTTTCTTTTGGTTGTAGGAGTACCCGTTGCCTTTGCGGCACCAGAGGGTTGGACTACAAATAAGGGACTAGTTTTTCAGGGCATCACATTGTGGAGCATTTTGCTCTTCACTGTTGGTCTTTTGAGCGCTGTAGTAGCGTAGTACCTTGGTTTGAGGGTGGGAGGAAATAGTTCTAGCCCACCCTCAAACTCCCCCGAAGATCTTCTTACCTTCTAGCTCCTGTGGCCCTTCGGAATACCCTAATTATATATCCTATAAGGATAGCGCATAATGCTTCAGCCAATTCTCTTGGTAAAGAGTTTAAAAAGCCATTCCAGAAACTTAGATCTATTAATCCTGTTTGGTATAAACTATTGCCAGGAAAGAGGTCGTTCAGGATTAATTCTAGGGGCCAGCCTAAGATTCTAATCATATGGAAACATATTAAATACAGAGCAGTTTTTAATATAAGATTAGATACGATTTCTGAATCTGATACATTACTACTCCCATTCTGCAATTGCATTGGTCTATTACCTGCAAGTAGAAAACTGGCTGCAAAACAGTCCCACCCGATTTCGGTGCCATATATAATCTGATATGTAAACTGAGCAATTAAATTTGGTGCACCCCCTAAAGGTTCTTTGAATAGATTTAGGATTAAGCATAGTAGAAAATACCCATTACTATTCAGTGCTAATAACTGAATACCATCTTCAGACCAGTTCCAAGGTGGATTAATCATATAAAGTTCGAAAGAGCCAGCCAAGAGATAAATATTAAAAGCAACCAAGGTCCAGAGGAAATAAACAAGAATATGCATATAGAATTATAGGGTGCAATTTGATGTATTGTATGGAAGGTGAAAATTTCATGTTACTGTATCTTACTCGGTAAGGGGAAAGCAAAATGTCAATTTTAGCCTGGATTGAAGATCAAAGAAAGCTTAAAATTTTGACCGCGCCTAAGTATAATCATCCAGGATCGGATGGCAGTCAAGGACTTTGGACGCGTTGTGATTTTTGTGGAGTGATTCTCTATATCAAACATCTTAAACAAAATAAACAGGTTTGTTTAGGATGTGGAGCGCACTTGCAGATGAATAGTACTGAACGTATTCGTCAATTAATCGATAGGGGTACTTGGCGCCCTCTTGATGAAGCTTTATCTCCTTGTGATCCATTAGAATTTTATGATCTAAAAAAATATCGTTCTCGATTGCAAGAAGGGCAAAAACGTACAGGACTTTTGGATGCTATTCAGACTGGTACGGGTATGTTGCACGGAATTCCAATTGCGCTAGGTGTAATGGATTTTCGCTTTATGGGCGGAAGTATGGGATCCGTTGTGGGGGAAAAACTAACTCGTCTCATTGAGACTGCCACTCGTCAAGGGATGTCTGTAATTATTGTATGTGCTTCCGGCGGAGCACGCATGCAAGAGGGAATTTTGAGCCTGATGCAGATGGCGAAAATTTCTGCCGCTCTACACGTACATCAGTCACATGCCAAACTGCTTTATTTGGCAATCCTAACGTCTCCTACAACAGGAGGAGTTACGGCTAGTTTTGCTATGTTGGGTGATCTAATTATTGCAGAGCCAAAAGCCGTAATTGGATTTGCTGGAAGACGAGTCATTGAGCAAACTCTTCAAGAGCAACTTCCAGATAATTTCCAGACTTCTGAATATCTTCTTTATCATGGTCTTCTAGATTTAATTATTCCTCGCGCTCTTTTGAAAGAAGCTTTAAAAGAAATTTTATGCTTGTATCGTGATGCTCCTTTACGTCAAAAAGGTACATTGCCTTATGGCTTTGAAGGCAAGATGACACCTCTTCAAGAAGAGCAAGTACGTCGTACATGGGCATTAATGTCTAAGACAGAATTCTTTAATGGCGAATGGCGTTTTGCGAATACAGATCCACGTCCAGCTAGACTGGGCCAAGAAGCATTAGATAGTCTAGTTAAGACTGCGCGCGAAACAGGATTCCGATGGAACTCAAACAATTCCTTTGAATCAGTTGCCGTACAGGATTATACAGATAGAATGATGAATCAACATTAAGGGGTTCTAGATGGAGTTTCAATCAATTGTTGCATCCCTGCATTTAGCCACATTGGCACCAGAGGGATTTGTTCTACTTACCCTTTTGCTCTT
>Ga0222719_10000657_pt1 | contig 34454 bp, 32 predicted proteins | sample C33_34DmetaG_FD_165039 | JGI IMG/M metagenome (GOLD analysis project Ga0222719, IMG submission 165039) | Estuarine water microbial communities from San Francisco Bay, California, United States - C33_34D | ecosystem: Environmental > Aquatic > Marine > Unclassified | place: USA: California... | reverse complement strand
TAATTTTGTTGTTATTTTAATTTTTTAAATTCACGTATATCTTGATACGCTAAAATTTAAAAAATATAAAATGCCTAAAAATTCCTCAAAATTGGTTGATTTGCAGAGGTCTTATTTATTGAAAATTCTTAGTAATTCCTTAACTTAATTAGCTTCTTAATCTTAAATTAGAGTTTGAAGCATATTTTTTAACCTCTTTAATCATAAAAGGTACTTGAAAAATAGTAAAAGTCATGGTGATTGGCATCATACCAAATACCTTGAATTTGACCCAAATATCTGTCTCAAAAGAGCGCCACATGATTTCATTAAGCAAAGCTAGAAAAATAAAAAATAACGCCCAACGCAATGACAAAACAAGCCAAGCATGATTCGACATTTTTAACTGCTCTCCTAAAAGATATGCTAAAAGAGGTTTTTTGGAAAAATAACCATAGAGCAAAATAAGTGCAAAAATAATATTAATGATTGTTGGTTTAAGCTTGATAAAGAGCTCATCTTGAAAAATTATTGTTAAACCCCCGAAAATACCCAAAATAATTGCTGAAAACAACGCGATTTGTGGTATTTTTTTCGTCAGAATATAGCTAATAAATAAAGCAAAGATTGTAGTAACTAACATATAAATTGTGGCGGTAATCAAAGGGTTTGGGGTTTTAGCAATTTTAAATGTTAAAAAAAACACTATTAAGGGAAGGTAATCATAAAAAAACTTAGCTAAGCCATCATAAGACTTTTTTTCTTTAGCTTGGTTATTATTTATAGACATTGATATGGACTTTGATTATTTTTATAAACTTTTTTCAATTCAATTCGATAAACAAGTTGGCTATAACCTTGTTTTCTTATATTTGACAAAATTTCCGATTTACTTACATATGAACTAGGAATATTCAAAATTCTGATACTAGATTCCCTCATTTGCAAAACATATTTTTCAATAATAGGTGCAAAATTTTGCCCGATAACCAATTGCATTAAAGTTTTAGGCTGTAAAACTTTATTGGTTACATCCCGAATTTCAAATTCAATATCAACCTTGTCATTACAACTTGCAATTTTACCACTACCCGATTCAAATTCATCGATAACCAAGACACCTTTGTAACCAACTTCATTCCCAGTCAATCTCCTTTGGTTAAATTCTTGCGCCAACTTAACATTTTTATATATTTCTTGAGTCTTTTTACTTACTTCGCTAAAACCATCTCTCAAATTTTCTTTTTTCAAATTATTGCCAAGAGAATTTGGATTCTCTTTGTTGCTCAAAAGTGCAAAGTACAGTACGGCAACAATGCCTACAATTTTAAACCAAGAATTTTGTGAAAAATTAGGTAATTTATGCATCACTAAATTATAATTGTGCCCTGTCGTAAAATTTCCACTTTACCGTCAATAATTTTGACAACAGTTGATGGTAATTTTGAATAACACTCACCACTGCGAATTAATAAATCTAATTTTGAATTAACAAAATATTTTTCAACCTCATAATCATTAACCGCAGGGTTTTGACCAGAAATATTAGCGCTAGTAACCGCCATAATGCCTTCATAATTTTTTACTAATTTTTTAACAAAATTATTGTCACTAATTCTAAAAGCCAAAAAAATATCATCATTTAAATTTAAGTTTTTAGCAAATTTAATTTTTGATAAATTTTTCTTTTTTAGAACAAGCGTCAAAGGTCCTGGCAAAAAATCTTGGGCAATTTTTTTTGAATATTCGTCAAATTCAAATATTTCTTTAGCAATCGCAAAATCCTTTAAAAATATTGCAATTGCTTTGGTATGATCTCTTTTTTTCAAAGAATATAAATTCTCGACTGCCACTTCGTTTGCCGCATCGCAAGCCAATCCATAGACAGTTTCAGTGGCAAATGAAATAATTTTACCTTCTCTTAAAAATTTGCAGGCAATTTCAACCGCATTTTGATCACTATCTTTAATTGTTAGCATTTAGTTTAGCAATAATTTAACTGGCGCAAATGTTTGACGATGAATTTTTGACACCCCAAATTTTTTTAATTGCTCAATATGAAACTTTGTTGGATATCCCATATGTTTTTCAAAACCATATTGTGGAAATCTTTGATGATTTTGCAACATAATTTCATCACGAATTTCTTTAGCAATTATCGAAGCAGTAGCAATTGAAATTGATTTTTGATCACCTTTTATTATTGGTAAAATTTTTTCAATCTCATCACAATTTTCAAATGGCACAAAATTGCCATCAACCAAGATAATTTCTGGATAAATTTTATATTTTTGCACCAAATCTTCATAGGCTTTTTTCATAGCTAATTTGGTTGCTTGCAAAATATTTATTTCATCAATTATTAATTCTTCAACAATTCCTATTCCAAATTTCACCTCTTCTTTAATTCTAGAATAAATTTCTTTTCTCTTTTTTGGACTTATTTTTTTTGAATCATTTATGCCGTCAGGATATTTATTTTGATCTACTAAAGCACACGCCGCAACAACTGGTCCAGCTATTGGCCCTCTTCCAGCCTCATCAATACCAACAACTAAAGTATTCTTAAAAGAATTTTCAATTTCAAAACTAATCATATTAATATTCACTAATAAACTTAAATTTTTAAAGATGAATTTCGATCTAATTTTGCTTTTCTTCTCATCTTTCTTTGCTGCAACACTTTTTCCTGCACAGTCTGAGATTATTTTAGCAACAATAAATATTGCAAACAATCACAACCGATTCTTGTTAGTTTTTATTGCAACCTTTGGCAATGTTTTAGGATCTTTAACCAACTGGCTAATTGGTTTTTATTTATTAAAATTTAAAGATAAGAAATGGTTTTTAATTAAAGATCAACAAATAGATAAATACTCAAAAATTTACCAAAAATTCGGTATTTGGTCTTTGCTTTTTGCCTGGCTTCCAGTAATTGGTGATCCACTGACCTTAATTGCAGGAATTTTTAAAACTAATATTTGGCCATTTATAACATTAGTCACAATTGGCAAGCTGAGTCGCTATCTATTAATAGTATCAATTAGCTAAAAAAGCAAAAATACTATGAGTTTTATAGTGAATTTCTACTGTTGTATTGACCACCAAGACCAAGAGCCAGATTGGCAGTTACCACAGAATTGGGCAACGACAATTCAGCACCAGTTGTATTTGAAGCTATTTCTATGGGCGGACTCTGAATAGTTGTTGCAATAACACTATTAAACTCTTCTTGCCTAAAAGGTCTAACATTATTTTTAGGACTAAGATCTTCATTTTCACCAAAACGAGTTGATGATCGAGGATTATTTGAAACATTGGTATTCATGTTTGTCATATCAATTCTTAGGCCTTCGATTTGCTCCTTGTACTTAGCAGACAATTTTGGCTTAGTACCACAATTTATTAGATACAAATCTTCAACAATATTTTTACTTAATCCGTCACTTACTTTATATAAAACATTTTTTCTTCCGACTTTTAGGCTAATATAATTTGTTAGATTATTCAATTCATCTTCACTCAAACCAAATATTTCATCAATTTTTGTCACCCCTTTTGCTTCATCAAAAGGCTCAAAATTATATTGTCTGGCCAGAGATGAGCTATCTGCTGTTAGCTGTTTTACTTCGAAGCTAGTTAAATTTGAAAATAAGTATTTTAGCCCAGATACACAACCATCAATATTGTTTTTACCTATTCTCGAAATATTTCTCGCGCCAAAACAACTATTTTTTTCAATTTTATCAATGCGTTTAAGTATTTTTTTAGATATTTCTGTAATTAAATTAATAAAAAACTTTCTATTATCATTGCCAATACTAAAAAAATCAGCATTATAAGGCTCCATATTGCTCAGAATTTTATAATTAGGATTTATATAATGCGCATCAAAAGAGTCTTTTTCAACTTTTATTTCATCTAAGGTTCTAATTTTCATAGAATTAAGTCTTATAGAGAAATAGCCCAACTCACCCGAATTATACATTTGTTGCTTAGAATGTCTTCTATCAATTTCTACATCAAGGTCCCTTTTTTTTATAGCGCTAAGTAAGAAATAATAAAGATGGTTTACAATTTTCTTATCAATCGAGCTATCTTTTCTGGATAATTGTTCTTTTTTTTTATAAATTTCGATTAAGGTGGAAAAAAATTCTTTTTTAGGCTGCAATTTAATTCTCTCCCTGGAGGTAGTGGTATTGGTTCTTGTTTTTTGCTTAGAACCGCTTCCATCGCTTGAAAAAGAAGATATACTATCATTAGAACCTAAACTTACCATAACGTCGCCTTCGAATCTAATTCTATTTAAAGACACCTCAGATTCATGCTCAATAGGCTCAGTCACCATTTGGCCAGCAAGAGCATTAATTGGCATGGGCTCTACTACAGTAATTTCAGATAATTCTGAATCATTTCTTTCTTGTCTCATAAGTAAAATTTAAAAAATTATTAACTTTGAGTTATGGTACCAAATTTTACACTTTAAGTAAAAGCCAGAAAGAGCTATCTGAAAGGCATTTTTTTAATGATTCTTTTTGAGAAAGATAATAATTTTAACTCAAATCGGTTATGATAAAATTGATTTGAGCCTTTAGATTGCACCTAAAGAACCTCGGTAAAAAATTATAGTACACTTTTTGATGCATTTGGTTATCAAAAGAACAATATTTTTGAGATAAAATTTAAGAAAAACGAATGCAATATATCCATATTTCATGAGGCTTTTCTTCAATTTTATCCAAAAAGATGAAGAATGTGGGTTAATTTACTATAATTTATCTAAAGATTGGATTTGGTATTAGATCAGTTACACAATTTTCAAATTTATAAGGAATTATTTACTAATTTCTAAGTCTAGTGTTTGTTTTTTAAGCTCTCTATCAAGTTCTTTTGCGTCACCAACTAAACTATCCAGCTCTTGCCAAAATTTTTTGCTGTGGTTTTTATGATTAATGTGAGTTAATTCATGTAAAATTACATAATCGATTAACTCTTGCCTTAAATTTGCTAAATTAATATTCAAACTGATATTATTTCTTGCTGAGCAGCTACCCCATAAAGTTTTTTGACATCTAACTTTTATTTTTCCAATATTTAAAAAATTATGTTTCTCAGCTAAAAATCTGCATCTTTCGATTAAATTTTTTGAATAAGTTTGAACTTCATCAGGAGTTAAGTAAATTTTTTGAGGAGATTTTTTTGGTGATTGATTACTGCAATTTTGGATTTTTAAAAGCGTTTTTTCAATCCAGCCAATTTTTGACTGCAAAAAACTCTCTGCAAAAAGATAGCTTTGATTTTTAGGAATAATTAATGATATTTGACATTTTCTGTTAATTGAAATTCTAACTCTTCTGGCTCTATTGCTTTTTTTAGCTAATATTTGATAGCTTTCGTCTTTGATTTTAATTTCCTTCATTATTTAGAAAATTAGATAGCTTTAAATTGATTTAACTTATCAAAAAATGAATTATTTTGACTGTGAAGATATAATAAAGGAGGAGTGTTAATAACAAATATTGCCTAAAAGCTTGGCGATAACCTACTCTCACTAGTCCTAACGACTAAATACCATCGGCGCGACATGCGTTTCACCTGCGAGTTCGGAATGTATCGGGTGGATCCACACCGCTATCGTCACCAAGCCATCAGGCAATATTTATTATTTTACAAAGTGAATATGACAACTAGAAAATACCGGTAGATTTTATTCTATATTATATGCATTTAATACTACACATAGTTTTAAAATAAGCCAATCGGGTTATTAGTACTGGTTAGCTCAATACATTACTGCACTTACACACCCAGCCTATCAACGTAGTAGTCTTCTACGACCCTAATAGGGAAAATTTGTTTTGAGGGAGGCTTCCCGCTTAGATGCTTTCAGCGGTTATCCCGTCCATACTTAGCTACCCAGCAATGCTTCTGGCGAAACAACTGGAACACCATTGGTATGTTCAACCCGGTCCTCTCGTACTAAGGTCAACTCCTCTCAATTTTCCAACACCTGCGGAAGATAGGGACCGAACTGTCTCACGACGTTCTGAACCCAGCTCACGTACCACTTTAATCGGCGAACAGCCGAACCCTTGGGACCTTCTTCAGCCCCAGGATGTGATGAGCCGACATCGAGGTGCCAAACGATTCCGTCGATATGAACTCTAGGGAATCATCAGCCTGTTATCCCCGGCGTACCTTTTATTCGTTGAGCGATGGCCCTTCCATTCGGAAACCACCGGATCACTATGACCGACTTTCGTCTCTGCTCGACTTGTAGGTCTCGCAGTCAGGCAAGCTTATGCCATTACACTCTACAACTGATTTCCGACCAGTTTGAGCTTACCATTGCGCGCCTCCGTTACTCTTTAGGAGGCGACCGCCCCAGTCAAACTACCCGCCATACATTGTCCTAAGCATCGATGCAGATGCTCTAGTTAGAAATCAAGAATAAGAAGGGTGGTATTTCAAGGTTGGCTCCACTTAAGCTGGCGCCTAAGCTTCAAAGCCTCCCACCTATCCTACACATCTCATTCTTAAGTTCAGTGTAAAGTTATAGTAAAGGTGCACGGGGTCTTTCCGTCTAACCGCAGGAATACCGCATCTTAACGGCAAATTCAATTTCACTGAGTCTACACTGGAGACAGAAGGGAAGTCGTTACGCCATTCGTGCGGGTCGGAACTTACCCGACAAGGAATTTCGCTCGATTAATCTTGATCTATTTCTAGATAAGTCGGACTCTATCTTAAAGCTTGTTATGATTTATTTAAGTTATTCATCTGATTAGCAATTTGGCGTATTTTTTCAATACCATCACTAGTTAAATGTTCTTTTTTTTCCATTAAAAGCAAGATTTTACGAAACTTTTTAAATTCGACATTTTTTGTCGTTTTCAAACTATGTTTCATAAAAAAAGGGATAATGATTTCAAGAAGATGATTTATTGCCCTAACTCTGTAAGCCATTCGGTCTCCGTGATTAACTCTAACCACTCCGCAACCAAAATAACTTTTAAGAGCATAAAGCAATTCAATATCTCTTTTATGTTGAACTACAGTAAATTCAGGCAGTACCTGAAATCCAGTTGTCATCTCATTATGAGGATTAATACTCACATGAAAACAACCTTCGCCGTCAACAAAACCAACAATCCAATTTGCTTCTAAATTCATAACTTTACTTTCCAAACATATAGTCTCTGAGGGTTCTTAAAAAATTTAAGCCTTCCCTGCGGATTATCCATTGTAACATCTTTTAGATTTTTACTGAAATGATTTGGTTAATGCAATATTAAAAAACCTTAGCTTCATAACTAATTATTAAAAAATATTGCTTGAACATAACCTAAGTCACAACGAGTACTAAAAGCTTTAGGAGCTTCCCGCATATAGTTTGGTTTTACTAAGGCTGCGCGTTTTCAACCTTAGGACCGTCATAGTTACGGCCGCCGTTTACTGGGGCTTCGATCAGAAGCTCTCACCTCATCACTTAACCTTCCAGCACCGGGCAGGCGTCAGACTCTATACCTCATCTTACGATTTAGCAGAGCCCTGTGTTTTTGGTAAACAGTCGCTACCCCCATTTTTGTGCCACCTACTTCTGGTTGCCCAAAAGCAGGCCATCCTTATCCCGAAGTTACGGATGCATTTTGCCTAGTTCCTTCAGTGTAGTTCTCTCAAGCGCCTTAGTATCTTCAACCCATCCACCTGTGTCGGTTTTGGTACGGACTTAACGAGGGGCTATTTCCTGGAAGCCACTTCTAAGCATTTCCAATCCATTAAGGAAATACAGAAAAGAAGGCTCCGTCACTCACCTCTTGGTTCAGGAATATTAACCTGATTGCCATCGACTACGCCTTTCGGCCTCGCCTTAGGACCCGACTAACCCTGCGCAGATTAACTTGACGCAGGAAACCTTGGATTTTCGGCGAACGAGTTTCTCACTCGTTTTATCGTTACTCATGTCGGCATTCTCACTTGTGATATCTCCAGCAAACCTCACAGTTCACCTTCACAGACTTACACAACGCTCTGCTACCACTTCATTTTGCATAACAAAATGAAATCCGCGTCTTCGGTATATTGCTTTAGCCCCGTTACATTTTCGGCGCAAGAAGGCTTATTTAGACTAGTGAGCTATTACGCTTTCTTTAAAGGATGGCTGCTTCTAAGCCAACCTCCTAGTTGTTTTGGCCCTCTCACTTCCTTTACCACTTAGCAATAATTTTGGGACCTTAGACGGCGATCAGGGCTGTTTCCCTCTCGACAACGGACCTTAGCACCCGCTGTCTGCCTGCCATACTGAACTCTTTGGTATTCGGAGTTTGTTAAGGGTTGGTAAGTCTTTTGGACCCCCTAGCCTTTACAGTGCTCTACCCCCAAAGGTAATATATGACGCTCTACCTAAATAGATTTCGCAGAGAACCAGCTATATCCAGATTTGTTTGGCCTTTCACCCCTAACCACAGCTCATCACAAACTTTTGCAACAGTTACGTGTTCGGTCCTCCAATAAGTATTACCTTATCTTCAACCTGGCCATGGCTAGCTCATCTGGTTTCGGGTCTAATTCATTGTACTATATCGCCCTGTTAAGACTCGCTTTCGCTACGCCTACACCTAACGGCTTAAGCTTGCACAATAAAATTAACTCGCCGACCCATTATACAAAAGGTACGCTATCACCCCCTAATGGGGCTCTAACTGCTTGTAGGCATCCGGTTTCAGTATCTATTTCACTCCCCTTATCGGGGTTCTTTTCACCTTTCCCTCACGGTACTAGTTCACTATCGGTTGCAAAGGAGTACTTAGGCTTGGATGAACTGGTCCACCCATATTCAGACAGGATTTCACGTGTCCCGCCCTACTCGAGATTAATCATATGCATTACCTATACGGGGCTATCACCCTCTATGGCTAAACTTTCCATTTTATTCTAGTTTTCATATTGATTAATACTGGCCTGGTCCGCGTTCGCTCGTCACTACTAACGGAGTCTCTGTTGATGTCCTTTCCTCTGGGTACTTAGATATTTCAGTTCCCCAGGTATCGCTTCTTTAACCTATGAATTCAGTTAAAGATATCTTCTAAAAGAAGATGGGTTCCCCCATTCGGAAATCTTCGGATCAAAACTTGTTGACAATTACCCGAAGCTTATCGCAGCCTGCCACGTCCTTCATCGCCTCTTTGCACCAAGGCATCCACCGAATGCCCTTATTTTGCTTATTTTTTGACTATGTGCAGAATTAAAATGCACAAAAATCAACTATAATACAAATAAAACTACCTACAAACTAAACTTCAAAAATGAAATTTAATTAAAATTGAATTTTGCATGGATATCTTAAAATTAATTTAAGACACCAATGCGGTATTCTACTAGTTGTCAAATATTCACGATGTAAAACAGCAACTTTTTTATCTCAAATTTAAGCCCAAGTTTATCCACTAAAATAAAGCGCTACAAAAAGGAGCTCACTTAAAAATTTTAAGATTAAGTAAAAAAGGAAGGCTGATTCTCATGTAAAACTCTTAAGATGTCAAGTGTATTTTAAAAAAATTTAAAATATTTTTTCTTCAGCGAGTTTTACAAAATTATTCAGGCCAAACAAAGATATAAAAGAACCTAATCTCGGGCCTTGATCTTGGCCAAGCAGAATTTGATACAGCGCTAAAAACCAATCACGAATATTATTTTCATAACCGTGATTTTTGCCAACACTAAAAACCAAAGTTTGCAGTTCATTAGCATCATTTTTATGTTCTTTGGGCAGATTTTCTAGGGCTTTAACCAATTCTTTAAGTGCTATTTTTTCATTTTCACTTGCTTGGCGATACTTCTTATTAGCTTTGATAAAATCATTATAATAGTTGATGGCGTTATTAACCATTTTTGATAAAAGCGGGCTAGAATTTTTATTTAAGCCAGCTTGATATTTTGAGATAAAACCCCATAAAACATCATCATTTTCAGGATTGCAAGCTGAAGCCAAATTTAGAATTAAAGAATAGCTTAAAGCAAAATTTTGTTGCTCAACCTTGCCATTATGTATGTGAAAAACTGGATTTTCTAGCTTTTTAGCCTCATCTTCAGCGTGAAATGAATTATTAAATGCCAAATATTCATCCATCGCTTTTGGAATTACATCGAAATATAATCTTTTAGCAGTTTTTGGCTTTTGATACATAAATAAAGACATAGATTCGGCTGGCGCATATTTCAACCAATCTTCAACCGATATGCCATTACCTTTAGATTTAGAAATTTTTTCACCGCTATCTGACAAAAACATTTCATAAGTAAAGTTGATTGGCGGTTTGCCGCCTAAAATTTGGCAAACTTGGCGATAAATTTGCTCATTTGGCGCGTGATCTTTGCCGTAAATTTCATAATCAACACCAAAAGTAAACCAGCGCGCGCCGAAATCTATTTTCCACTGCAATTTACAATTGCCGGCGGTCACGGCAATTTCTTTTTCTTTGCCAGCTAAATCTTGATAAATTATTGTTCCTTTTTCTTTATTGATTGATTTCACGCCTTTATCAATTACAACCCCAGACTCAACGTCAATTGGCATGAAAGGTGAATAAGTCTCTTGCCTTTCGGTACCCAAAGTTGGAAGCATCAAATCCATTAGTTCTTGATATTTTTCCAAAACTTTAAGCATGGTCGCATCGTAAGCGCCAGATTTATATTTTTCAGTGGCGCTAATAAATTCATACTCAAAGCCGAATGAATCAAGAAAGGCCTTAAGCCTTGAATTCATGTGCTCACCGTAAGAATTATGAGTACCAAAAGGATCAGGTACTGAAGTTAATGGTTTGCCCAAATTTCTCCTAATTAAATCTTGATTTGGAATATTTTCTGGCACCTTTCTAAGGCCGTCAATATCATCAGAAACACAAATCATTTTGGCAGGAATTTCAGGAGCGATTTTTTTAAAAGCATTCATCACAAAAGTGGTGCGCACCACTTCGCCAAAAGTACCGATGTGAGGTAAGCCCGAAGGTCCATAGCCAGTTTCAAATAACACAAAACCTTTTTTTGGGGTTTGTTTTTGAATTTTATTGTAAATTTTTTTAGCTTCTTCAAAAGGCCAAGCTTTGGCTTGTAGATATAATTCTTGAGTCATTTTATATTTTTTTAGATACAGCAATTGCTAATTTGGTAGTACATTTAATAAAAGTCGACAAAGGTTTAAAGATCAATAATTTATCGGCATCATTTTCATAACCAATATCTCGATGCTCAAGCTCTTCATCGCGAAATTTACTAATTTTATTTTGTAAATCTTGCTCGAAAGAATTTTTGCCGCTTTCTTTATCTAAATAATTCAACTGCTCTTGATAATGCTCGTCAATTACCTCTTCAACTGCCGTTGTGCATGTCATAGCTGCTTTTTTATCTAAAATTGCCGTTAAAAAACCAAGAGCAAAGCCACCAACTTGCCAAATTGGCTGCATTAATGTTGGGCACACCTTTTCTTTTTTTAACAAATCATCAAAATAATCAAAATGCTCTTCTTCTTGCTTTTTCATACGCTCAACCAGCTTGAGACTTTCTTTATCACCCTTTAATTTTAAGGCAACAATTTGCCCACTATAAATTACTTTAGCTCCCATTTCACCAGCATGATTAACCCGAATCATTTCGTGGATTTTTTGATTTGTCATTTGATAATTTATTACTATAGACTAAAATTGTATTCTTTCAAAGAAAAATAAAGCTACTTCATGACATTGCAACAACATTTACAAGAACTTCGTTTTAGACTAGTTTTGGTAGGGATTTTTTTTATTTTGTCTTTTGGTTTTTGCTATTATTTTTCACGCGAAATTTATAATTTTTTACTTTTGCCATTTAGCAATTCCGTGGCTAATCATCAAGATTATCGCTTAATTTTTACTTCACCGGCCGAAGCCTTTATTAGCTATCTAAAATTAGCTTTTTTATCAGCTATTTTTTTTACAACGCCAATTTTCTTGATTCAAAGCTATCTTTTTTTAGCGCCCGCTCTTTATAAAAATGAGAAAAAATTTGTTATCTCGATATTAACTGCTTCACCATTGCTATTTTTTTTAGGAGCAATAATTGCTTACTATTATATACTGCCACTAGCTTTCAAATTTTTCTTAAATTTTGAAAATCGTCAATTAATAGACGCGTCAAAAATTGCTATTGAACTTGAAATCAGGGTTAGTGAATATTTAGGATTTAGCAAAAATATTATTTTTGGCTTTGGATTGGCTTTTCAATTACCGATTATTTTATTTAGCTTGGTTAAATTTAAGATTATTACACTTGAAAGCCTAACCAAAAAAAGAAAATATTGGATTGCAGCTTTTTTCTTAGTGTCAGCAATTTTAACACCACCCGATATCATGAGCCAAATTGCCTTAGCAATTCTAATGATACTATTGTTTGAGGCAATGATTTTATTGGCAAGAATCTTTATTTAACTGGCTTTACTTCAATTTTTTCGCCAGAATTTTCGATTGATTTTTGTGCTTTTTTATCGAAAGTTTCAAGATCGTAAACATCGCTAAATAAGGCACAAGAACTAAGCAATAAAATTAACGCCAATGTTAAAATTTTCTTAAAAATATTCATAATTTTTACTTTTTACCGCAAATTATTACAATTTCAAAAGAAGCTTTTATAGCCCTCTCTTCATTTCCATAAAATTTTTGATAATTTTCAAGCAATCTTTGCAATAATTTTTTAGTAAAAAACTTTTTTGATTTTTTTTGCAAAATATTGCCAAAAGCCATATTTTTTAGATCTTTTAACAAAGAAATTGGTTCTTTGTAATTCACTTCAATTTTTTCAAGCGATGAAATCGGATCTTTAAAACCAGCCTTTTGAAGCAACATTGCCGCAGTTTTAACGTCAATAGTTGGCGGCAATCTTGGTGAAATGCCACCGCAAATTTCATTTTCACTAATTTGCATGGCGTGATTTAACTCTTTTAAATTTTCTTCGCCAAAAAATGAGGCGATGAAAACGCCATCTTTTTTAAGAATATTTTTAATATTAACTAAAAATTGCGGGATTTGATTAATAAATTGTAAATTCAAATTGCTAAACACCAAATCAAAAGAATTTTCTTCAAAATGCAAATCTTCATCATCAACTATTAAATCTGCATTTTTATTAGCAAAAATTGCTGTTTTAGTGATTTTTGGTGCGTTTTCTTGGCTAAAAACAACATTTTTGCTAAAATTATCATCATTTTTTGCCGATTGCAAAAAACTCTCAATAATGCCAATTTCTAAAATTTTTGCATAATTTTTGGCTTTTTTACCGTCAGCTAATAATGCCAAATTTTCTAACATTCTTTGCCCAATTTCTTGATGCAAAAAATTATATTGCGCAAAATTTTTAAAGGCACGAATTTGATTTTGCTGTAATTGTTGACGATTGAAGATTGTCATTAAGTTTTACTTTTTTCGCATTAGTTTAGACTAATGCTAATTTTTACGGCAAACGATGACCGCGCACAGTTACCGATTTGATGATTTAAACAATCGTTTAGGATTGTTTAAATTGATCAAATCTATGCCAACAAAGCTTTGCTTTGTTGTTTGGAGTTTTTCATTAAATAATTAATATGCTACTTAAAAAAATCCTTAGCCTTATCTTTCCAGCGCATTGTCTTTATTGTCATGAGATTATCAACAAAGATGGTTTATTTTGCCAAAAATGCTGGCCGAAATTGCAATTTATCACCAAACCACATTGTCCGATTTGCGCTTTTCCTTTTGAAGTTGATATTCCAAATATGCAGCCACTTTGCGCTAAATGCGTCGCTAAAAAGCCAAGTTTTGATCGCACTCTAACCATTTATCGCTATAATTATGTCATCAAAAAAATAATTGCTGATTTAAAATACTTAGATCAAAGCTTTGTAGCTAAAAAAATTGCGCAAACTTTACTACCGATCTTAAAAAATGAAATCACCGAAGATGATATTTTGGTGGCAATGCCACTGCATCCAAATAAATTAAAACAGCGCAAATTCAACCAAAGTGTTAAAATTTGCCAAGAATTGATCAAAAAATTGCCAAAAAAGCCAATTTTTCATCACGACTTAATTTTTCGAAATAAAGATACCAAACCACAAGTTGAGTTAAGAGGGCAAGAAAGAGCAAGTAATATGAAAAAAGCTTTTATGCTTAATAAAAAATATCAAAATTTAGTTGAAAATAGAAGAATTTTTTTACTTGATGATGTGATAACAACCGGCGCCACTGTTGAAAATTGTAGCAAGGCTTTAAAAAGGAAAAAGCCTAAAGAAATAATTATTGCAACTCTAGCAAGAACGGCTTTTTAAAAGCCAAATTTCTAATAACAACGCTTAAGCAAATCTTGCAAAATCAAATCACAGCTTAAATACCAAATTTCAGAATTTTGCACAAATTTTTTAGGATTGAACCTGCGGTTAAAAGCTTGCACTAAAAATATCATCTCCTCATCAAAAATTTCGTCAAAGTTGGTCACTAAATATCCAAACTCTCGTAAATACTGTTTCAGATGGCCTATTTTTTGATCTCTTTGCCCAAACCTAAAAAGCTCAACGTCTTTTTCTAAATCAACCTCGTGAAAAATACCAACACCATTTTTAGCTAAAAATTGCCAGTCAAAGAGATGAGATGGATCATCTTTACGACCTAATAATTTTGTATCACTGAAATAAGCTATATCACTGTGCCCAACTATATTATATGGCTTAATATCATATTTCTTTATTAGCTCTATACATAAAAACAAACCACTATCAATCTGGTTTTTTGAAAAGCCAATTTCATATGGATTACGACTTAAAAACTCAATACCAATTGAAGAATTGTTAAGTACTTCAGTTTTTCGCCAATAACTACACCCAGCGTGAAAAGCAATATATTGCTCATCTACTAACAAAAAGATCTGTCCAAAAATATCAATCAAGTAATGCGGACTTACCCCGTGTTGCTTATAAAAATCAATCGCTTCATTAACTGAATTTGCCTGGGTATGATGCAGCGCCAAAAAATTAATTTGACGATTTTTTACCTCGTCGTCGAAAAATTTTTGATCGCCAATATATTTTTCAAATAATTTGTTTTTGTTAATTATCAATTTGATTACACCTCCTTTAAGACAAGTTTTGACAATAATTTTTTTTGAAATAGCTTTCTTGCATCATTGTAGATTATCTTATAAAAAAAAGCAATTCCTATGAAAACAAAAGAAGTAAACAAAAATTCGTCCGAGGCTCAAAATTCTAGAGAAGCTGAGGCTTTACAATTTCACAAGCAAGGTCAACCTGGTAAAGTTGCCATGCATGCTACCAAGCCCTTAAATACTCAACGCGAATTAGCTTTGGCTTATTCTCCCGGAGTAGCTTTTCCATGCTTAGAAATTGCTAAAAACCCAGACTTAGCTTTTGATTATACAGCTAAAGGCAATTATGTTGCCGTTATTTCTAACGGCACAGCAGTTCTTGGCTTAGGCAATTTAGGAGCTATTGCTTCAAAGCCAGTGATGGAAGGAAAGTCAGTTTTATTTAAAAGATTTGCCGATATTGATTCAGTTGATATTGAAGTTGATACCCAAGATCCAGAAGAATTTATCAATGCCGTTAAATATCTAGGACCAACTTGGGGCGGGATTAACCTTGAAGACATCAAAGCTCCAGAATGTTTTATCATTGAAAAAAGACTGCGCAAAATCATGAATGTGCCGGTTTTTCATGACGATCAGCATGGCACGGCCATTATTTCTGCTGCAGGAATTATCAATGCCTTGCATATTTCTGGCAAAAGAATTGAAGATGTTAAAGTGGTAGTTAATGGCGCTGGCGCTGCAGGAATTGCTTGCTTGGAGCTTTTAAAAGCCATGGGCCTTCCACATAACAACGCACTTTTATGCGATACTAAAGGCGTGATTTACAAAGGTCGCAACGATGGCATGAATGAGTGGAAATCAGCTCACGCTGCTGAAACTTCAGATCGCACTTTAGAAGATGCTATGAAAAATTGCGATATCTTCTTAGGATTATCAGTAAAAGGGGCGGTTACTAAAGAAATGGTTAAATCGATGGCCAAAAATCCGGTAATTTTTGCCATGGCTAATCCTGACCCTGAAATTTTACCTGAAGAGGTTCGTGAAGTTAGAGATGATGCAATTATAGCTACTGGTAGAAGCGATTATGAAAACCAAGTTAATAATGTTATGGGTTTTCCTTATATTTTCCGTGGTGCTTTGGATGTTCACGCATCTACAATCAACGAAGAAATGAAAATTGCTGCCGCTAAAGCTTTGGCGAAACTTGCCAGAGAACATGTGCCCCAAGAAGTAGTTAAAGCTTATGGTGGTAAAGAGATGAAATTTGGCCCTAACTATATTATCCCTACCCCATTCGATTCAAGATTGCTTTCAACAATTCCGGTAGCGGTCGCTAAGGCAGCGGTTGAAAGTGGCGTTGCTAAAAAGCCAATAATTGATTGGGAAAGTTATAAAATTAGATTGCAAGCTCGCCGAGACCCAACAGTCAATAGTATGAGCTTAATCTTTAATCAATTACAAAAATCACCTAAAAAAGTTATTTTTGCTGAAGGTGAACAGCCAGAAATTATTCGCGTGGCGGCAATGTGGCGCGACAATGGCTATGGTACGCCAATTTTAGTTGGTCGCAAAGATCGAGTTTTAACACAAATGAATGAGGCAAATATTAGCGAGGAAGGTATTGAGATTTTTAACGCTGCCATTTCTGACGAAAATAATAAATATACCGACTATCTATACAATAAGTTGCAAAGAGAAGGGATTTTATATTCAGATTGCTCGCGCATGGTTAAAACTGATCGCAATATTTTTAGCGCTTCAATGTTGGCTTGTGGGGATGGCGATGCCTTGGTGACTGGCCTTACTCGTGGTTATCGCAAAGCTTTTACCGATGTGTGGAAAGTCATTAAAAGCGAAAAAGGCAAAATCGCCCTTGGAATTTCAATGATAATTTCTAAAGGTAAAACAATTTTTATTTCAGATACCGCCTGCTCTGAACTATCTTCATCTGAGCATTTAGTTAAAATTGCCATCCAAACTGCCAAAAAAGTTGGTGATATGGGGTATCAGCCAAGAGTTGCCTTTTTATCATTCTCAAATTTTGGTTCAGCCTTAAAAACTGAATCAGAGCGCATTAAAAAAGCAGTAGAAATCTTAGATGGCATGAAAGTTGATTTTGAATATGATGGCGAAATGACAGCCGATGTGGCACTTGATATGGAAAAAATGGCAAAATATCCATTTTGTCGCTTAACTGCACCTGCTAATATCTTAATTTGCCCAGGATTGCATTCAGCAAGCATTGCAACCAAGCTTTTAGAGCAAGTTGGCGAATGCACGGTAATTGGCCCTATATTAAATGGACTTGAAAAATCTGTACAAATTGTTACAATGAGATCATCGATTAATGATATTTTAAATATGGCAGCAATTGCTGCAGTGGATACTAAGTAATAATAAAATTTTTATTTATGTCAGATGGAATTAATTCAGGAATGTTGGTATCAATGGATCAGCACTCGGCAAATCCTAAATTTTCAAGCGCGATCACTGGTGGATCTTCAGGAATAGGATCTTCAATTACAGGTAGTAACCCTACCTTAATTGATGAAGTGCTATCTAATGGAATTATGAATGAAAGCGTTGTTGGCAAAGGGGCCGGATCTGGCGTTAACGATATTTTTAAAAAATTAGAAAGCGCATTTGAAAGAAATCCATTCGAAAATATATTAGGACCAATGCTTGAACCTGGAAAAATTGGTAGCGGTAACGAACTCAATAACCAAAATCCAGTTGGCAAAGGGTTTGATCTTGAGCATCTTACTGCAGGAGGTCAAGTTAATGCCCCTCCTGCAATTGGCCTTAACGCAAGTGAAACATCAAGAACATCTGGCGGTTAGATAAAATGATCCTTTTCAACGATATTTTTTTACAATTTATCAGCTCGTGCCTTATCTCATTTTTGATTTGCGCAATCTCTATTAAATTTTATATTATTTTTATTAAAAATAATAAATCATTATTACAACCAATTCGCAGTGATGGTCCTTTAAATCATATAAAAGAAAAGAAAAACACACCAACTATGGGTGGCATTTTTATTGTGATATCTACCATAATTACAACCCTAATTTTTGGCGATTACAGTAATGATTATATTAAAATTTTGTTATTAGTTTTTGTGACTTTTGCCGGAATTGGCTTAGCTGATGATTTAATAAAGATAATTTACAAAAATCCTCAAGGATTTCGCGGCTCTTATAAGCTGGTTTTGCAATTTGTAATTATTGGTTTGGCGTTTTTATTTTTAGGAAAAATAAATCCAGTTCATAGCGAAAATATTATTTTTTTTGCAATTGGTGATGGTTATAATCTAGAAATTTTTTCTTGGTTTTTTATATTATTTATCAGCTTTGTAATTATCGGTTCAGCTAATGGTACAAATTTAACAGACGGTCTTGATGGATTGGTTTCAATTCCAGCGATTATTACTCTAATTTCCTTAATAATTTTAACTTATATTATCTCAAATCAAGATCTAGCTAATCATTTCAAGGTGCCTTATATTAAGGATAGCTCTGAAATTATCATTTTTTGCAGTTCTTTAATTGGTGCAATTTTGGGATTTTTAATTTTTAATCTAAAGCCCGCAAAAATATTTATGGGCGATGTTGGTAGTTTGGCAATTGGATCATCTTTGGGTTTGATAGCAGTTATCATAAAACAAGAATTTATTTTCTTTTTTATAGCCTTGCTTATTGTTATAGAATCTTTATCGGTTATTTTACAAGTTTCATCTTACAAAATAAGAAAAAAGAGATTATTTTTAATGGCGCCAATTCACCATCACTTTGAAAAATTAGGCTGGCCTGAAAAAAAAGTTGTTAGAATTTTTTGGTTTTTTTCTTTACTTTGCTCACTGCTGGGTCTTACAATTTTCTTCTTATAGGCTTTAACTTCAAGTGGTGTTGGTGTAAATATCAGAAAATCAACTTAACTATTACTAAATGACCAATAAAAAAAATCGAGTTTATATTTACGATTCAACCTTAAGAGATGGCGCTCAGACTAGCACCATTAATTTTGGTCTAAGCGATAAAATTACCATTTCCCAGAAATTAGATGAGCTAGGCTTTGATTATATCGAAGGAGGATGGCCCGGAGCAAATCCAACCGATGATGAGTTTTTTAAAAAACTACCTAAGCTTAAAAATTCAAAATTTAGCGCCTTTGGCATGACTCACCGTCGAGATTTATCTGCTGATGAAGATCCGGGTTTAAATGCTATAATCAACTCAAATACCGATACAGTTTGTATTGTTGGTAAATCTTGGGACTTTCACCTAACCCACGCCCTTCACATTTCAAAAGAAGAAAATCTGCAAATGATTGAAAACTCAATTAAATATATTGTTGAAAATAACAAAGAAGCTGTTTTTGACGCCGAGCATTTTTTTGACGGCTTTAAATCAAATAAAAAATTTGCCTTGGATGTAATAAAATGCGCCTTAAAAGCAGGAGCGCGTTGGATTATATTATGCGATACTAATGGTGGCAGTCTACCAAGCGAAATCAAAGAAATCATCAAGCAAGTTATCAAAGAAATTCCTGGTGAGAATTTAGGAATTCACTGTCACGACGATACTGGTCAAGCAGTTGCCAATTCAATTGCTGCAGTTGAAGCAGGTGTTAGGCAGGTTCAAGGTTCAATAAACGGCATCGGTGAAAGATGCGGTAACGCTAACCTAACTTCAATAATTCCGACTTTAATATTAAAAATGGGATTTGACGTTGGCATCAATGATACTCAGCTTAAAAACTTAAAAAGTGTTTCACATTACTTAGACGACTTAATTGGTCATGAACGTAATGATTTTGCACCTTATGTTGGCAAATATGCTTTTGCACATAAGGGCGGCCTTCACGTATCAGCGGTTACCAAAAATCCTGAATGCTACGAACACACAAAACCAGAAAGGTTAGGCAATAAAAGATTTATTGTGGTTTCAGATCAAGCTGGCAGATCAAATATCATTGACCGCTTAAAAGAAATTAACATTGATTTTGATGACAAAAAAATATCAAGCCATATAACAAATTTGGTAAAAGAAGTAAAATCTCTTGAAGCTAAAGGTTATTCTTATGATGTAGCTGATGCTAGCTTTGCAATTTTAGCTCATAAAATTTTATTTAATACAAAAGATTTGTTCAGTTTAGTAAACTTTGATACTACAAATGATGTTGAATATTTAGGGGAAAATAAAATCAAAAGCTCTTCTAAAGCTTCAATTAAAATTAAAATTGATAACAAGACTTTTTTTAGCGAGTCTACTGGCAATGGGCCAGTTAACGCGCTTGATTTAGCATTAAGAAAGATATTGTCTACAAAATATCCTCAACTAAAAGAAATACACTTGAGTGATTACAAGGTTAGAATAGTTAATCCATCCGATGGTACCAAAGCAATAACTAGGGTTTTGATTGAGTTTGGAGATAAAAATGGCAACAAATGGACAACAATCGGCGTTTCTCAAAACATTGTTTACGCATCATTTGAAGCATTGAAAGATGGTATAACTTACAAGCTTTTAAAGGTCGATGGCAAATAATAATTTTGACATTTTAATTATTGGCGGTTCATTTGCTGGACTTACAACCAGCTTGGCTTTGGCACAAATTTCTTCAAATATCAAAATTGCTATCGTTGAAAAAACTGATATCAAAAACAACAATCGTCAAAGCGATGGTCGTGGTTATGCTATTTCATCATCTTCACTCAAATTTTTCCAAGAAATTGGTATTTATGATAGATTACAAGAAAATGCTGGCAAAATTGAAGATATTAAAATCAGCGATTCTGATTCACCTTTTATTCTAGACTTTTTTGGATCGCAAGTTGATAAAAAAAATAAGCAGCTAGGCCAAATCATTGAGAGCTATCATATTCACAACGCTTTGCGCGACAAGGTTTTACAAACCAAAAATATTACTATCTTTTGCCCACATTCTTATAAAGAAGTAAAATTTGAAGATTGCTGCAAAATAATTTTAAACAATAATCAAGAACTTCACGCTAAATTAATTTTAGCTTGTGACGGTAGGTTTTCCAAGTTACGAGAAAAATTTCAAATTCATACAATTGTCAAAAAATACCAACAAACTGCCATAGTTTTTGATATTGAACATCAAAATCCTCATAACAATGTTGCTTATGAAAAATTTTACAACACTGGCCCTTTAGCAATCCTACCACTTAAACAGCAAAACAAATCTTCGATTGTTTGGATTGTTCAGAGTAAAGATCTTGAAGCTTATTTAGCATTAGATGAGCTAAATTTTATCAATCAACTAAGTAAAAAAATTAACAATGATGTTGGTAAGATTAAGAATATCTCTCAAAAATTTTCTTATCCCTTAACTCTAGTTGAGGCTAGTCAATTTTATCACCAAAAAATGCTTTTAATTGGAGATGCTGCATGCGGAGTCCACCCAATTGCCGGACAGGGTTTTAATTTAGCAATTTCTTCAATACAGATTCTACAAAAACTTATCAAGGAAAATTTGCTAAATGGCCTTGATCTTGATTCGCAAAACTTGATTGATCAATTTAACTCAAAGGCAAGATTTAATTGTCAAAAAATGGCTATTGCTACTGATATTTTAAATTCATTATTTGAAAATAAAAATATCACCCTATCAATTTCTAGAAAAATTGGCTTGTCCTTAGTTAATAAAATACCAAAATTAAAAAAAATATTCATTAAATCTGCTGGCGGATGTTAACTATTTATAAAGCTTTGTCTGTCATCGCTTTTCCTATTATTGAAGTTTGGCTCATCTTTAGAGTTCTCAAAGGCAAAGAAAACAAAATTAGTTTTTCACAACGTTTTGCCAAAACTAATCATATAAGGCCAGATGCTGATATTATTTGGGTCCATGCTGTAAGTGTAGGAGAAGTAAACTCAGCCTTTACTCTAATTGACGAAATTTTTAAACAAGATAAAAATATCTCGATCGTATTAACCACAACCACCTTGACCTCAGCACAAATTGTTGAAAGTAAGCTAGAAAACTATCAAAATAGATTAATTCATCAATTCTTACCGGCTGATCTTCTTTATGTCGTCAGAAGCTTTCTTGAGTTTTGGCAATTTAAAAAGGCTATTTTTGTTGAATCAGAAATTTGGCCAAACTTTATTAACGAAAGCCACAAATTGGGCATTGAGATATATTTGGTAAATGCTCGTATTTCACAAAAATCTTTTGAATTTTGGATTTTTTTACAGAAATTTCTTTTTTGCAAAATTTTTGATAAATTTAAAAAAATCTTTGTACAAAATGAAGGTGACATAAAAAAGTTTGAACAGCTTAAAGCTAAAGAAGTTTTGTTTTTAGGAGATTTAAAATCTCAAAGCAATCCTCTTTCTTTTGATGAAAAGAAACTAAAAAAACTTAAATCCGCCACTAAAAATAGAAAAATATTTTTAGCAGCTAGCACCCACAAAAATGAAGAGGAAGTTATTTTAGATTGTCACCAAAAATTAAAAACTAAGTTTCCAAATCTTTTAACAATAATTGTTCCCAGGCACCCTAATCGCAGTTCAGAAATATCAAAATTATTAACTGGATTTCGCTTTGCTATAAGAAGCAAAAATCAAAAAATTGATATTAATAAAGACATTTATTTAGTAGATAGTATTGGTGAACTTGGATTGTTCTACAAACTAGCTGATTTTGCTTTTATTGGCGGATCTTTAGCTAAAATTGGTGGCCACAATCCTTATGAAGCAATCAAGCTTGATTGCGCAGTTGTAAGTGGTCATAATTTCTTTAATTTCAATAATATTTATCAAAATTTGGAAAATAATTATGGATGTTTTATAGCAAAATCAAATTCAGAACTTTTGGAAATTGTTGAAAATTTATTAACTGACCAAAATTTACTGAACCAATCTCTAAAAAATGCTCAAAAAATTATCAAGAACTCAAATATTTCTCAAAAAATAGTTAAAAATTTACAAATATGATAAAAAAAACAATTGCCGTATTTTTTGGCGGAGTTTCGCCAGAACATGATGTAAGCATTTTAACTGGCCTACAAATTATTGAAGCTATAGATTCTTCACTTTACAATGCTATTCCGGTTTATCTTGATCAAGACGGGCAATGGTTTAGTGGACAAGATTTATTAAATCGCAAGAACTATCATTTTTCAAAAGAAGATAAAGATAGACTAACAAAAATTACTCTTGATTTAGGTCAAGATTTTAAAGATAAGCCATATTTTACTATCCAAAAAAACTGTATCTTTGGTAAAAATAAAAAGCTTTTTTTTGATATTGCCCTCTTAGCCCTTCATGGCGGAGCTGGCGAAAATGGCCAAATTCAAGGAGCATTGGCCAGTGCCAAGATCCCATTTACTGGACCTGATCACTTTTCTTGTGCAATTTTTATGAACAAAATAACCACCAAAAATATTTTGCGTCACAATAAAATTAATGTTCTTGAAGATGTAATTATTGAAAAACCAACAATTAGCGAATCTATTAGTCAAAAAGATCTATTAAAAAATATAAAGGTTAAATTTCCAGCAATTGTCAAACCTTGCAATCTTGGAAGTAGCATCGGCGTAGAAAAAGTTGATAATAAAGAGGAGCTTTACGCTGCACTTTTACAAATTTTTAAATTAGATAATACTGCTATTATTGAACCTTTTGTTGAAAATTTGGTTGAATATAATATTGCCGTCACCAAAGCTTTAAGCAATGAAATTCAAGTTTCAGCAATTGAAGAGCCTAAAAATGATAATCAATTTTTAAGTTTTAAGGATAAATATCTATCAAGTGGCGATAATTTTGATAATAAATTATCAGTTCCTAACTCTGAAGGAATGGCGTCTGCATCTCGAACCTTAAACCCCAAACTAACTAAAGATCAATCTAGTTTTATAGAGGAATCAGCCAAAAAAGCTTTTGCTATTTTAAAAGGTAATGGCGCACCAAGAATTGATTTCTTATGTAATAAAAAGACCGGAGAAATTTGGTTTAACGAAATAAACCCACTTCCAGGATCTTTAGGCTATTACTTGTGGCAAGCAAAAAAAGATAAAGTTAACTTTACGCAACTCTTGACAGCGCTCATTAATGAAGGTTTTAATAGAGCGCAAAACACCATTAACAACAACGACTTAAAGTCATTTAATGCTTCTATATTTATTAACCCAATCGCTAAATAGTTGACACAAGTCTTATATTTAGCGCCCGGGTTAATAAGCAAGATTAAATTTTAATTTAACGAGCCTTCAAATCGCTTTCTTCAACTCTTCAGCTAGATCAGTTCTTTCCCAAGAAAAGCCGCCATCACTATCTGGATTTCGACCAAAATGGCCATAGGCAGCACTTCTGTGATAAATCGGCTTATTAAGACCCAAATGAGTTCGAATTCCTTTAGGAGTAAGATCAACTAGATGATCAATTATCTTAACCAAATCTTCACCCCTTGCTCCAGTGCCGTGATTATTAACATAAAGTGATTGTGGTTTAGCAACGCCAATTGCATAAGAAAGCTGAATTGTACAACGAGTTGCTAAACCTGCCGCCACAATATTTTTAGCCAAATACCTTGCCATATAAGCAGCTGACCTATCAACCTTGGTTGGATCTTTACCAGAAAAAGCACCGCCACCATGAGGCGCAGCACCACCATAAGTATCAACAATAATTTTGCGACCTGTTAAGCCCGCATCACCATCAGGACCACCAATTACAAAAATACCTGTTGGATTGACCAAAAAATTTTGATTGTCACACATCCAACCATTAGGCAGCGAACTAACAACATAAGGCTTGATTAATTCTTTAACTTGAGCCTGACTAAAACCTTTTGGATGTTGGATCGACACTAAAACCGTCTTAGCCTTGATTGGCTTTCCATCTTCATAAATCAGCGTAACCTGACTTTTGGCGTCTGGTCCTAAAGGCGGAAGTTTTTTATTTCTTACCGCAATTTCAATATTATGCAAAATTCGATGAGCATAATAAATTGGAGCTGGCATTAATTTTTCAGTCTCATTGCATGCATAACCAAACATGATTCCTTGATCCCCCGCACCTTCTTCTTTATTGTGAGAAGCATCAACCCCAACCGCTATATCTTTTGATTGCTCATGAATAAGATTGGTAATTTTAAGGTTCTGCCAATGAAAACCATCTTGTTCGTAGCCTATATCTTTGACAGTTTGACGAATTCTAGCCTCGATCTTTTCTTTACTGATTTCAGGAGCTCTAATTTCGCCACCAACAATTATATTATTTGTAGTTGCAAAGGTCTCAATAGCTAAACGTGAATATGGATCTTGTGCCAAATATTCATCAACTAAAGCATCAGAAATTTGATCGCAAATTTTATCTGGATGTCCAGCCGACACCGATTCCGAGGTAAAAAGAAAGTTTTTAGGCATTGCTATAAAAAATAGGAAGATTTATGGAAGGCTTTCCAAGAAATGAATATAGAATCAATCCTTAGCAGATTATAACCAAAGACAAAGGCAGATTTATATTAATACCAAAATTCATCTTTAATAACAAATTCGGACTTTGGTATAATTTAAGATTGACCCAGTATCAATCAACCTTACACGATCATTTATTTAAATCAACACTAAAAATTAAAAGGAAAATATCGCAGTATTTGAGTTTTAACAAAGAGATTTTTCTTTAGACTTCTTTCGAAACAATCAAATTTTGAGTAATTTATAGGCATTAAAAATTTTTGGAATTTTAGCGTACACTGATGTACGTGAATTTCAAAAATTTTTAATAACGACGAAATTTCCAAAATTTGGCAGTTACGAAAGAAGTCTTTTTAAATTTGTTTTGAAAAGTTGATATAGTTTATCTATTTCAACTTTGAGAAACAAAGATTAAAAGGAAAATACGCAGTATTTGAGTTTTAACAAAGAGATTTTTCTTTTAAATTTGTTTTGAAAAGTTGATATAGTTTATCTATTTCAACTTTGAGAAACAAAGATTAAAAGGAAAATATCGCAGTTAAAACTAGCCTTTCATTGACGAGATGTTGCTAACCTCTATATCCTTACTATGATTAAAGTAAGTCACCAATATTGCCAATCCAATTGCCGCCTCGGCGCCAGCAACGGTTAAAACAAAAATTGCAAAAACCTGCCCTACTAAATCATGCATCTGAGTTGAAAAAGCAACAAAATTGATATTTATTGCCAAGAGCATAAGCTCAATTGACATCAGAAGTGATATAACGTTTTTGCGGTTAAGAAATATACCGCTAATACCGATACAAAATAAAATTGTTGCTAATGTTACAAAATGTATTGTTTGAATCATATATCTAAATTTTGTCCAGATTTTACTTTGACCATCTCAACTGATTCTTGCCTTGAACGCAAAACCTGATTTGAAATGTTTTGTTTTTTTAACAATCTATTTTCATCCTTAATTGTTAGAACAATTGCCCCAATCATTGCCACAAACAATATTGCCCCAGCCATTTGAAAAGGTAACACAAAATCGGTGTACAACACATTACCAATTGCTGAAACATTTGATATTTTACTATCTATTGGATATAAATTAGTCTTTTCGTAAAACTTGACTGACGAAAACTTACTGACAATAAATATTTCAGCCATTAGCACCAAAGAAATCATCATCATTAACGGCCTTTTGCGACTCACTTGATTTTGCTCAAATCCCCCATCCACATTAAGCATCATTACTACAAACAAAAACAAAACCGCAATTGCTCCAACATAAACCACGATTAACAACATCGCCAAATATTCCGAACCACTCAAAATAAAAAGACAAGCAGCATTAACAAAAGACAATATCAAAAACAGCACAGAATATACTGTATTTCGTGTTGAAACAACAGCCAAAGCTGACACCAATAAAACTGCAGAAAATAAATAAAAAAGACCTAATTGCAAAGTCATAATTTTTAAAATATCAATTAACGCTGATCACCATCAGCTTCAATAGCATGGTTTAGCATATATTCATAGCGCTCACCATTGGCCAACAATTTTTCTTTATTATAATATAGTTCTTCTCTGGTTTCAGTTGAAAATTCAAAATTAGGACTTTCAACAATCGCATCAACCGGACAAGCTTCTTGACATAAACCGCAATAAATGCATTTTAACATATCAATATCATATTGAGTAGTGCGACGACTGCCATCTTCTCTTTCTTCAGCTTCTATAGTAATAGCCTGAGCTGGACAAATTGCTTCGCATAACTTGCAAGCAATACACCTCTCTTCTCCATTTGGATATCTTCTTAGAGCATGCTCACCACGAAACCTTGGACTAATTTCACCCTTTTCATAAGGATAATTAATAGTAACTTTGCGCTTAAACATATAATAAAGCGTTAAAAGGTGACCAGTAATTATCTCTCTTAAGAAAAAATTTGAAGCCTGTTTTAAAAAACGCATTTCTTAAATATTAATTTACAAAAACAACATAAGCCGATGTTAAAATCACCCAAACCAAAGATAAAGGCAAAAACACTTTCCATCCCAAGCGCATCAGCTGATCATATCTATATCTTGGTAAAGTAGCGCGCACCCAAATAAAACAAAATAACAGAAAAAATATTTTAATAAATAACCAAATTGGTCCAGGAATTGCAGAAAAAAACTCTCCCTCAAATGGCGGTAACCAGCCACCTAAAAATAGAATCGAAGCAAATGCAGAAATTAAAATCATATTAGCATATTCGCCTAGGAAAAACATAGAAAATGGCATTGAGCTATATTCAACATTATAACCAGCTACTAATTCAGCTTCAGCTTCAGGCAAGTCAAATGGATGACGATTTGTTTCAGCTAAAGCTGAGATAAAAAATAAAATAAACATAGGAAAACATGGCCAAACAAACCAAACTTTTTTTTGCGAAAGTATAATGTCTGATAAATTCATCGAGCCAGCCAATAAAACAACTGAAATAATAATTAAGCCAATAGAAACCTCATAAGAAATCATTTGTGCTGAAGATCTAATCGCTCCTAAAAATGCGTATTTTGAGTTACTTGCCCAGCCAGCAATAATTATGCCGTAAACTCCAAGTGATGAAGTGGCCAATAAGTAAACTACACCTATATTTAAATCCGATATAACAAAATCTTTAGAAAATGGAATTACTACCCAACCAATCATTGCTAAAAAAAATGTGACAACCGGAGCTAATAAAAAAAGCTTTTTGTTAGCCTGATTAGGTAAAATAACTTCTTTTAACATCAATTTTAAACCATCTGCTATAGGTTGCAACAATCCAAAAGGCCCAACCACATTTGGCCCTTTACGAAGCTGCATAGCAGCAATAACTTTTCTTTCCATTAGAGTCAAATAAGCTACCGCACCTAGAAGTGGCAAAATAATAACCAGAGCCCAACCAAAAACTGGTAAAATCACTGAAAAGAAAATATTCAAAAATTGCGAGGTAAATTGATTCATTAAATTTTTAAAATTTGATTCACCAGTTAGTTTAAAATGTTGGTAGAAAATTTTACAATTTTTATTCTTGTAAAAAAAGTAATTTTACCAATAGCATAGCTCTTCAAAAAAAATATTTAGCTAATTATCAATGTCAATTAATTAACCTAAAAATTAAACCCCAAAATAGCTGATAAGTAAAAAATTAAGATAATAGTTATAGCACTAAAAACTCCAGCTAAAATATCATCCAAAAATACTCCAAAACCATTTTTAATTTTTTTGTCAACATATCCTATTAAAAATGGCTTATAAATATCAAAAAAACGAAATAGCAAAAAAGAAAGGAGCAAGAAAACAAAATAATGCAAACTGTTTTGTACAAATTCTACTCTAAAAAACCCCAGCATAAACAATGATAGCTGAATTGTAATAATTTGTCCTACAACCTCATCAAGCACAATTGATTTATGATCAATTGTTTTAAATTTTTTTGAATATGACTTCACCATTAGCGAACCGATTATAACCAGCAATATTACAAATATTAACCAACTTAGATTAATAAAAATATCTACAAAAAAAAGATAAAAGATTATATCAAGACCATCTTTATATGAAAATAACAAATCTATTATACTAAGATGTGATTGATCAATTAAAAACCACAGCAAAACTCCAGCGACAGAACCAAAAGTTCCAGGAGCTTTTTTGATTTTTCCAACATAGAAAAATGTTAGAATCAATTCATAAATTTTTACAAATTTAGACATTCTGAATAAAAAAATTATTAGTAATTAAATCAACTTGTTATTAAAGATATTAGCATTTTACTAGTCACTGTTAACTAAATTTCGTATTTAGAATCAATAGACACTGTTAACTAATTATTTCATTTTATTATTTTGGCTAGTTTTTGCTCTTTTTTTTTAAAATTTTTGAAAATATGACCTGATATTTTTAAAAATTTTGCAAAAAAATCGCTAAAAACTATCTCAAAAACTAAAACAAAATAATTAGTTAACAGTGTCTAAGAGTTTTTTGATTTTAAATTCAATCTCTTTACAGGCATCAAAGCCTAAACTTTTAATAAATTTTAAAATGTTAAATAAATTAAATAATACTATATTTTTAGCTCTTATAGCTCTTGCAAACTCATCATGCTCTTTTGATATTCCATTTATTCCATTTATCTAAAAATATAAATACATTTAGTATTTTTTTAATATATCAAGATAGGTATCTTTCAATTGAGTGATTTCTAGAATCTCACTATACTCGTCAATTTTATGAGCAGTTTTATTAATTAATCCAAGTTCGATCATATCTTGGCAGTAATCTTTAATAAATCTAGCATCTGAAGTTCCTCCTGTGGTACTAAGTTCTGGAGTTATTCCGGTTATTTTAATTAAAGATTCTTTTGCTAAATTCGCCAATCTTTTTGGCTCGCACAAAAAAGATTCACCACTAATTCTTGATTTTAATTGGTAATCTGATTTCGCGCCCTCAGTCACTGTCATCGATTTATCACAAACATATTTTACCAAATCAATTATATCTTGCCCACTATTCTTATCATTAAAACGAACATTAAAATTGGCACTAGCGTGACTTGGTATTACATTTTCACCAAGATTTTGCGATTCAATAGCGGTTACCTCAAGATTTGTTGCATCAAAAAACTCGCTATCTTCATTAAACTTATGATCTTTTAATATTTTTAGGATATCAATTAATATTGAATTTGGATTAATTGCAATATTATGATAAGCGACGTGACCTTGCTTTCCGGTAATTTTTAGAGAAAAACTAACTGAACCCCTTCTGCCAACCTTCATCATCTCCCCAAATTTACTTGGATTTGTAGGCTCACCAACAATGCAGCTGGATATATTATAATCATTTTCTTGCATCCAAGACAAAACTTTTTTAGTTCCATTTACGCCATCAGATTCTTCATCATTAGTAATCAAAAAACCAATCCCAAAATCAGGCTCTTTATTTTCTTGCAAAAATTCTTTAACCGCCGTCATAAAACAAGCAATAGCACATTTCATGTCACAAGCACCTCGACCATAAAGCTTGCCATCCTTTATTTGACCAGCAAAGGGATCAAATTGCCAAGAATTTTTATCACCTTCATTCACTATATCGGTATGACCTGCAAAATAAAAAATATTTTTAGAATTTTTTGGATTAAAAACTGCATGAAGATTATTCACCTTATAAGAATCATCTCCCTCATAACATAAAATATTACATTTAAATCCCAGTTCTTCCAAATAATCTTTAATAAAATTGATAATTTTTTTATCATAACCACTATAGGAAGGGATTTTTATTAATTCTTGTGATAGAGTTATTTCGTTGAGACTTTTTACTAACATTTTTTCTATTTTATTTATATATTGCATAATTTAAAGTTTAACTCGGTACTTCTTTTGTCAATATTAATTTAGAACATGCTTGATATTAAACTGATTCGTCAAAACCCTCAAAAATTTGACGAATCCATGCAAAAAAGAGGCTGCGATGTAAATTCACAGCAAATTCTCAAACTTGACGAAGAAAAACGTCAAAAAATTGTCAATCAACAAGAACTTCAGGCGCAAAGAAATGACTTAGCTAAAAATATTGCTTTGGCCAAAAAATCTGGAGATAAAGCTGATGATTTAATGGTAAAGTCAAAAATAATTAATGAAAATCTTAAAAAAATAGAAGATGAACTAGAGCAAGTTGGTGATCTTGAACAAATTTTACTGAATTTACCAAATATTGCCGATGATTCTGTACCTTTCGGCCTAAATGAAAATAACAATCTTGAAGTTTCAAGATTTGGCACCCCTAGAGCATTTGATTTTACACCTAAATCTCATGATGAAATTGGTGAAAACCTTGGATTGCTTGACTTTAAACAATCAGCCGTAATGTCTGGGGCTCGTTTTTCAACCTTGACTGGTGATTTAGCTAAATTAGAGCGCGCTTTAAGTAATTTTATGCTTGATGTTGCTCTTGAAAATGGCTATCTTGAGGTTTCGCCACCTAATCTAGTTAAATCTGAGGCTATGCAATTCTCTGGACAATTGCCAAAATTTGCTGAAGAAGCTTTTAAAACCACCAATGATTATTGGCTAATTCCAACTGCTGAAGTATCTTTGGTTAATATGGTTAGCAAAACCACACTAAAAGAAAGCGATCTACCAATTAGATTTACCGCCTACACTCCTTGCTTTCGAAGTGAAGCAGGATCTGCTGGCAAAGATACCAAGGGCATGATCCGTCAACATCAATTTAAAAAAGTTGAATTAGTTTCAATAACTAAAACTGATGATTCTGCAGCCGAACATGAGAGAATGACAAATATAGCTTGCTCGATTCTTGAAAAACTCAATTTATCTTATCGCAAAATGCTTTTATGTAGTGGCGATATGGGATTTTGCGCTCAAAAAACCTATGATTTAGAAGTTTGGTTACCATCGCAAAACAAATATCGTGAAATTTCTAGCTGTTCAAATTGTGGCGATTTTCAAGCCAGACGAGGCTCAATAAAATATAAGGATAAGGATGGTAAAAATCAGTTTGCACATACGCTTAACGGCTCTTCTTTAGCAGTTGGCAGAACTTTAATTGCAATTTTAGAAAATTATCAAAATCAAGATGGCTCTGTTAATATTCCGCCAATTTTGGTTAAATATATGAATGGTACTGAAATTATCAAAAAATCCACTTGATTAATTTATTGATTAAATATAGTTTGTGATGCTTTATTTATCTTAATTATTTTTATTAAATGGCCAATAAATCAGCAGCAAAAAAAGCAATTAGAAGCGACGCTAAGAAAAAATCAGTGAATTACGCAAGAAAAAGCCGTATCAGAACTTTTATCAGAAAAGTAGAAGATCAAATAAAAGCTGGCAATCAAGAAGAAGCCAAAAAAGCTTTTAAAGCTTTAGAGCCTGAACTGATGAGAGGTGTAACCAAAAAAATCTTTAAGCTTAACACCGCAGCTAGAAAGCTATCAAGAATTTATACTGCTATAACAAAAATTGGTCAAAACAAACCAGCAACTAAAACTCTTAAAAAGTAACTTAGTTACCTATTGCACAAACTTTAAGTTTTTCAATAGGCTTCTTTCGTAACTGCCAAATTTTGGCAATTTAGTCGTTATTAAAAATTTTTGAAATTCACGTACATCAGTGTACGCTAAAATTCCAAAAATTTTTAATGCCTACGAATTACTCAAAATTTGATTGTTTCGAAAGAAGTCTAATAGCTTCAACTTAACCACCTTCCAAAATTTAGGCAGTTTTATATTGCTTTGATATTTATTAGCATTTTAAGTTGCTGAAAATGGTTTTTCACTAAGTGGTTTTTCATTAAAGTTTATCAAAATTATTTTTTATAGAATAAACTAGCTAATAAATTGCTAAAATTCATGAAATTACTATCAAAAATTCGATCACTTCTAAGTAATACCGACATTAACTTTATGAGATTACATAAAATTAATGTTTCGATTTCAGGTTTTTTAATTATAGCATCAATTATTTTAATTTTTAGCAAAGGTCTCAATTTTGGTATTGATTTTGCAGGCGGAATTTTGATTGAAGCTCGCTTTGAGAACGCAACAACAGCAAGCTTAAGAAAAACTTTAAGCAACCAAATTGAAAATATTCAAATCCAAAACATTGATAGTACGGATCAAAAAAAATCTGACTTCATAATTCGCATTCCAAGTTCAAATCTCGAGCAAGAAAAAATAGTTTCTGCAATCCAGCAGATGCTTAACGAGAAATTTAGCAACATTGAATATCGAAAAATAGATTATGTTGGCCCTCAAATTGGTGCTGAACTTATTCAAAAAGGCCTCTTGGCTTTGAGTTTATCATTCTTTTTTATCATGGTTTATATTTGGATTCGTTTTGATTGGCAATTTGGGGTTGGTGCTATTATCACTCTAATTCACGATGCTATTTTAGTTTTAGGATTTTATTCAGTTACCCAATTAGAATTTAACTCGACCTCAATCGCAGCACTACTGACAGTAATCGGCTACTCAGTAAATGACACTGTGGTTATTTTTGACAGGATTCGTGAAAATTTACGTCGCTTTAAAAAGATGGATCTTTCTAACTTGATTAACTCTAGCATTAATTCAACTTTAAGTAGATCGGTTTTAACATCTGGCTTAACATTATTATCACTAATTGCCTTAGTTTTTTTTGGCGGAAAAGTTCTATTAAGCTTTAGTTTGGCAACTTTTTTTGGAATTTTAATTGGAACTTATTCTTCTATCTACATCTCTTCTCCACTACTTCTAAAATATGATCCAAGAATCAAAAAAGATAAAGAACATAAATAGCAATAGCAAATCTTAAACGTCAATTTGCACTTAAGAAGTTAAAGGATTCTTTTAAATTTATACCAAACTTCATCTTTAATGGTACATTTGGATAAAGAATTTTTGAGGATTAAATTTAAGAGAAAAATTGCTTGTATCACAGATATACACAAGGTTTTTCTCTTAAAAAGACCCCTGCAAATCAACGAATTTTAGTAATTTTGTTGTTATTTTAATTTTTTAAATTCACGTATATCTTGATACGCTAAAATTTAAAAAATATAAAATGCCTAAAAATTCCTCAAAATTAGTTGATTTGCAGAGGTCTTATAAAGTAATCTAGAAAAGCCATAGTACTTAGTGCTACTTTGGATTTGAGAAATTGCTTTGTTAAGGAATATGTTATTAACCAGTGCGCAAATTAGTAGATTTTTACTGCTGTATTTTCCTTTTATTTCTCATTTAATAAATTCGTAATATCTTAAATATTACAAGAATTTTTTAAATAAGTCTAAAAGAAAAATCCTTTTGAAAAAAGTCTACTAGTTTGCGCACCGGTTAATAAAGTTAAAAAGGCAATTAGTTTGTGCACGGGTTAATATAATAGACTTCTTG
>Ga0222719_10000654_pt1 | contig 34518 bp, 19 predicted proteins | sample C33_34DmetaG_FD_165039 | JGI IMG/M metagenome (GOLD analysis project Ga0222719, IMG submission 165039) | Estuarine water microbial communities from San Francisco Bay, California, United States - C33_34D | ecosystem: Environmental > Aquatic > Marine > Unclassified | place: USA: California... | reverse complement strand
TTTAAAAAATAATAAAAAAAAATATTGAAAGTTAAGTATTTTTTCATATCATACTGGTATGAAGTTAGAATCACATCCTGAATATAGTAAATACTCTTTATCTATAGTTCTGCACTTAATTCGCACTAATGAAGAATACAAAAAACTATGGATAAAAACTTTCCCAAAAACAGAAGCTCCTGCCAATAATTTTTCAAAAAACGAAAATTGCGGCTGTAGACCTTCTTTAGTTTCTCAATATAAACTTAAAAGATTTGAGGCAGATTTAATGACTGTTAATTTTCTAAATAGTCATCCTGATAATTCATTAAAGATAAATGACTTTATTAAAAACCAAGCTTCTAGAGATTTAGCTGGTCATGTTTTTGCTATTCCAGCTACAGAGGGTCATTATAAAGATTTCTTAGCGTCTATAGAGCAACAAAATTCTGAATACAGATATTTTGATACTTTAAAAATGAACGATAAGATAATTATAACATTTTTTTAATGCCATTATATTTATTTAAGCATCCTAAAGCAGACTCTTTTGTTGAAATTTTTTTTGGAATGGAAGATACAAAAGAATACATTGACTCAGATGGAGTTAAATGGATTAGGCAATACACTTCACCACAATTAAAAACTGAAGCTAGTATAGACCCTTGGAGCAATAATGATTTTATCAATAAGACGCAAGATTCACATGGATCTATAGGAGATTTAATGGATCGCAGCAAAGAACTTTCTGAGAGAAGAGCTCAAGAGAACGGAGGAATTGACCCTGTAAAAGAAAAATACTATAAAGATTATTCTAAATCCAGAAATGGAGCTCTACATCCCGATAAAGCAAAAAAAGGTATTAATAATAAAGACATTCAAATTGATTTATGAGTATTCAAATATATAAGCCAAACAGGAACAATAATGGATTTGCATTTAGTTTCTATATTGGAGAAACTAAAAACAAACCTACATTGTTTCTTAATGCCATCGCTCAACACTCTTGGAATGACAAAAAAAGACTGGGGTCTTTTTCAGAAAATAAAAAAAACCCAGATAAAAATATATCCATTAAGTTTAATGAGTTTGAGTGCGGAGCTATTATTAGTTCTATTTCTAATAGATTTGAGTGGAGCACATACCATTCTTTCGAGCAAAACAAAACTCAAATTAGATTGACTCCTTGGGATAAAAAGGTTAAATCAACTAAAATAAATCAATCCACAAAAGAGGCTTACGAAACTGAATCCATAGTGCCCGCTTTTGGATTGTCTATCACTCGGAACGGCAATCAGAATTTTAAAATACCTCTAGAGCCAGGTGAGGCTGAAGTTATTAAAATTTTATGCCAAACAGTTTTAACTAAACTATGCAACTTAAGTGTTTATTCTCCCCAACAAAAAAAATCAGAATCAACAAGTGATTACGAATTCTAATGAAGAAAAAAATCTTAATACACAGTAATCATTCTAGAGCTAAAACTGGATTTGGCAAGCACATGAAGCACTTGCTAACTTTTTTAAAAAAAACCAAAAAGTATGAGGTTGTTGAATTCTGCAATGGCAAAAGGTGGAATGACCCTAGTATACAAAATATGCCTTGGAAGACAATCGGTTCATTACCTTTTGAGCCTCACATCATACAGGAATGCAATTCTAATCCACAAAAAGGCAGGGAGGCAGGGTATGGTCATTTAAAAATTGATGATGTAATTAAGCAAGAAAAACCAGACATTTATTTAGGTATAGAAGATATATGGGGATTAGACAATTTTTGGAAAAAGAAATGGTGGAAAAAAATTAATTCCATGATATGGACCCCTGTTGACAGTATTCCTCTTTTAGATAAACATATTGATGCAGCAAAAAATACCCAAAATATAATTGTACAAGCTTCTTTTGCTCAAAAAAAATTACAAGAAAATGGCTTTAAAAATGTTCATTTGTTTCCCGTCCCAATAGATCCATCTAATTTTTCAAAATTAAATCAAGATGAAAAAGATCGCAACCGAATTGAACAAAACATTCATCCAAATGATTTCATTATAGGTTTTGTTTTTAGAAATCAGTTACGTAAAAGCGTGCCGAATTTGCTAGAGGGTTTTAAATTATTTTTAAAAAATAACCCCGAAAGTAATGCTAAACTTTTATTACATACTCACTGGGCCGAAGGCTGGGACATTCCTAGGTTGATTAAGGAAAAAAATATTGACCCCTCTTTAATTTTAACTACTTATTACTGCAATAATTGTCAAAAGTATGAAATTAAACCTTTTCAAGGTCAAGATTTAAATTGTAGATTTTGTAATTCTGAAAAATCTCAACAAACAGCACAAATAACCAGAGGCGTATCGGACGAACAGTTAAATGAAATATATAACATGATGAATGTTTATTGTCATGCATTTACATCTGGTGGTCAAGAAATTCCAATTCAAGAAGCTAAATTATGCGAACTAATTACTCTTGTAACAAATTATTCATGCGGAGAAGATTACTGCACTAATGAAAGCGGAGGTTTGCCATTAAATTGGACTGAGTATAGGGAGCCTGGTACTCAATTTGTAAAAGCTTCTACAGACGCGAATCATATCGCCTCACAATTAGAAGTAGTCTACAAAATGCCAAAAGATAAAAAAAACAAAATGGGAAAGAAAGCTAGAAAGTTTACTATAGATTTTTGCTCGATTAAATCAGTTTGCTCTAAGTTTGAAGAATTAATTTCTAATTTTAAAAATTCTGATTGGGATTTTGATTTTTCATATGTACCGAAAGATGAAAAATATCCTATGCCCAATATCGAAAATGACAGGGAGTGGGTTATTGATTTATATAAAAATATCTTAAAGGTGGATGCTGAAGAGCAAGATCAAAATGGAATTGCTCATTGGCAACATAGATTAAATACAGATTTAAATAGACAGGAAGTGTACAACTATTTTATTAATGTAGCTAAAAAAGATAATGCGGAACAAACCAAAACTCCATTTGAAGACTTATTAGATAAAGAAGATAAAAATAGAATATTATTTATAATGCCCGAAAATGAAGTTGATGTATTTAATTCTACATCTCTTTTGAAATATTTTTATGATAAATACCCCGAACATAGTATATACTTTGCAACTAAGCCTGAATATCAAGATTTGCTTTTTGGAAATCCATATATAAAAGCTTCTGTACCTTACGATCCTGTAATGGAAAATTTTGCTTGGGGAGAAGGTCAAGGGGATTATGTTGGTTTATTTGACTTTGTTTTAATGCCCCACACTAATACTCATAAAAATATAAACTATATTCACGGCAATAAACATAAAATAGAATACGACATTAATTATGCATAAGTTAGAAAGTTTTGCGCTCTCTTGTGGAGCTAAAATTAATAAACCTACAATAGAAAAAAGTTTTTTTCCTATTTTAGATAAAAAATTTATTTGCGTTTCTCAATTATCGTATTCAGGTTCAAAAGAATATAATTACTTTAATGATGTTCTTTTTCATATTAAACCTTTTTTAGATGAACATAATATTTCTATCTTAGAGATTGGAAATTATTCAAAACCAACTTTATTTTATGCAAAAAGATTCCATAACTTAACAAGATTACAATACAACTATATTATAAGTAAATCAATTGGCTATCTTGGCAACCTTAATATTTTTGCAGACATATCCTCATATTATAATAAGAAATTCGTATCTCCAATTAATAATGATTATGAAGATCTCATAAAACCTTATTGGCTTGATGAAAAATCTTATAAAATATTAAAGCCTTCTTCAGATAAAAAACCTGTAGTAGGAGAAGAAAGCTCCAAGAGTATTAATGAAATCTATCCAGAAAAAATTGCTCATGAATTTCTTAATTTAATAAAAATAAAAAATAACTTAAATAAATTAAAAACAATTTTTATAGGAGAAGAATATATTAATAATGTTATTGATATAATTCCAGAAGGCAAGCCTTTAATTAATAACACTATCCAAGACATTATTAATTTAAGAATGGATAAGAATTTTAATTTAGATTTTCTTATTCAGTCTAAAGGCTTGAGTAAATTAAATATAGTAACAGATAGAATAATACCTTTTGAATATTTAAATTATATTAAAGATAAAATTACCATAATATCTTTTTTTGTTAGCAAAAAAACTACAATTGATGACATTAAATCTTTACAGAGAATAGGCAAGCCAATTAATTTTCTTTGTAAGGATGAGAAAAATATAAATGATATTAGATTAAAATTTATGGATTATGATATTAAATTATTTGGAATTAAAAAATTAAAAGATGTTCCTTTTAAAATGAAATCTAATTTAAAATTTTTAAGCAAAAGAAATATCATTTTAGATGAAAAGGGTTATAATTCTTATTACTCAATTAAGAATAAACATAACACCACTAATATTGATAAAGTTTCAAATTTTCTAGAAGATCTTCCTTTTTCAAGGATTTACGAAGATAATTCTTGACTTTATAAAAAGAATTTGCTATAATGTCGATTATGGCTAGAAAAAAAAATATAGATAACTCTACAGGCCCATCATCTTTCGTAAGAGATGAAAATGGTTTACTTAAGAATATTCAATACATTTTTCAAGAAGACGGTTCTATTAATTGGAGGCAAATGATAAAAGAAGAATTTCTTTTTCCTAATAAATCTTGGTTTGACTTAAGAAAAAAAGATATGCCAAGAACTATAGAAGGATTAAAAGATCATCAGCTTTTAATTAAATTGGGAGGAATAAAAGAATTAGCCAGATTACGTGGTTTCTCAAGTGTGAGTTATGATATATTGAAATGTGAAATGAATCATGTTGCTGTTTCATGCAATATTACATATATACCCAATTACGAAACCAACCTTAAAGAGGTCACCTTTTCGGATGCAGCTAATGCAACGATTGAAAATACAAGCAGTTTTGCTAAAAAATTCCTAGAAACCATTGCTTGTAATAGAGCGTTCGTTAGGTGTGTTAGGAGTTTTTTAAATGTTCATATCGTAGGTGATGATGAAATAGATAAATCAGATTTAAAAATGCCATCCTCTCAACCCCAAGATTTAACTCCAACAAGTTTTTTGAAAAAAGAGTTAGAAAACAATCACCAAGTTCAGTCTTATTCAGATTTTTTACCTATGCTTAGAGATATGCATAAAAATAAACTAATTGATATTAGTACCGATGTCATAAAAAACTGGAAAGACTTTGGAGATATATCTCCAAAAGATAGCAGAATTTTACTTCATGCTATTAAGCAACTTTAAATTTTATTTATTCTAAATATTTCCAAAATTTTTCAAATTTTAATCCTTGTTTTATTTGTTCTGGATCTAAATTTGTTGGCACACTTGCAACATTATTCTTAATACTGTCCTTGATTGATTCAGCGGCAGATATAGCGTTGATTCCCCATAAAGCTTCTTTTTTTTGTTCTCTCAGTATATTTAGGGCATTACTATGGTAAACCCAACTAGCTGTTCTTATATAAGTTAAAACAAATGGAATTATTGGTGAGGCTCCTCTAACTTGAGTAAACATTCCATTCCATTGATCTTTATAATAATTCTCAAATAATTCTGAAGAACTATTCTGAGCATAGGTATTAAATTGGTTTTTAACATCTGCCTGTTTCATATATGTTCCAAAAATTACATCTCCATTTTGATCATAAAACTTTACTTTTTTGTCATCAATTTTTGTATTAAATTTTCCTACTTTCCCAAAAATATAATGTAAATCTTGAGTCCTAAGCCCATTATCGATATATATAAAACCAGGTATTTTACCACAAAGCATACCCTGATTCCAACTATTTGGATCATCGGTTTTACCTTTTCTACTTAGCTTTATATCAATTTCATATATTTTTGCATTATTTCCATCTGTTTTTTTATAAACTTGAGCTGATGATATTGGATTACCCTCTATCATACCCCACTTTTTACCATCATCCTTATCATCTACGTATAAATGATCTGCTAAAAATACTCGTGCAGGATTACGAGCATCCATAGTAGGTTTTTCGGGAATATCGAAATTGCCTCCTATGGCACCATATACAGCTAATAATATTTTAAAATCTCTATTTAGTACATCAGTTATAGGTCCAGAATCAAATATGGTTTGAGCTAAAGAGCCCATTGATGCCCCTGATGCCAAAAACTCACGAAACCTAAAAAGACTTTCCTGCTCTTTCGCTCCATCAAAAATGTCACCCTTGAGACCTAACCCTTTTAAGGGTATAAACTCAGTCGCAAAAAGTCTAGGGTCTATATCTCCAATGTTATCATTAGCAATTGTTAAAGGTGCAGTTGGCAATTGAGGAAAATCTTGCTGCGGTTCAAAACCTTTATATACAAAATTTTCTGTACCGTCTAAAGTTTCGTTCGCAACTATAGCTTCTACTTGAGGATTAATGCACATAGCACTTACGAAAAGATCGGCTTGAGTAAATGGAGCAAAAGCATATTGCCTATTTTTTGTGTATGTTTTATGAGCTATAGGTTTTGAAAAAAGATTTGAAGTTCTTTGAAATCCATTAGAATCTAATTGAAATAACTTTCTTGATAATATTATATTAGTAGCTAAATCTCCATTTCCATCATTTCCAACAAGCACTGGACTATCGGGTCCAACAACCACGCAGTGAGGGCTACGGAGTCCATCTTGGGGAAATAAATTATTAACGTCATAAGGTCTGCTTATTCCATTGACCCTATATATATTTCTATAAAATCTTATTACTACTGGTAGAAAATTCGTCACAGCCAAAAATTCTATGGTAACATACCCTAGGTTACGATTTGTAGAAACTCTTACAAATTCTTGATCATTAGAGCTTCCTTCATATGAGTCATCTTGAATCCAACCAGCTCCCTTAAATATTGTATTATCTCCTGAGCCAACTTTGCCTTTAGGATTTACTTCACCTCTTCTCAGTATTTTGTAACCCCACCTAGTTCTTCTACCCTCAGTATCATGTGTAAAATATTTCGGTAAATAAACTCTCATTTTATTGACGCCGTAACCATAATCCATACCCCAACGCATAAATCCACCCCTACCATTACCTATCGTTTTTGTGATATTTAATTTAAATATATCATTTTTGTCTGTAGAAACTGTAATGTCTTCTTTTTTTTGCAAATCTACCCATCTATAAGCTGGAACTTTTGCAATATCATCTTCTGTTTGAAAATTATAACGATAACCACCTATATTCACTCTTGGCATTGAATTTACGTCCCACTGAAATTCAAATGTCCCATAATTTCTTGATCCATCTATATAAGTTCTACAATTTTTCATTGATCCACAAAAAAATAAATTTTCATTATCTTTTTCTGTGATTTTATATGTATTCGGAGGACTATGATCTACCCATGTATTTCCTATTGGATATTTTGTACCCTGCCAGTAATTTTTTATTTGTGGAGTAAACTCTCTTCCGACATCATCTGGATCTAAAACCTCACAATCACACCAAGCGCGGTTAGCATCGGGATTAAATTGCTCATCTCCAGCTACTCCACCGTATTGATATTTTAAGAAAGCCCAATCATCATACATTGGAACTTGACTAGTATCACCTTTTCTAGTAATATGTCCAAAAAGTTTAACTAAATCTGCATAGGTAGTAGCCGACATACCCAAATCTTCTAATTTTTTATGCCAACTTTGTAATTCTTCATTTAAACCCATAAGATTTTGCTGTCTTTGATGAGCTATAACAGTCCTATTTAATCCCGTTTTGTCCTCTAATCCTTCTGTAAAATCTGTACACCAACTAGCAACTACATTAATATTATATGCTACCGTGCAACCCTCTTCATCACTAATGTATAAAGTTGTAGCTCCAAGATTTTTACATTTTATACTAAATACATGATTTCTATTATTTTTTCCATCAGAAAAAGATCTGTCAAAAATAAATTTAGGAAAAATCTTTCCCTGACCCATAGGCACTAAATTTTGAGCAACTTCCAGAGTAAACTGTGGGGCAAGGCTAGTTAATTCAGGTAAATATGCTTCAATATTAGTGTAATTTTCATTTAAAGTTATACTGGTTACATTGTTATATCCATTTAAAACCAAACAATTACCATGACTTGTGGAAACTGTTCTAGTAGCTCCCCACCCACCAACAATTTGAAACTCTAAAGTAGCTCCAACTGGGAAATCTATCATTGTTGTTGTAGATAGATCTTTACCTCTTACTCTTTCGTAAGCTAAAGCTGCATCTACATCTTGAAAACTAGCAGCTTGCTGATTTTTATCATGAAAATATAACGCTTCCTTACCAGCCCTATCGCCCAGTGACTTTGGGTCTATATCTCCACCTTTCTGCCTTGATCCTGTTGTGCCAGCTATACCTGCGATTTGAAATATATCTAATGTTTGCCAGTTATTGTTTTGCTGCTTGTCTCTAGCCCATTGACAAGGCTTGTAGCATGTAAACCTTAATTTAAGAGTTCCGTTGAATGTTCCAGTGCAAGGATCAATAACACTCTTATCAGCTTTCATTATTAAATAATCAGTCCTGTTACCCATCCATACAAAATTTTCAATATAATATATTAAAGGTTGTCTGTTTCTTGGTGGACCTATTACCGCAACATTAGAGGTTACTGCTGCAAGATTCCCTGGAGTAGTGACTCTTGGAGCATCTGGAGAAGGAACCCAACTCCAAGCTCCTTGATTATCTGCTAAACTAGCATTAGGATTACTTCCAGATTGACCTGGTAGGGGCAATAAAGATTCTATTTGACTACCGCTTTGATTTGCATAATTTGCATCAGAAAATCTTGTTCCACCCCAAGCATCGCTAAAAAAACCTATAGTTCCTATTCCGTCGTCGAGAACATAAGAATTAGGACTACTTTCCAAGTGATTAATTTGTCCAGCTGGACAACAATCAATGACTTTCAATAAGTAATATCTTACATTTGGATCACTTGAATACATAGTAAGTCTGTTAGCATTTGAAAATACTACAGAAGTTCTAGATGTAAGCATTGTTCCCATTATAATATATTACACTTTATTTTAACAACCAGCAGAATCCTGAAGCCATCTTGGGGAATTAGGGTTATCATAATCCAATTCACTTTGAAGCTCTACTCTACATCCATCTTTTTTTCTACTTGGGGTTGGAGTTCTTGTTCGAGTTGGACTTGGAGTTCTGCTCACACTTTTACTTGGCGTTGGAGTTCTTGATTGTGATGGGCTTTTGCTTGGTGTTCTACTAGGAGTTTTGCTAGGGCTAGAATGAGGGCTACGCGAGACGCTAATACTAGGACTTTTACTTGGAGTTTTACTTGGGGTCCTCGAAGGAGTTCTACTTTTACTTGGAGTTCTAGTTGGATCGGGAGTTCTAGATATAGTCGGTGTTGGAGTTCTAGTCATTGTGGGAGTTCTTGTCGGACTAGAATGAGGTGACCTAGTAACACTAGGTGTTCTAGAAGGGCTTTTTGTTCTTGTTGGAGAAACACTTATGCTGCAAGTTGGAGTAGGACTTAAAGTTTGTGTTGCAGTAGGAGTTGGAGTTATAGTCTTTGTAGGACTAGGAGTCCTTGTGACTGATGTACTAGGAGTTGGAGTTTGAGTGCTGGTAACACTAGGAGTAGGGCTAGGACTTTTATGTGGACTAGTAGTAGAACTAGGGGTTGGTGTTATAGTAGATGTTGGGCTAGGAGTTTTTGTGACTGATGGAGTAACCGAAGGGCTGGGAAGACGACTAGGAGTAGAAGTTGGTGTAGGTGTTTGGGTAGGAAGCGGACTGGGACTAGGCTCAATACTTGAACTTGGAGTTGCTGTTGGAGTAGCGGAAGGTGTAGGTTGTGGGCTTGGGCTAGGCACACACCTGCTATCTTGACAAAATTTTGGAGCTGTATCATCCCAGTAATTTGGTAAAAATATATAAGGCAAAACATTATATCCTTCAGGTGGGCTTATATCTCTTTTTACAGTATAACAAAATTCATAAATTTCTTTTTCATGAGGAGTGTTAGACATGTCTGTCTGCTGCTCATAAAAATAACTTTTTAATTTATTTTCAATCTCAGCTGGAGACAATAGAAAAATATCAGAAGTTCCAGCTTTATAAAAGTCATTATTATAAATTGTTTTTAAAGTATCTATATCATAATTATATAAATATACTACTCCAGTAGGCTCTTGTAAAAATAAATTTTCAAACTCTGGCGGAGTCACTCCTTTTGTTTGATCCACATTCGCCAAATGAAATAAACCACTTAAGGAATAATCATAATATGGATTTTCATAAGTGTAATAAGTTTCATTGTCATTACATCTCGTAACTTCCCAGACCGTAGGCTTTATTACAACTTTATCTGAATAAAATCTTTTGGCATCAGTAAATGCACTAACCACATTTTTAATTCCTTGTAAAATGGTTTGCCTCTCATCAGTGTATGTAGTTGTGTCTGTATAATCAGGATCAACATATTTCAACATAATATAATTTGTATGTTGAGTTAAATATGCACTCACTAAATCAGCAGCTTCTTTACTAAAAAAATTTATTGCATTAGGGTCAGTTAATGTATCAAATGAGTTAGTTCCATCTGCGTTATCTGGAAATAAAACTCTATTAAAAGTTCCGTTAGCTTCTTTATATGTTATTAATTTTATTATTTGCTCCCTAACCTGAGGGTAAGCGATGCTTTCAATATTATGCTTAAAATAAGCTACATCCGTGTGGGGCAAAAATCGAGTAGCATCCCCATCTTCGTCAAGAGTATAATTTTTTAAAGGGTTCCTTTGATCAATGCTGTCCGCTTTATAACTAGCATTTGAATAAGGGAAAGCTGCTCCAGAAATATTTTCCACAAATTCATCTAACTTAAGAGAATCTTCTAAATGTCCTTTATATCCAGGAAGATAAGATCTAAAGATAGATTTTTCGTAAACTCTTGATAAATATTTTTGTACTTTTCTTCTTATTTTTTGATCTGCAGTTAAACCTGGCACGCTAGTGTCATCAATTAAATCAGCTGGTTGTAAAAAGAAATTTCCTTTATATTGAATGCTCATTCCCTCCTGAAACCCCCAGTCAACAGATACGGTATTAGCTCCACCTTCAAATATTTTTGTTGTAGCAGAAAATATAGCTTTAGTGAAAGTATCTTGAAGCTCGTCGTTTATTGCTCTTTGTTCTGAATCTAATTCTGATTTAAATGCATCACCTAAATCTTCGTCTTCAGCAATATCTATCAAAGACTGAACAACTGTAGCGTTTCCAGATCCTTCAAATAATGTGGGAAACTCTTGTAGGGTAACATCAGAAAGATATGAATCAGAAATAAAAGTTCCCCCATTATTTCTTTCGAAACTATAAAACTGTAATATTCTAAATATTTTTTTAATAATTCTTCTATATTTTGCTGCTTGATTTGGAAGTTTAAAGCCCGCGCTTCTAAATGCATTTCTGACAATATTATTAATTACATATTGCTTTTCTCCGCTATTTGGATTAAATGCTAAATGATTTAATATCGACCAACTGGTTGTTTCTAACCTATTTGCTTGAGTAATTTTAGGGGACACAATAAATGGAAGAGAGCCTAATTTTCCAATTTTATTAACAAATAAATTTTTAAAGTTATTTTTTGAAGTGGAATTTGGTAATGCATCAAGAATATCATTTAGTACTGCACTCACGCTGTTGTCATCAGTGAAATGTTCTTTCCATGTTTTTTCTACATTATTAAATGTTATCTTTGTGTATTGATTATCTACAGGCAAAAAACATGAGTCTACTCTATATGTTCCATTTTTACCTATAAATAGCTTATCATTTTCATTATCAATCTGATCGTCTTTTAAGTCATTAAAAGTTGTGAGTTGCGAACTTGCGTCTTGTAGTACTGGACACATTGCTTTTGCTGCTAATTGAATTCTTTCTTGGTACTCTTCATATAGAGCCATATTGAATTGAAAAAGCACTACATCTTTCCAAGACAAACTTCCATCTCCATCAAAATCCCAATTTGACAAAGTCCTACTTCTTGGATCCGATTTCGGGATAGGTCCAAGTGCATTAAGTTCTATGTCTCTTTTTAATTTGAAAAAATTTCTCATTATTTACAATTTCTATTTAAACATCATCTGGAACAGCGTATGGCGGAGGAGCTATAACTCCATCATCATACTGAACATCAGTAAACTCATATCTTCGAGAGTATTCTGGTCTCGGACTATAAAAAGTATTTATATACTGACCGTGAACAGGATTACTAGCATCATTTATACTATACCAAACAAAGTAAACACTGCGCAATCCACGATAATTAAATCCCATACCCTTGCCATCACTCGTTGACTCAGCTAAGACCCATCCAGAGTTTCCACTTGGAAGTGCTGAGGCTGAGGTATAACCATTATTTCTATCTACAGAACCAATGCCTTGTCCAAGAGAATCTACTTGAGCATCATGCCATGCAAAAAACCAATTTTTACCATTTAATTTATATATAGGTTTATCATTATATGTTTCGCCCGTCTGTACATAAGTTCCTGTGCCTGCATAGTAGCCCGCAGGTTTATCGTTTTCTGCAAAAATAAAACTTTTAGGATAAACTGGAGGTGTCTCAGTGGACTCTAGTGAATTTGCGGAAGCATCTAACTGAGTAGGAATGTGATATTTAATTAAAGACTGTTGAGCACTGTTTTCAGTTACAGTAAAAATATTTCTTAAACTTGGATATAGCCACTTGTCGTTTTCATATCTAGTCGTAATTGTGCTAAATCCAGAATCTTCGATCATATTTTTCAATGTGAAAATTGCTGAATTATTATTTTCAGAATCTAGTTTATTAAAATTGTAATCAGGGCCAGTCATTTGAAAGATGTCACCAGCTTGAATTATTTTGCCATCCGATGCATGTATAGGATATCTCTCATTGTATGATCCATTATATTGAGTAAGAACAGGTTGTTTTTCATAGTAAAGCAGCCATCTACCACCCTCATAAAAAAGTTTTCCATGTTTTTTGTAACCCATAAGATCTGAAGTTCTAGGGTGATACTCTGCATAGAAAAAATCATAAACAGGAACTCCATTGTAAAAAGTATCTGGCCTACTTAATTGATACATGCCATCATCATCATTATAGCCTAGAGGTCCAAATTTATAAGGTATTGTATAATCAACAGCATCACTGATGACACCTTTATTATTTTTATAAACAAAAATCCTAGTATTAGCTTTTAAGTTTGCTCTGTATACAGTATTATTAAAGCCAAAATCTTCATCTTCTACAACCCATACATTTTCATATACATTAATTCCATAAATGTATGATTTATAAAATTTTATTGAAATCTTACTTTTTAAACTTTTAAAGTAATCATCATTCCATTTTAATAAATCGCCATTATTTTCTTGTGCAGAACCTCTTCCAAAACTGTCATAATAAATATCAAGAATATCATCTTTAACAATCCTAGTTGCGGGCATATTCTTACTAACTTCAAAAGTTCTACTATAGGTTGGATAATCGTCATGAAAGTCTCCGCCCTCCCAAGCATATTGACCATTAACATAGTCATATATATTGGAGGGATGGTCATTGTTTAATTTAAAAGATATAGTAATATTTTTAAAACCTTCTTTTTCTTTCCCTTCGTCTGTTAAGATTTTTCCAATACTAGATCCAAAATATGTTTTTTTGTATAAATTATCTATTTTAAAATTTTTATCTACGGTAGTTCTTTTTTCACTTCTCAATGATACCTCTGAACTTGCAGTATTTTCTGCAATTTGTATATTTGAGAAATCGATAGTATCAGGGTCATTTGATAATTTATAGCGTTCTAAAGCAATTTGCCTTTTTCTAGACTTAGAAAAACTTTCGAAAATTAAATTTTCATTACCATAATAATTTAAAAACCATGATCTAGTTGGCTCTGTTAAAACTTCTTTAATCTCTGATGCATGCAATAAATCTTCCGTGGAATCTTTTATTAAACTACTTAAAGAATTATTATACCCCAAACCAATTCTATCAAAAGAAACAATAGCCATATCTAGAAAGTCTGCATAACTATAATGCTTATTTCCAGAAGTTGCTGTTTTGCTATGCATTACAAAAATATACCAACCAGATTGTTCAATATTATAAAGTCCACGAGATCCGTCATTATCGAAAGCATTACAATATGCTATGATATGTTCTGTATTATTATTCCAACCCTTTTTGGCAACTTGGGAAGTAAGGCGGAAGCCTTGATTTTTTAATTTTTTATTATAATCTCTGTATTTTTGATCCCAATTACTGCTAGACCAACTATTATAACCAAGGTTCTCGTCAGCCCATAAAGATCCAGCTTTTACATACATTGGCCTAGAGGTATCAACTTGGAACAATTGAGCTGGGAAATTTCTGGTATTTGTTGAAAAGTACCCAGTATTATCGCTAGCTTTTACTATTCCAAATTCTGAATAAAGTTCAAAAACTTTAGATTGTAAAACTTTTGGTAATAAAACTTCATTTTTATATCTATTTAATTCATATATACCTGATCCTAACCAGTAATAATCATTAGGTTGTATGTAATAAAATTTATTTGAAGGACCAACGCTTCTTTGAGAAAAAGTCCGTTCTGCATATTCCCCTATTTTTCCAAAGTTAGCTTTTACATAAGTACCTTTAGCAAGCTCTCTTTCAATCGTAAAGTCTTCCAAAAGATGGCCTTTCGTAGGATCATAATCATCGTACATATAAGATTGCAAATCATTACTTTTAGGTTCTAAATTAAATTTTAAAATTTCATGATATTTTCCAAAATCTAAAGAATTATAATCTGATTTTGATTTTGCTATATTAACAAGCTCGTCTAATTCATATTCCTGTTCTATGTTAGATGCAGAATCAATACTAGAAGCCACTGGATTAATTAAAGGGGCATTAGCAAATTCTCTAAAATATGATTTAGTCCATCTTACTGGAGTCATACCAAAATCTTGAAACGGAGGATAGTCTACGACATTCCAATCTTGATTTCTATAACTAAAAGTATCATCGATATTATAAAATTTCCTCATAATCGGAGGATTTATATAAGTACCATTTCTTGTATAATGCAATGCCCACTCAACCCAAATAAAATGTCGTCCACCTTGATATACTCCTCTTAAACCAGAATCGCTATTATGATATGGCCTTGCTGTTAAGTCGTAATGAATTTTTCTTATCCATACATTTCTATTTGTATTGTCAGAGGGTATTCCATCTTCTGATTTGTGGCCTAACATTAATGTTGACGATTCATTTGTTCCAGTTCTATTGAAATCGCTATTCATAATCCTAGCTATTCCGTTTTTAGTGATAACAGTTATATCATGACTGCTCGCTGGAGCTCCTGATGGATAACGCGGAGAAGATCGCATATATTGAGAGTCAGATCGACTCTTCAAGAAATTATTTCTTAAACCATCAAAATGCCAATAAAATTGAGAAGAATTTAAACCAGCATTAATTGGATAATCAAACCAAATAACATTGCCATCTCGTGGAAACAATCCAACTGTCAAATCACCACATACTGATTGAGTGTAATTTGGTATTCCGTTAGTGTTTAAGTGGGTATGATTAATTAAAGTTCTTAAATTTTCACTCGAATTGTCCCAGAAATCTTTATTTGTTTTAAACTCGAATTTACCAAATATACTGTTATAAAATTCAGAACCTTTATCTTTAATCGTATTTTCAATTTCTAGAAAATCACTATACTTCATGTATTGATAGAAGTAATTTTCTATCCATTCTTCAACTCTTTCAAATAAAAGCCTATTGTTTCCCTGATATTTTAATATTCCACTAATATATTTTCTTGCAAAAATATCAAATAGGCGATAACTAGCTTTTCTTGGAGCCAAGTTTGTGCCCAGTCTTCCGTTTTGCAGTGCTAATAAATCGCTAGATTTTATGTTTTTTCCTTTGAAAGAATACGTATCATAAGGAATAATATTAGGAAAAATGCCCTCAACATGATCGTTTTCTGTTTTTCGCAAATATTCTGACTTTAATTTATCTAATGGATCTTTAACTCCAAACTTAGATATAGCTTCAGTTCCAAAAAGAGCATTTTGATTACTCCATGCATTTTCTAATCCTTCTTCAGATAATTCATAAGCTTCTTTTTCAAACCATTCTTTATCTCCAAAATCTAATTCTATAAATACATTAGATGCATTTGGAGTTCTAGATGGGCTTGGAGTTTTAGTGACTGTTGGACTTGGGGTCTTAGTAGTTGAAATGGTAGGCGTTACAGTTTTAGTTGGAGTTTGAGTTGGGCTAACACTTCTGTTCGGGGTGATTGTTGGACTTGGGGTTTTAGAGGGAGAAGCAGCGGGAGTGGCGCTTGGAGTTGCGCTATTACTTATTGATACGCTCGGAGTAACAGTTGGAGTTACAGAATGACTAGGAGTAACACTTTTGCTTGGTGATGGAATTGGAAATAAATTTTTGTATTTTACAATTTCTATCGTAAACGGATGATCCCTGTTGCTTTCCCTATATGCATTGTGATATAAAAAGTTTTTAAATATATTATAACTAGCAGCATTATCGTAAAAGCTGGTCATGGAGTTAAAGGCTTGGTCGAAACTTGAGTCGAAACCAGCCTGAGGGTCAAAAAATGTTGATAACTTACTTTGTTCTTCCGCGCTTAAAGAGTCGCCACCAGGAGTTGAATCATTAGGATCATTAAAATACATACTGTTGCTTGACTCATACTCTGCTGATCCCTTTTTAACTAATATTATTTCAAACCTATAAAAATCTCTAAAGTTAGGGTCGCTATGTAAAGTGTGAGTAGCTCCTTCTGCTTGATAATTTGAAAACAGAACTCCTTCACTTAAATATTCAGATGGAGAAGCTATAGGTAAAGCCACACTAGGTTTAGCAACAAAATCTTCAGCCCTATCTCCCTCAAAATACACCTTGTCAGACCCTTTGAATGTTGGATTAAGGAAAACTCTTTCCCAGCGAAAAGAATCTTCATCAAAAACAATTACTTGTATGTCTTGAGCGTCTCGATCTCCATAACTAGCATCTGGTTCATTAATATAATAATCACGACCATTTGAATCTGTACGAAGTTTAAATCTTTCAAATTGAAAATTTGTTCCATCGTAAACATTAGCAAAACTTCCATTAGGCTGCAGTCTGTTTAATAAAAAAGTATCTAATTTATCATTTCCGATTTCGGACATTCTTCTTTCATGAATAATCATCGGAACTACATAAGCAGATTCTGATGAAGATAACTGAACTTCTTCTAAGCCTATCAAATCTCCATGTTCGTCTGTTTTTACAAAAACCCTTTCAACATTCGGGTAATCATGATCCAACCTTTGAACCTCAGTAGGAGTATTAATTAAACTTTCTGTTATAAGAAAACTAGCAGAAGGATTTTTTTCTATAATATCAGAATAAGAACCATCTGAATCAACGGCATTTCTTAAAATAGCTGCAAGTGACCCAAAATCAAAATCACCAAACATATTTTTTTCGTCAAATGCAACATAATCTCCGTCCCATGTATCAATATTTATACTTACTCTTTTAGGGTAATGATTTTCCATTGTAAAAAAATCATTAATAAAATGAATTTTAAATTTTTGATCTACAATACCCTTAGCATCAGTATTTACTAAAGCGGGAAAATCATCAATATTCTTGGTTTTTATGGATAATGTTGTAAAGTATTTGCCTAGACTTAAGGAATTTGTTTCAAATTTTTCAAAAAAGTTAATTACAAAATTTCTATATAAATCTCTTTCTTCCTGTATACCTTTCCATGTCAATTCTGTTTCTGGTCCAGATTTGTCTAATCCAATTAATTTTATAGTTTCCCCAACATCATCTTTGATATGTAAACTCCTTAAAGATGCTACAGTTTTGGCGGCTGGGGTTGGAGTTGGCGTTTTAGTAATGGTTGGAGTGGGGGTAGTTGAGCTCCCTATGCTTGGAGTAGGTGTTGGACTTTTGGTGACAGTTGGAGTAACAGTTGGAGTCCTAGTAATAGTTGGAGTAACCGATGGAGTTTTGGTTATACTTGGAGTGATGGACGGAGTTGCGGTTCTACTGGGAGTGACTGAAGGTGAAAGAGGTATTGAATAAGATAAAGGGGAAAGTTCTTCAGGAATTTGATAATCTCCATTGGAATAACTTTGCCCAGCAACATAATCTCCTTTTTTGAATTCTATTGTTTTTTCTGTATTAAAATTAAAATTTGGCAAATTGCCATATAAATCTTGATCGAAAAAGGACTCGGAAATATAAAAAACATTACTCTCTGACCTTTGCACATATGGAGAATAATCAGCTATTATATCATTATCAAGCTTTACATAATATGTATAAGAGTCAGCTTCATCTTCAATTTCAACTCTCCATCCAGCCGAACTCTCGAAACCCTGTATCTCATCCCATTCAGCTCTATACTGTATATCAATTTGACCTGTTATTTTATAACTAAGATCTGAACTTCCTTCTGTAAAAATGTTTTTTTGATAAAATTTATCATTGATAAAAAAATCATATTTCTTAACATTTTGATCAAATAAATTCCATCCCGTTGGAAGATATATATCTTCTTTGTTTTGACTATTGACTCCTGATGCAAAAATTTGAGTTTTTACACTGTAATCTTGAAAGTTTTCTCCACTGTAAAACCAATAAAATTTATTCTCATTTTCATTGTAAGCTATTGCAAAATGATCTACATCAAAAAGTGGAGCACTGGATGGCCTTCTTCTGAAATAATAAACATTAGGTGGGATGTCGGGGTACTCTCCCAACATAGAGTAAGGTAATTGATCTTTTCCAGTAACTGAATAAAGGCCAATTGGATTAATAATTGCATTATCCGTATAGTCTTTATATACGTTTTCAGCTATAAATAATGCTGGATTATTTGCGACATATATTTGACCTTTATTCACTTCTTATCTTTTACACTTTATATTAACTTAAAGAACAGAATAATCAACAGTATATCCTACATCTTCAAGAAATGCTAAAGTTATAGCAGAAACTTCTATTCCATCAGATTCCATATAAAACGGAGTGGATAGTTCAGGTCTAATTAATGGCTGTACTATATTGGCATATGTTCTTTCGCCAGGTGTGTATCCACCAACAGATGGATTTAAGTCTGGGGCAGTTTCACCTAAGTGACCTCCCCAAGAAAGAAAAATGTTATATGTTAGTGTTTGACCAGAAGTTGCTGATATAGTTTTCTTTAAATTATTTGGACCCCAAGGATCATCAATAAGCATAAATCCATTAACTTCTTCAGTTCCAGTAATTGTTCTAGTTTGAGTAATAGTGATAGATCTATCTGTATACGATGCATTGGGCTCATCTAGTTGATATCTAGTTTGAATAGGCACTGCTTTTGCATAGTTTCCTATATATCTAGCATACTCTCTTAATGCATTTGGCCCAAAATATTGAGCTCCATTAGTTTCATCTAGTGTTATTAATTTATAATTTTTGCCCATTGGAATATAATTCCAAAAAGTTCCTGCTCCCAACACGTGACTTAATTCATGCAAGATAATCCAATATAAATTTGTTTCTCCCATAAAAGGTTGCCTTAAATAATTTAAATCCATTGGATCTATTGCAACTTGTCCAACTGTAGTCATGAACCACCCAGATCTATACTCTTGAAATTCAGTGGGTCCAGCATACGCTAAAACTCCGCCAGGTGCTTGAGGATTGGTGGTAAAATTTTTAACTTTTAAATTCAATATCCTATCGCTAATAATAGTTTTTTCATAAAAACGAACAGCCCTAGATATTTCAGCTTTATCTGTAGATGTTAACGCATCATCTGTGTATTCTGAGTAATCAATATTAATTGATAAATTACTTTTTTGTTTTTTAATTAAAGGAATACCTTTGTCCCATCTTAATTGAAATTTTAAATTTTTAATGTTTGATACGTAAACATCTTCTTTGTTAATTGTTTGATTTAAATTCTCAGGGCTATTATTGATATTTCCAGAATCAGTTAATTTGTATATTTTATCCGACTCAATGCTATTGGCTAAAGTTTCAAAAGGGCTGTTAATGCTCGTTAAATTATCCAGCACTGGAGCATTGAAGTTATATAAATCAGATAAAGCGCTGTCTGCCCTCAAAGATCCGCTATTATTGAAAGAAATAATAGTTGAATAATTATTACCATCCCCCGAAAGAGAAATGGAAAAATTAACCTTTTCAGAACTTGATACAGGAAAATTGCCAGATTTTACAGTCCAATCCTGCAAGGGATTACTAGTATTTATTGGTCCACTATTATGCATCATTGATTTAAAATGATTATGTAATTCTGAATCTGTTGCATCTGGATTAGAAAATGCATGATATCCCATTATTGAATTAGGTTGACTTTTTTCTCCGCTAGTATACCACTGATAAACATAGCCTCCCGTTATCCAATTTGAGGGAGCTAGCCCAAGTGGCATATTTGGGTCAATAAAATCCCTGTAGTCTTGAGCATTGCCAAAGACTGTTCCACTCCAATAATACGCATTGTATGTGCCATTTTTATATGTTCCATCTGCAAATTCACTAGCCTGCAAGCAGCCACTTAAATTAGTTGACTTTACATTATGTCTATAATAACTATTGAAATCGCTATTATATACAGATTCATCAAAGCAAAAGGGTGGCTTATTGTAATCTAATTTATATTTAATGCCAATTCCAGAAGAATATTCAATATCAAATGCGTCATCTCCTAAATAAGCAAAATCTTCATGCCCTTTAGGAAAACTATCTGGAATATGTCCAGTAAAAGTTCTAAAATGCCTAGAGCCAGTTACCGAAAAATCTTGCGATCCGCTTGGCCCACTAATACCTAACAATAAATCCTTATTTACTAATTCAATATTTGTTGGGCTAAATTCAATTTTATAATTGTCAGGTTTAGAATTTCCATCAACTAAACCAGTAAAATTTCCAAGGAAATATTCCGTAATACTTAATCCAGTGCTATTGGGTATACAATCAACTACCTGACCATATGTTTGAGGTATATTATTGCAATCTGCGTATACAAAAGAATTAAATTCATGCCCTGTTTCTAGTAAATATTTTTTATTTTCCCTAACTTTACCTTTAATTCTAAAATAAATATCATTATAATTGCAATCAACATCACAATCAGATTTAAATTTAATTGTATCAATTTGATTTGCTGAAGCTTTAGCGTCAAATATATTGATATAATCCCATTCTGGCAAATCTCCGTACTTACCTCCTATAGAATCAAGGAAAGCGTTAGTTCTAATATATGTATCGTTCGCTGAATTATATTCGAAGTATCCCAAATTAGCATTATTATCCGTTTTAAATTTGATATGGATACCTGCATCTGCATCAATTTTTCTATCAAAACATCTAATTGATATAGGTTCAAATGTTAAATTTGGATCATTTTTATTCAAAAAACCAGATTCTATTGCTATTTCTTGCCATCCCGTACTTGATGTTGTGATTTGTATCGGTATATCTTCAAAGATAGTTTGATTGGTAGATATATTTCTGGACAAACCGCCCATTAAAAATTCAATATTTTTAGGGCATTTGCATGAGTTACAATCATCGCAGTCCAAAAATCCAGTAACAATATCTGATCTTGGTTTTATGTTAATTAATTTTACATTAGATTCAACCCTTTTATAACACAAACCACTAATCGTTATAAACTCTCCTGCGTTTGCTCCAGTAGGAACATAAAGTGCATTTTGGTATTGACTACTCATTAGTTTTTTTCCAGCTTAATTGAAATTTTAAAGATTTGATATCGGATATTTTATAAGATAAAGTTTCTCCAAGGGTTATATCAATATTAGTTACACCATTATCTGCATTACCTGAGTCAGTTAATGTGATGGTACTATTAGCTCTTAGCTCCTGACTGAATGTATTAGTTGGATGAAATGGTGCATTGAAGTTTTCAACTTGAGGGATATTATAAAAATAATTATCAAATATAGTATCTGGATTTTGAGTGCCTCTTTCATAAGTTCTAAAATCATTCCTCAATAAACCGCTAGTGCTATGCTCAAATATACAAGAATGAAAAGGAGCTCCAGCATCTAATAAAACAGTATAGTTTTTCTTTTCAGCTATTGTTACTGGATAGTATCCAGATCGGACATCCCATTCGTACAAAGGGTTGTCAGTATTAACTGGAGAGCTATTCATTACTACAGATCGATAATGATTTTGAACTTCAGTGTTATTAAATTCTCCAGTCAAATAACCAAAAAAACCTGTGATGTTGTCTGCTATTGAACGATCTCCACTAGTATACCATTGATAAATATAAACTCCTGTTTCCCAAAAATCTGGAGGATTACTTTCAGTATCATTAATAAAATTAAGGTAATCGGTGGAATTTCCAGTAATTAATCCTGTCCACATCATTGGCACATATGTTCCATTTTTATAAATTCCATCTGCAAATTCACTAGCCTGAAAGCAACCTGTGTTAAAATCAGTTCCCAGCGTTCCCTCGAAAGCTACTGTATTAGCCCCATAATGTCTATAATAAGTTGTGAAATCACTACTTGATACATCGGGATCTATGCAATTTGGAGCTTTCAAATAATCTAGTCCATATTGTTGTCCAATCTCCGAAGAATAGTCTACATCAACATAATACTTATCTTTTAAATAATAAAAATTAGTTGTAGTAGTCGTTGTGGTTGCATAATAATTATAATCAAAATTGTCTTGAGTAAAATGAAACCCTCCTGTTACAGAGAATTTTTTAGATAAATCAGTCCCTTTTTCACCTTTTAGCAATTCCAAATTTACAATCTCCAATGCTTGCGGGTCCATTTGTAATGCATAGCCAGGTGGTTTATCATCTCTTCCTCCACCCTTTCCGTTATAGTTTCCCACAAAATAATCAGTTATGTTAATGCCACTACCACTAGGTATACATTCAATGATTTGACCTTCAGTTGTGGGAACTCCAGTGCATGTAGCATATACCCAAGATGTTACTTGAGTTTCGCTAGCCCCCAAATTTAAATAATTGGAATTTTCAGTAATTCCACCCCTTATTCTGAAAGTGATATCTTGAGTTGGGCATTCAGTTTCGCATAAAGATTTAAATTTTATTGTATTTAATTTGTTAGCTACTCTTACTTTATCAAATTGGTTTTGATGATCCCATAATGGATAAGGACCAAATTTTCCAGTTTGAGCATGATGTAATTGATCTTGCCTTTCATATAAATCCATTCCAGTCACATATTGAAAATGAGCAATCTCAGCTTCTCTTTCATAAAATGAAGCATATATTCCTGATTGAATATCTATTTTTCTGTCGTAACATCTAATCTGACTTGGCTTGAATTCAAGATTATTATTTCCGCTATTCAAAAAACCAGATTCTATTGCTATTTCTTGCCACCCTGTACTTGATGTAAAAATTTTAAAAGATGTTTCGTTGAAAGAAATTTCTTCTGTTTCATTATTTTTTAAAAAACCTCCAACAATAAATTCTATTTGTTTATTGCATTTACATGTATTACAATCTAAGCAATTTTCAAAAATGCCATCAAAGTCATCCCTTAACTCTTCATCTTCAGTCGTGGTTCCTATGTTTTTATAACAATAACCACTAAACTTAGTGAAGTCAATGCCATCTGCATCTCCTGTGGAGGTATAAATAAATTCTGGAAAATAATCTGACATAGTTCTTTTTACACTCTAAAACTACCTGTTTGAGCCTCTGTTAATAATCCCCCTGTATAAGCTAGTCCAGTTGAAATGTAACCTGTTCCCCAAACATTAGGTGAATCATGGGGAATCATTTGAAATTGTTGATTACCTGTGCCTGCAACTAGATCATCTGTGTCACATAATTCAAATTTTTGAATTGGAGGAGTGTCATGACAAGGGTCATCGTCTGTTATTAAAACTTGATATGGATTCTTATATAATATTTTTTCCTCAACACACGGTAAGTTTTCAATATTTTCAAGAAATACATTAAAGAATTCGGAACCTTCGCAAATATCATCATCAATTGTAGTAATTGGAATAATCTTCATATTCTCTCCAACACCAAAATGCAGTGTTCCTGTTTGATTTGAATGAAAATCTAATCCTTCTTGAGCTGATAAAGGTTGGCTTTCAGCTCTATAATCAATAGTGAATGCTCCTGTATATAATAAATAATCTTCACATGCACAAGACTCTCTATAAACTCTTACTCCTGTAGTTTGTCCTTCGACAACATATGTGGATGGATACTGAAACCTCACGCATAGTTTTTTAGTTAAGCAAGTGGGGGTAGGAGTAGGTGTCGAACTCAATGTTACAGACACTGTACTTGTAACACTTGGGGTTGGACTTGCTGATGCTCCTGGTGTTGTACTTGGAGTTGCACTTGGGGTTTGAGTTACCGATATGCTAGGAGTAGGGGTTTGAGTTACCGATATGCTAGGAGTAGGGGTTTGAGTTACCGATATGCTAGGAGTAGGGGTTTGAGTTACCGATGTGCTAGGAGTAGGGGTTTGAGTTACCGATATGCTAGGAGTAGGGGTTTGAGTTACCGATGTGGTAGGAGTAGGGGTTTGAGTTACCGATATGGTGGGAGTAGGAGTTTGAGTTTGAGTAGCCGAAACACTGGGGGTGGCGGTAGAAGTAATAGAAGCACTGGGAGTTCTTGTTTGAGTTGCGCTTGGAGTTACTGTTGTTGTAACTGATGGTGTTATCGTTTGACTTGGGGTTGAAGTAACTGAAATGCTAGGAGTAACAGTTGGAGTTTTACTTACAGTTGAAGTTATAGAGGGAGTGGGGGTAATACTTGGAGTTTTGGTTGGAGTTGGAGTTACGCTTCTCATTGGACTAACTTCAACTATTATTTTTGCACATTTAGCTTTTCTCAATGTAGTTTTATTCTCTACAAACAAATATGCATTCTTTAATCCTTTTTTAGAATATTTATGAGGAATTTCTATGTAGTATCCATACTTTCTTTCCCATTTTAATGTTTGATTTCTTATCGTGGTTCCATCTCCAAAATTGATGTGATAGGTCAAATCAACTTGTTTAGCAAATTCATCATCAACATGAATCTTAAAAATAGCTGGTAAATACTCTTCAGCTTTTAAGTTTGAGTAAGGTATACAACAGTCACCAGATATAACGCTTGGAGTCGGGGCCGTCATAATTAAGATGGTTCAACAATAAAAACAGAATAAGGATTAACTCCAGTAATCTGAGCAACACCTTGGACATGACTCCTTGGGTTATATAATTTAATATAAAAGAATTCGTCTTTCTCTCCATCTTTAACTCCTGGTTGAGGTATTCCTGTAATATTAATAAATTGCTCGGTATCCCCTCTATTAAATGTAAGAGTTCCAGAACCAGAAATATAATCTTCTCCTGCAACAGCGCTTAAGTTTGCACTTTCTGTAGTGTAATCAACTGAGAAATTTGGATAACAATCACCTGGTCCACATAAATCAGTATCCCTGAGTACCTTAACTCCAGTATGAGTTCCCTCTACCAAATAAGTGGATTGATATTGAAATCTAACAAAACTATTACCAGTACAAGGAGTCATACTTGGTGTTGGGGTTGGAGTTGCGGAAACTGTAATACTTGGGGTTGCACTTGGAGACTTATTTGGTGTGCTTGTTACCGTAGGAGTTATTGAAACGCTTGGAGTTTGTGTTGGAGTAATTGTTGTAGTTGGGGTTTTTGTTGGGGTAATCGAAACTGAAACACTTGGGGTAGTTGTTGGAGTTGCAGTTTGAGATATAGAAACGCTTGGAGTAGTTGTTGGAGTTGCGGTTTGAGATGTAGATGGAGTCGGGGTATTTGTTTGTGAAACAGAAACACTAGGAGTAACTGATGGGGTGGCTGAAATACTTGGAGTCACTGTTGGAGATATCGATATACTTGGAGTAATACTAGGAGTGACTGATGGAGTTCTACTTGGAGTAACTCCAATAATTGGAGGGCGACCAGGTATCGGAATAGGATCATTAGATCCAGGTGCATTTGTTAAACATCCACCGCTAATTAGAAAGCCGTTCTTTTGACTAACAGTAAAATCAAAAGACAGTGTTGTATTAGCTATATTTTTTACATTTAAGCTAGTATTTTTATCTCTTAATACTGCATTGTCAATAACATATGTTGTTAGCGTCTGCTTTTCATTAAGACATGGATTGCCTGTCGGATTGCAACTACTTTTACAATTAATAAATATTTTGTATGTTTTATCTTGTTTTAATATTTGATTTAAATTTCCAGTTTCAATATCTCTTTTAATGATATCTAAATTTAATGATCCTCTTGCTGGAAAATTAATTTTTCTATCATGTGGATACATTGATCCAAATCCATATAAAGCTTGTCTCTGAATGTCTAGATTAATATCAAATGCTGTAGCATTGGCATTATTTTTATTTAAAAGAACTCCACCAACATTAGTGTTCTCAATAGTAACATCAATACTATTAGGAGTTAAACCTGGATAAGAGTATTCATTATTGTGATCTGTTGTTCCAAAAATATAATTATGCTCTTCTTTAAATTGCCCATCATCCAAATCAATAGCTGGAATGTAATTATTCCCTGAATATAAATCTAACTTAACATTAGAGGCTTGGTATGATAGTGAAGCCCTAGTCATAGTTCCAACTTTAGCTGATACAGCATAATTGGTTGCAAAAGCATTACCTATTCCCATCACATAGTGATCATAATAGTCAGTATTAACCTCTAAAGAATTAGCCTGCTTGCCCCTATCGCTTCTTAAAACTAAGAAAAAATTCTTATCGCTATGATGTCTTGATAAAAAACAATTTTCTGCTGGTTCTCCAGATCTAACAACATTAAAATTTAATAAATATTCATTGAGTCCACAAGTTGGCAAATATTCAAAAGAAAAATTTACTAGAGGCTCAATGTTAATATCTATGTCACTACCTAAATTATTGTCATCAGATATGAATTGAACTTTTCTAGTTAATAAATCATTATGCCCAATTTGTTTAATTTCTTCTCTACTAACATCAAATCCATAGGATACTGACTGAACTTTTGTGATTTTTCTTAAAAAAGATCTATTGCCAGAATGATGGCTTTGATAAGCTGGCGCTGGCCCAACGAATAATGCTGCACAATCAGATCTAAAAAAACTCCTCATACCTTAATAAACAATTACACCACAACCCGAAGATTGTGGTGCAATTTATTAAAATAAGTTTAGTTATTTTTATCAGAAAATCTTTGTATGATCTCTAATTTCTGTTGACCAACCGTATTGTTCACCACTGTTATAATATCCAGTAGTTCCTAAATGTCCATATTGATGGAACCTCATTTGATCTCCAGTGTTTTGAACAGTTGGGAAGGATTTAAATAATCCATCTGCTCCAGTTTTATTTTCAAAACCACTAAAAAATACTCCAACAGCATTTTCTTCAGGTCCACCAATTTGAGTTGAGAATGTTAAATCAACAGATTTATTGTCTCCAATTGCAGAACTAAAGCTTTCAGAATCTAACACAGCTTTTTTGAAATCAATAATAATTGCATCATCATTAGAATTTGGATCACAAACCACACAAGCTGGATTTTGAATTCTAATTTTTAAATCAAACTCATCTCCGCAAACTAAATCAACTAAATTTCCAGCTTTCAAATCAGCTACCAAAGCATTAATGCTTAATGTACAAGTAACAGGAAAGTCTACCTCTTTGGCATATGCATATGTACTTCCGAGCCTTTGTAGGGTTGTTCTTCCCATAGGCGTGGATAAAGTCATACTCTGGATATGGGCACTTCCATTATCAGAATCATCATATCCAACGGTATCTCCAGAAAGTTGTTTTGAAATTAAACCTCTATCTTGAAGGTCTATGGTAATATCACCTGGTTTTAGTACACTCTCACCTTGACCACTTTCTGTTGGAGGCAAGAAGAAGCAGCGATTACAAATTAAAGTTCCGTCAGAAGGATCTAAAGCTGGAATATCTTTAAAGTCTGTTCCTACATCAGATTTAATGTTCATACCCTCAACCGTTACAGACGCAGTTGGGAAAGACCCAACACTGGCTTCAACTGAATAATCAGTCACATAACCATTACCTAATCCAATAACAGTTTTGTTTTCTTCGTCAGAAAGTAAATCACCCTTAAGGGCATCTCTACCTTCAGGAACAGTTAGAACAAAGAAATTATTACCAAATTCATTCTGAGATCTAGTCATCATACCAGATAGGTTTTGATATTGACCATCTGTGGCCATTCCCATTAACCTCTCATTTTCTCCATCAGTTAAATAGTACGAAAAGTCCATACTTACAGTTGGAGCTTCTAATACGACGGCATCCAATCGAGCTAAGTGACCAAATTGGTTGACATCCTGCCTATTGATAGTAAAACTATAGTTGGCACTTTGCACTCTTTTTAATTGCTCAACTGATGTACCCCATGAGCCAGTTCTATTATCATTAACATGAGATAAGAAACTTAATCCTTTTCCACTGACACCACTTAACATACCAGCTTCTCTTAGTACTGGATGCATTGGGGCTTTATGTGCCTTCTGTCCTGTTAAATTTTCACCCTTGTAGTAACCAGTGCAGTCAAATGTAGTAAATTTATAATCAGTAGTACCCACGCTTCCTGAAAAATGAGTTCCAGTTCCAGCACAAGCATCAAAAACAACTGTTTGTCCGTTAGATCCGCTACCTGATACTAAACACTGGTTTATTCCTGTAGCGTTTTTTACTGCCGTAGGAGGCATGTAGTAAATATGGTGCCCTGTTGTGTCTGGTGAGATAAATAGGGCTTCACTTTGGTATATAACTCTGTTTCTTGCTGGTAGTTCGCTCATATTATTTTAATAGAAATTGATGTTAAAATTAAATACACATAATTTTTTTTATTGTGAAAATTTAACTTAAGAATTTACCGCTCACACCTATAACTGTATTTGGGGGTAAACCGTCATATTGTGCATTTCCAGCATAGAGACCTCCTGCATTTGCTGAAGAAAACACTATTCTAAATCCTAATGGATTGTTATTGCTATCTTTTGCAACAACTTGTTGTCCATCACTATTTACTGGAATGTCATTCTTAGTACTACATGTTGCATTTGTACATTGAACTAAACCAAAGTCAAGAATGTGTGGGCCATCTGCGATACTTTCATGATACGCTGGGACAGTAGTTGTACGACCTAATATTGTATTACCCGGACTTGCGTAACTAATATATGCCAATCTATCTTTCCTCATTTCCTCTAAATCTGCAAAATCATCAGTTTGATCTGCGTTATCTTCTGGGTCAACAGTAGGAACATTAACATATGCAGGTAAAGCTTTATTATTGTAAGGAACGCTATGTCCTAAAGAATTAGTTCCATCACTTCCATCTGTTCTAGTAAGTCCTGCCCAATAGAACCCAACACCTTCTCCACTTAAGTAATCATTAGAGCTTGCCATTGATTGTAGCATGAATCCAGTTGCTCCATCAGGCCACTCTAAGCTGGAAAACCCTCCACCAAAATTAGCTGAATTAACTTTATATGCAGGGTTAGTAGATACAGTTCCATCTGTAACTTTGATTTCAAAATATGATAAGGCATCTCCTCCCCCACCTCCAGCAGCAGGCGGACTACTAGTTGGAGTAGGAGTAGGTGTCATTGATATAGAAACGCTAGGAGTAACGCTTGTGGAAGGCGTAATACTTGTAGTAACTGTTGCCGTCGGAGTGGCGGTTGCTGACGGACTTGCTGGAACAGATTTTGTTGGTGTTGCAGTAGCGGTTGGTGAAATCGAAATGCTTGGAGTTGCAGTCGGAGTGACACTTGGCGAAACCGAAATGCTTGGAGTTACGGTTGCAGTAACGCTTGGTGTAGCAGTAGCGGTTGCCGAAGGGCTTGCTGGAACAGATTTTGTTGGTGTTGCAGTAGCGGTTGGTGAAATCGAAATGCTTGGAGTTACAGTCGGAGTGACACTTGGCGAAACCGAAATGCTTGGAGTTACGGTTGCAGTAACGCTTGGTGTAGCAGTAGCGGTTGCCGAAGGGCTTGCTGGAACAGATTTTGTTGGTGTTGCAGTAACACTTGGTGAAACTGAAATGCTTGGAGTTACAGTCGGAGTGACACTTGGCGAAACAGAAATACTTGGAGTAACTGTTGCCGTCGGAGTAGCGGTTGCCGAAGGGCTTGCTGGTACAGATTTTGTTGGCGTTGCAGTAACACTTGGTGAAACCGAAATGCTTGGAGTTACAGTCGGAGTGACACTTGGCGAAACAGAAATACTTGGAGTAACTGTGGGTGAAACTGAAAGGCTTGGAGTAACACTTGGCGAAGCAGAGATGCTTGGCGTAACACTTGGCGAAGCAGAGATGCTTGGCGTAACTGTCGGCGAAACAGAAATACTTGGAGTAGCACTAGGCGTTGGACTTGCTGATGTTACTGGGCTTGGTGTTACACTTGGTGAAACAGAAATACTTGGAGTAACTGTGGGTGAAACTGAAAGGCTTGGAGTAACACTTGGTGAAACAGAAATACTTGGAGTAACACTAGGTGTTGGACTTGCTGATGTTACTGGACTTGGTGTTACGCTTGGCGAAACTGAAATACTTGGAGTAACTGTCGGTGAAATAGAAATGCTTGGAGTAACACTTGGCGAAGCAGAGATGCTTGGCGTAACTGTAGGTGAAACTGAAATACTTGGAGTAGCGGTTGGCGAAACTGAAATACTTGGAGTAGCGGTTGGCGAAACTGAAATACTTGGACTAACACTTGGAGAAACTGAAATACTTGGAGTAACACTTGGAGTTGGAAATGGAGTTTCAGAAACTGTAGGAGTTGGAGATGGACTATATATAGGACTTTGAGTAACTGTAGGAGTAATTGTTGGAGTTGTAGTAGCGGTTGGCGATACTGTTGGAGTATTTGTTGGGCTAGCTGCAGGTGACGCTGTTGGAGTTACTGTTGGAGTAATTGTCGCTGTTGGTGTTGGGCTTGCTGGTACAACACCTTGACTTGGCGTCGCAGTTGAAGAAGGAGTAACAGTTGGTGTTGGTGTGGCAGTTGGATCTACAGATACACTTGGAGTAACGGTTGGTGATACTGAAGCAGATGGGGTTTGAGTGACTGTAGCAGTAGCACTTGGCGTAACAGAGGGAGTCCTAGTGACAGTTGGTGTGGCAGTAACACTTGGAGTAGGACATATAAAACTCAATCCAGTTACAATCGGATTAATGCAAAAAATTTCACCTTGAGTGTTAAATGCAGAAACTTTGTAGTTATATTCTATACCACAATCATGCACTGTATCCATTCCAGTTATAATTATGTCACCTTTTCCACTAGGGAGTAAAGTGTTGACATGAGAAAAAGCTCCAATAGTAGCTCCACTAATTTCCTGCCTATATATCTTATATGTATCTGCAGCGTAAGGATCTTCGTTCTTATGAAGAAAACTATAATATACCTTATAACTCATTGTCTAGTACATACACTTTTTATTGAACATTTGGATTTTAAAAATAAAATTAGTTACATGGAACATACACGGCAACATCAAATTCATTGTATGCTCCACCACCAGTTCTTTTAATTTCAAAAATCTGACTACCTCTTCCAACCCATGTAATATCAAATGATGAACCATTAATGGTTCGCGTTATAGTTTGACCTATAGAACCAAATGTAAAACCGTCAAAAATTAAATTATTGCCAGCTGAAGCTCCTATAGATATAGTAGTTCCCAATATTGACAGAAATCCAATTGAATTTGCATTACCTTCTAACCTAATTAACAATGAGCCCCCTGATAGTATAACTGCAGAAGCAGTTTCTCCAGCTTGCAATCTTTGATGTGAGGTCTGAGTTAGCCACAAGCTATAAGGTGCATAAGGAGTATATTTCTTTAATTTTAAATTAAATGGAGGTAATGGCTTCTGTAAAGATATTAGTGTTAACTCAAATGGAGCCATTGCTACTGCTCCAGCCTTCGGAGCCCTAGAAGCAACTGGTTCAACAAGAGGTTGTCTTGGGAACCTGTGAGATCTAATTGTAAAATCTGCAAAACCTATGTAAAGTCCTGGGTGGGATTTTTTTGCGACTCGATCATTTAATTTAGATACTGTAATTTTATCTACATAAAAACTAGTATGACTGTTTCTTCTATTAAAATACCTATCACTTAAATCTTTATAATCATAATGTCCAAACTTTAAGTCTCCAAACTCATTTAAAGGATGTTCATTAAAGCCTACATTAGCTACACTAGTTAAATTTGTATCCCTTAAAATAGAGAATACCCCATCTAATTGATAAGAATTTTCAGCAAATATCACACACCTTATAGAGCTTTCTGTGATATCTTCTCCACCAAAAGCAAAAGGGATATTTTCACCTTTTTCGTATGAAATAAAAATTGCTGGAACAACTTGATCATAGGGTTTTATTCCTTCAAATATGTCTTGATCAAATCTACTGTTTTTATCAAACTTAGTTTCAATTAATAATTCTTCTTCAGTTTGGTCGGTAATATAAGTATTAAAATCTTTGACAGCATATTGACCGTCAACAACACTAGATGGGTTAGCTATAACCCTAGGAATTAAAACTCTACCATTATTAAAATCATACTTTATGCTTTGAGCTCCTCGCTTAACATTGAATCCATCTAAATTAATTGAATCTATAATATTCGCCCCAGGAATAGATGAATCTGCAAGCCATTGTTTGTGAGGCGATGCAAAAGCTAAAAAATTTGGATCCAGTCTATCGTCATCTTGATAATAAAAACTTGAATCAATGTTTTGATACGCTTCTCCCTTGCAGCATATTAAATGCTCTAACCATAGAGAAAAACTTGTTACTATTTGATGTTGAAACTGGGGCTTCACAGAATTCTAAGTCCATTTAATGTTTTTATTTTTCTTTCAAAATCATTTATTAACGAAGAAATGTATTTTACATTTTTAAATCCACCTGCTCCTACTTTTTCTTCAGATTGTAATCCAGCCGTAGACCTTCCCTTTTCTGCTATATTTAAGTAATAGCCTAAACCTGAAATTCCACTTTCTATTCCTTTCGCCCAACTTCTACCTTCTGCCCAAGGTAATGGCGTCATTCTAAATATGTCATCTGCACTAGGAAACATAACATAGCTTAATGAACCCCCTTTTCTGTCAACCTTTAATGATGTTAAAACAATTTTATTAAAAGCTTTTCTTATAGGTTGAATTGGATCATCTCCTTTTTCAAAACCAATAAAAGAAAACAAATTACCATAACCACCCAAGGTTCCACTAATATTTTCCGAATTAGGTCCACCTTCAATTTCTCTAGTTACTGGATGATTATTAAAATTAGAAATTAATTCATCTTTCAATTCTAAAAAATTTTTATTTACAAGAAATTTTAATTCTTTAAGATAGTCTATTGATTTTCTAAAATCTGCCAATCTTTCAATGTTGGCTGCACTGTTTCTTCCGTTTAAACTCATTTTATCCTTCGTCGCTTGGTTTTAAATAAAAATTATAATATCTTGGAGAAAATAATCCATGAGGCATTTCATCACTTACTATAGTAAACTTTCTTCCATCAAATTCACATCGTTTTGTATTTTTTAAAAAATCATACCCCATTTTGTCAACTTTTATTCTGACTTCCCCTACATGTTTATCAACTTTTATTTGAGCAGATGTTTCTCCATCGAAAATATCTTCATTCTGTCTACCTACATACATAATTCTAGCCTTGAATGTAGTTTCTACTATCTTACGTTTCACTGACGAAACTTGCCCTCTTACATTTTTATAAAGATAGTTGTAATTTGGGTCTGTACTCAAAATTACTCTTTTTGCATCTTTTATAAATTTAATATCTCTTGCGAAAGTATCATGTATGTCATCAAAAACAGACTCCAGAGAATCTTTTACGATATTGCTAATTAAGGATCCCATACTTTTTTTTACACATAAAGCTATAATATGTGTATCAATTTATTGGTAAAAGGTTTTATGGAAGCAAAAAAATTTCTTTCGGATAAGGTTAACGGAAGCACTAAAAGTTTATTTAAAAACTTTTTAGTTCTTGTGGAAGACCTGCATGCAGAAAATGAAATTAGCTTTAATAAATTAAAAAGCCATCTTCCTGAACATTCAAGCATTATTGATCAAGCTAATTACTTTGATGAAAAAAAAATGCAATATCTGAGAAAAAAAATTCTTGATATAGGAAACGAATCAATTCGGGAGTCTAACTCTGATTTAGAAAAATTTACTATAAATTTTAAATTTTAATTTTATTATATAAAAAAGGAAAAAGGTAATGTATACAAAAACAAACAAAGAAATTTATCGATTTAAAGTTTTTCTTGAAGAAGAAATTGAAAAAGAAGTAGACGTCGAAAAGGAAGTCGAGGTTGAAAAAGAAGTTGAGGTTGAAAAAACTCGCAAAAACGCTGAAG
>Ga0222719_10000653_pt1 | contig 34548 bp, 29 predicted proteins | sample C33_34DmetaG_FD_165039 | JGI IMG/M metagenome (GOLD analysis project Ga0222719, IMG submission 165039) | Estuarine water microbial communities from San Francisco Bay, California, United States - C33_34D | ecosystem: Environmental > Aquatic > Marine > Unclassified | place: USA: California... | reverse complement strand
TGTCCGAATCGATGATATTACCCTGCACATTAGTTGTTAATCTTGAATTGTCAAAAAATAAAGATCCAAACTCAGCAGGTTTAGTCAAGGCCAATAGTTTGACTATCGAGAAGCAGAACTCCGAACTTCTCCTCCATGCTGTTTCTGCCGGTCCATGGTCTCCGAACTTCCAATCTCCGCTCAACTTCTTCCTACTGTAACTACCTATCAACCCTATATCGATCGGCGATAAAAGATTAGCATTTGCGTCAACGGGTAGGTAATCTAATAGATCTGGTCTAGCATACCTAGTGTTCACTTGATTGGTACCGGCATCGAAACCAGACGCCAAATCATTCCACATTATCGTGTTGCCCGATGAATACGGTCCAACTCCATAAGTGCTTTCCCACCATGAAGGTTTTTCTGAGTAGCCTATCATTTCCCATGGGTGCGTGTGTGGCCTATCGGTGTCATAGTGCATAAAGAAAATACCCCTCCAGAATCCCGGAAGCCTTTTTTGATTCAATCTACCCGTACTGTTTGAATAGTTAAAAGTGAAAGTGTTTGAATCACTGTAAGAAGTATTTGCCCTAAAATCCACTCCATTTTTTCCTGCCCAGGTGTAGAAATCATTCGCTTGAATTTCATTGAGCTCCGCCATGGTATATTCTGTACTGGCAAAAGCACCAGGCATCACCTTTGAAATATCTAACAAACTTCTATCATATGACGTTTTACAGTTGTTGTAGATCCTTTTTTCTAATTCCAATAATAAATCATCTCTGTAATCACCAAAGGCCTTAATTCGTGAACCGTCATGGCCGACAATTACGGATTGTGGGGTCACATAACTGTCGTCAACTATCAGTTCTGGTTTAAATTTTGGATAGATTCCTAACTTTGTCGGCGTCACCGGCACGTAACTACCTTCTGTGTTTGAGAAGTCTTTGATTGTGATCTTATCTCCAACATTCAAAGTAGCGGTGATGTTTACATTGTCTGTGTCTGTGCTAAAACTATAGTCTGTGCCAAGAACAAGTTGTGAATCGTTCAAGTAGACATAGACTGCCCTATTACTAGTAATAGTAACATCGAATTGCGAGTCGATTGGATATTGGGTTTCAGAAACATCCTCTACCGTGTAATTTCTCACACTAACGTTTTCTCCGTGTCCTATCATATCCTCGTAGAAGAAAGGAAAAGAATTGTTTTTATCCCTTGCCAAAGATTCGATTATCTCGTCCACTCTGTCGGCAACATTGCCTTCGAAAGCAGTGCCCACTTGATAATTCAGGAAATTTTCTTTGAATTTTTGATATTCGCTGGCGACATAATCTATGGAACTAATAAGATTGGCATTTTTATCAATTAACAAAAACATCGATGGAACCAACGATGCCTCGTGTTGTAGTATTGTTCCACCCTTGGTCCTTACATCCGGTAGATCCCTGAGGTTTGAACTGCCCGGCATAGGACCGACTATCTCTATGTTTTTCTCGTGTATGTCATGCACGTGGTTTAAAATTTGACCGAATGTGAATTCCGATAGTTGTGAGTTGAACGGATTTATCGAAAGGTTTTCTGGTACTTCGTACAAACCAACTCCATCCACTTTCTGCACACTGCTGTAACATTCCAGTTTCACAAAATCGTTTACTTTAAGCTCTTTGGTGAATTTTACATATTTGTTTGTTGTTCCATCGACCAAAGTGTAATCAAGGTTTAAATCTTTACGCACATGATTTACGTCCACAGATATCGAAAGATCTGACAGATCTTTTGACTTTTCAAAAACATCTATAGGAAAAAGTCTTAACTCATCAGGTGTCACGACATAGGTCCTAATTACCCGTTGTATGCTATTTTCGTTTCGTTTGATCCAGGCGCTCTTTGAGTTATGACTGGTCCTACCGGTGGTGTAGTGCAGATGTGCTTCGGCATAGTTTTTTGTTAACACTTTATTATTAGAATCTGTGTAGGTAAAACTTCCGCTACTTAGATCAGATTCAAACACAATATCGCCAACATTGTTAATGGTCCTGTACTTTACTTTCTTATTAAGGACGGTGTCTAGTACGCTGGAGTCCGACGTCGCATAGTTAAAAACTTTTGCTCCTGTGAATGTGCTGTTGGGATATTTTACACTGTCAGAAAATGACACGTGTTGTTGATCAAATATATCAAATAACGGTTCTTGTCCTAATGCTGTCTTTGTCTGCGATGCTTTCCAGGTTTCCGAGTCTCCGTCATAGTAAAAAGTTTTTCCTTGATTATCGGTTCCTAATTCAACGAAAACATTTTGCTTATCCAAAGGAGTGTCTTCTAATGTGAGATTAATGACAGATTGTGTTCCAACCGTAACGAAGTTTACCTTGTATATTTTGTTCTTGACCAAATAGTCAGTGTCCGCTGTGAAAAGTACACGCATGCCATCCACTAAATTTACACCATCTACAATGTACCCAGTCGTGTTAACCACCGTGCTCATAACATCTGTGGTAGTCGTATCGATCAAAGCCACAGAATTCAAGGCTTGCGTACCATGGTTATATAAAGCCAAACCAGAGTCAAATTCTATAATAGGTCTTTTGGCCCTGTCGTTTTCTAGCAGTTCTGGAGTGTATCCATTAGCCACCGCGGTGGACTCAATAACTTTCCTATGGAACCATCTATTGTATCTCGACCATGCGTTTCGGTCTAAAGAGTCCCGCTTGATAGTGATGTAATCTTTGTCGGTTGGCCTGTAAAAACTTATACTGTAGGGTCTTGTGTCATATGGTATGTCGTCATACGTTGTTGTGGTTTCTTCCGAATAACTTTCAGGCACGATCAAATCAGCGGTATCTGTGAGTGTTATGGCCTCGCCAACACCTTCTACATAAAATTCCTTGTTACTGTATTTTGCTGTGTCGGTAACGTTGGATAAAAACTTTATTTTCATTCCATTTGACAGCGATGTTCCACCTGTTGTTTTATAATTTTTCAAATTTAAAATATCGTGCTCCACATCAATCTTTGTGGTAGAAGTGGCAGTTTTTACTTTTATTATGCCATACATAGGTGAATGACTACCACATTGGTAATATAAAACGTCTGGTGCGTCATCAGGCACAGAAAAAGTCAAAGTTCCTTTTTTGACTCCATTGTTTGTGACCCCTGTTGAATAGATCACAGATGTTGATCCGTCTTGTGCAATTCCAGTCTTGAATGGCTCTGTCATTATGAACAGAGGATGGGCGTCGATGTCTTTTATAAAGTTATAGGTATTTCCCCTATACACGGTCAACGTTGGATTGTCTGCTGTTCCATAATTATTGAACCTATAGGCACTTACACCGTTGGCAGAAACATCTATGTCAGAAACCGAACCGGTCCCTACCGTGTTTATTGAAATAGGATTTGGGCCTTCCGGCAACCAATAATATTCTCTGTAATTTACCAACTTATCAAAATCAATGGCAGGATTCCATGAATATACTTCTCCGTTATTCAACCGGTCATGATTGTTAACTTTAGCACCATAAAATTTCAATTGATTGATATAATCGTCATAAGTGCCAGTAAACGTAACTTGATCTTCGGGATTGATAGATGAAGTATCTTTCTCGGTGTAAACCACTGTTGGTTCAAGTTGATAGTTCTTTCTCTCCTCGCTAGTAGCAGTAAGGTATGAATCATTTGGTCGGTTAGTGTAAGAATAATTCCTGCCTATATACCCATCAAGCCTTTGTAGATTTCCTGGTTGTACAAATTGATCGAGGGTGCTGGAAAAAAATCTTTCATTGTTATCTGTCCTGTAGTATGCCGGTAGGTGAGCAACTGTTCTTCTCAAGGTAGTTTTATTTTTTTGATTTACAACCTCGGCGTTGCTTTGACTGTTTATAGGGGTGTCAGCCATTAGTATCCTGTTCCGCTACTGCCTGTGCTAGATCCAGATCCAGATGAAGATCTAGTACTGGTTCCGACCGCCGAAGTAGATCTATTAGATGATGTAATTGAAGTGGTACTTGTAACCACCGTGCCGCTGGCCGCAAGTTGATTAGCACCAATGGCATCTATTATAGAAACGTCGTCGACTGTTGCACCACTTATAAAGATCTCATTAGATGCTCCGCTGATCTGGAATAATGATCCAAAAGATTGCCCTGATTGATTAGGGACAATTACAACTGTCAATAAATCCGGTGCCAATTCCTTGTGTATATACGAGGCTAGCTCTGTGAAATAAAAAGTGTCACCGAAATCAAAATTGTCCAACGCGAAAAATTCGTTTATTGCTGTTATTACCCTAGACTTGATGATTGCGTTAGAAACATTTGTCTTGTTGTTTTTAACTACTTTGAATGTGGCCTGAAATTCTTCGTCTGCCTTGTTGCCAAATAGAATTTTATATTTTACAGGATGATAAATTATTTGATCACTTAACGCTTTCAAAGGCGATAGTGCTCCGTCATAATTGATTCTCAATTGATCCGAGGTGCTTTCTGTTGGCTTGATGCCGCCGTCCGACAACCATGCCCTAAACAAAGAGTCGTAATTTCTTTCAAGCAAATAGATGTCTACTATATTTGTTTGTGCTGGGTCTATCCTAGAATTTTGTCCGGCACTATGCTTGTATTGGAAAACCAAATCCGATCTACCGCTCCTGGCGATATAGTCTGTGGAGGTTTCTAAAGTTATAGTGGTTGAATTGTATTTTTTAATTACATTTTCGTTTTCGTCATAGAAGTAAAATAGTTGCCCGTTGCTGTAACCACCCGGTAATGTAATGTCTGCTTCATTTTGCGTGACTACAAAATTTGTAGCCGCATAAGGCCTGTATCTTTCTATGTTGTTGTATCCGATATATTTCTCGAAGAATACAAATTTAGTCGATACGTTGGTGTCGGGTTCTACAATTATGTCGAAAATTTCAGGATTATCTACAACACCATCGTCATCGTCATCAAAAAATCCAACCTTGACTTTTCTGTTGTCTTGATAACCGTCGGACTCTTCTATGGTGTCTACCACTTGCCAATTGATTGGATAACCAATAGCATTTCCCGTGCTTAAAATATCGTTGCTTTTAACTATTTTTACAGTGTCTTTTACAGATTTACCTAGAACGTAATCATAAACTTTATCGGTCTTTTCGAAATAAAATTTATTCTCGGACACAGATTCAAAAATATATTCGTAGGCCCTATATGTGACTGTGTAGGTATCTCCGTCGTTAGTGAATTTGAACCACCAACTGGCGTCAATTTCTGTGCCTGATGTGTCTCCAGCATTATTCAATGAAAACACACTGCTTTGGCTCAAGTTGGTTGCCGTAATTACTTTCCAGTTGCTATCATCTTCGTCATATCTTAATCCAAAGGTCTCAAAATTTTCTACCCTGTCTATTAGGTCGTTCTTCAGCGTGTTTGTAAAACTGGTTGAGAAGATAGGAAAAACTTTGCTAATCACTGCATTAGCAGGGACCACACTGCTTAAAGTTACGGGTCCTACTCCTGATTCTAGATTACCCACTCCCCCATTTGAACCATCTCCGACCACGTTGCTAATTTTGACCCATTGTCTATCTTCAGCATTATTTGTTCCAGATGTTACCAAATTGCCATTTAGAAATTCTCTTGTATCCGGACTTACAAATTTTATCAATGATCCGGCTTTAGCATATTTTAAGTTATTGGTAGAAAAATCTCCCAGAAGCAACGGTCCACCTGCATTGAAATAACCTGTGTTTTCATTTGTAGATGTTGTTGTGCTTATCCAACTCGCCGACAGGGCAGAAACATCTTTTGATCCATACTTTATATAAAAAAACTGTCTGCTATAGGCTTCCGAAAGTTTTGCCTCAACATTGGAATTGATTGTATTCAATATATCATTCCTGTTGTTAAAAGTGAAGGTGAATGCTGGCAAAGATTCCTCTCTATACAATATTCCATCCTCTGCTAAAACATTAACACTGCTGTAGGCACCCGATGGGTCAATTATTTCTTTTGCCCTAGATATACCAGATGCTATCCTGTTATTGGCTTTGGTTTTTATGATATCTTGGCTGGCGGACAACGGCACTATGTTGTAATCTTCGGCAGTTATCATTCTGTTCTGTGAGTAATATACTTGTGGTGCTTTTTCTTTTATAGAATTGTTTGATTCGGTGGCAGAAGAATTGTAGACACTTTGTTGTAATGATGCCACTATTGTAAGTGTCTGAGTCCCACCATTGGCATCTTCATATTCCAACTGATATTGTATGTTCTGCATGTCATTGGGTTGAACCACAAAGTTAGCATTGTCGCTTGTTCTGTAATAGGTCCTAAATGAACCCGAAGGTATGTTAGAAAAATTTCCATCACCAAACACAAGATCAATGTTGTCATTGTTTTTGGTTACCACGTTGTAGATATCACGTTTATCTGCCGAAAGCGAATTGTAAATGGTATTGTTGCCGGACAACGAAGGCACTTTATCCCAAAGTGTGTCCGGCTGACCAAAGTCGTCTAGTTTGTATAACCATACATCGTCGTTGTTTATGTTATCGACTGATATAGGTTGAACAAAATTAGTTGTAGGATTCGTAATTGAAAAATCCGTGTTGGATAAATTTCCTTGTTTGAACTGTACAAAAAACCCTGTGTTAGGACTTGAATCTCCTGCTCCGTCGGTCCTATATAGATATCCGAAACCGCCACCAGGCAACGGTGCCTGCTCGTAAATTGATTCCGAATCTAAAATAGTGCTAGGTACCAATTCAAAATTTCTTGTGACTCCACTTACATTTTTGGTATACGCAAAAATTGGTAATCCAACATTGACATTATTGAAAGTGTACACTTGCGTATCAATTCCTCCTATGCTGTCTTGTTCTAACGGATCGCCGAACTTCTGGCCGGATACATTGGCCGCGTTGAGAACATTTACAAATTGTTCTCTGTAATTGGCGTTGGTACTATCATTCCAAAGAATAGTAGTGTTAGCAAGGTTTGATCCGGAACTATCGGTGACGTTCTGTGTAGTGGACACAGAAATAATTTTCAACAATCCACTGGCCGCTTTATTTCTTTTGGGATTGTAATTTATAAGCCTAGCCAGTCTAAGTATGGAATCTCTTCTTTCCGCAGTCTCTAAAAAATTTTCCCTAGCATTCAAATCAACTCTGAACGACAACGATTGTGCTATGTAGGCGATCAGATCTATGAGAGCAATATACTCTGAACTCTCAACAAAATCGTTGAAATCATCTGGATAGTTCTCCCTTAGATAGGCTATCATTGTCCTACGCAGTGTTTCAAAATCGTAAGACTTAAAGTCTGCCTGTTGGAAAGCAGTGTAGATCTTCCTCCAATCTTCTGATACTAGTAATCTGTTTTGTCTATCTGTACTGGCCATAGTGTAGTGTAATGATATTTATTATTAAAATAAACTACGTAGATTAAGACAAACGTATTGTGGAGTTTTCATCGAAAGCCAAGGTCAATTTCTCGGTAATATTGTAAGGAACATAGGTTATTGACGCTTGTACAGATATGCCCTGTTCACTTTCGCTTACAATAATTTCTTCTGTGCTGATCCTTGGATCAGCATTCAACTGCTGAGTGATGTCTTCGGCAACTGCTTGTTTTACAGCGTCGGTTAAAGGTTCAAATATGACATCATAAACAATCGTGCCGAAATCTGGATTTTCTACACGTTCTCCCTTTCTTACGCTCAGCCTGTTGATTAGATCCTGTTTCACGCACTCGAAATCATAAAGTTTGAAATTGCTGTTTTCCGCTCTGGAACTGAATCCTTTGAAGATTTGAAAATTCACACCATTTAGTTTTTTGTTAGCCGCCATTAGTACTATTTAACCTATGAAAATAACCTGTTGATCGCTGAACCTATACTGGCTATTTTTTTCTCGAATCCTGTTCCTATTCCACTGAAGATGCTTTGGACTTTGTTCACCACTGTAGCCTTTCCGCCCATTATATTTTTGTAGACGTCTGTGACTATTCCGCCCTTGCCTATCATACCACCGGTTCCGAATATGCCCTGTGTGCCTGGATCAAAATCACCGAGAGGATTTTTGCCAAACAAAACATCTTTCAATGCCTTGCCGGCTTCTCCTTGTGTAAGGTCGTTGATCTTAAGACCAGTTTCTACAGCAGTGGTCAATGTTCTATTCCTGCTGGTAAGGTTAGAAAGGTTCCGTGTGAGATTACCTAAACTGAGATCACCCACTGTCCCTTGTAGGTCGGGTATGCCGGGTATCTTAGGTATGCTTCCAAGTCCGGGACCGAAAGCATTGCCCGGCAAATCATTTTTCAAAATATTTCCCACTGTGGTGTCCACGTTAATCAGAGATGAAAGATCACCAAAAACGTTTTTGATATCACCACTTATTTTGCTACCTAGATTAGAAGCAGAAAATATCTCTCCTGCCTCTTTGATAAAAACTTGGTCTTTGAGGTAATTCACGGTATCTCCCGTGATTCCCTGTATGGTTTGATTCACGGCGTCACTGACTCCTGCTGTGATCGAACTTAGGTTGCTAGGCAGGTCGGGTATCTTGTAAGTTTCCTTGTAATTTTTTGTATATTCATCTGCCAACTCTTGTAACTTGGTTATAGATTTTTGTGTTTTTGTTTGAGTAACTTTTCCTTTTACTTTGTTGACAGCAGATGCCACATCTGTGCCAAATCCTTGAGTCTCTAGATAATATTGTAGATCGGCCTGGAACTGACCAATTTGTATTGCTGTGTTGTCACTGGTCCTATTCCTGTGTGCTATGTAATTTGCTGTACCTGGTACTAGGTCATTGTTGTCGGGTGCCAATCCTACGAAACTGACCACCTTGTCGAAATGAAAAGGATAAGGCTCGTGTGTCGGCATTCGCATGCCGGTCATTGTGATGTTACCCTTAGGAGTCACTTCCAACGGACCTCTAAGATATTTTGCCACAGGATTAACATCAGGCACAATTTCTCTGGCTGTGCCGGTCCCTGTGTCCTCATAAGATTTTGTCCTGAACTGTGTGGGAACCAACTCATCAATTCTTGGCACCGAATTTAAATGAACCTGTGAACCAATCACGTGGTGCACACCTTTTCCTTGGCTTATTATATTTGCTCCAACATCGGTAAGCAAATTGCCTATCGGTGCTTTCATCAGTACACTACCCATTGATGCCTGCAATAATATATCCGTATCTGAATAATTTGTTATAGATCCCCCATCCACTACCACTTTTCTCAACGCACTCAATTTGATATCGTTTTGACTGAACATGTTGATGTTCGAGTCGCTGTGAAAGTTCATGTCACCTCTGGATCTGAGGTTTACACTTCCTCCTGCGTATATGTCTATGCTTCCGTTGGCAGAAAATTCCATCCACGTGTTGCCTGATCCGTTGGCTAGGTAAACCACTCCTGTCGTGTCGTGTAGAAGAAGTTGGTGGCCACTCGCTGTTCGTAGACGCATCAATTGGTTTTCCCCGTCTTTGTCACCGTCGTCCATTACAAGGGTGTGTCCGGTTAACCTTTCTATTTTTTCTTTGTGTTGGCTGTTTTTCACGCCCATTATCTTGTCTGGTGCGGCTGGATCTCTCCTTCCGGGGGTACTAATTCCAAAAACCTGGCTAGGTGATTCTCTTCTTGCGGAAGATGTTGTAGTTCCCCTCACGTCATCCTGCGATAATCCTTCTTGTCTAAGAGTTTCCGCGAAAGGGTGTATTGACCTTAGAGCATTGGGGTTGGCTGTGTCATCCCCTCTCTCGTCTAATACCAATCTGTTGTATTCACCGGATGGCAATTCATCGTTGCCGTATGTTCCAATTTTACTGTTGCCTTGTTGTCCGTCGGGCATCGCCGTGGCCTTTGATGCCGCTATTCCCGGGATCATGTGATTTATTAGAGGATCCTGTACACAACCTATCCAGAAAGCCTGATCAACCCTTCCCTCCACAAATATAACAAGTACCTTTGTGTCTATATCCGGTGGAACCATCCACATACCGTAACTGTGTTGTGTGTTCTCGTATCCATATGGATCTTTGCTGTTGAGATATCTTGTTGACTTGGCTCCATAAAAAGGCGCCAAATATTCACATGTGACCAACTGTCCTGAGTCTATTTCTAAGGTACCGGTCAAACTTGGAACCAAAACTCCGAGACGTCCCATCCTGGTCGGATCTATGTTAGATTTCACTATGCCTATAAATGGACCTGAATCTACCCTCGATTGTCCTATTTTTTCTTTTGGTAGATTACCGGATGATATATCTCCACTTATGAATTTTCCTACCATTAGAAACTGCCCTCTGTGTCTGTGGTGGCCGCCGTGAACACCCTGTTATCTGGAGCAACGTACCATTTCACTTCTTGGTAGTTTGTTTTTCTAATTTCTCCTTGATTATTAAATCGTGTCATGTGAAGCACCTGCGTGAATTGTCCTCTGTCAAAATTGCTTTCAACTTTATATACCTGGTACAAACCCGAAAAAACAGCAGTCTGGGTTCTCGAAAGGTTGTATGTGCCTTTCAGCTCGTCGAAATCATTTGGCATTTTGAAATTCAATCTTACTATAGGGTCTACGGCCTCAACATTGTAGCACTGGAACCTCGAGTTAAACTGTCCTGTGGCTTGAAATTCTGACGGTGTTAGGTTTACTGCCACGCTTGAATTGCCGGTGACAGAAAGTTTCAAAGGAAAATATTGTGTTGCTCCGATCCATGAAGGGTCTCCCATTATTCGCAATTGAACTTTGACCATGTCTGCTTGTGGATTTGTCAAGGCATCCATGAAAAGATCCACTTTCTGTTTGTCGTCACTGCTAAAGATACCGGCCGGTGCTGACTTGACTCCGGAAGGATATGACCTAATAGGTAAAAGATCTTCTATCTGTGTTTCTGTGCCATATTTGTAAGAAAATGTGTCTTGTCCACTGTTAAGGCTATTTTTCCAATTGGGGCTGACCGGTTCAAGCCTGGTCTGGAACCATGCTACCTTGTAGTCGATGTCAAGATCCAAAATGTTTCTGTTGTCACCTGTAAAGATGTAATCATAAATCTTTCTTACCAATACATCTTTGGAGGCTCCCAAACTAATACCGGGTTGTACCAATCTAAATACGTGCAACTTGTAAGGATACACATGATACTGGATAAGTTTAGGATGTTGTTTTGTGATGTTGTCAAGTTGTCCGGTGTCCTGGACCACTTCGCTTTTGACTTTGAACCAATCTATGTAGTAGTCCGATTCTTCCAGTGACGCAAGATCGTCGTTTCCTATGAGCTCTCTGCCTTTCTTTTCTCGTATCGCGGCAACTGTTTTGAAGAACCAATTCTTGACCGTGTCCTGCACCGGTTGTAGGCTGGTCATTGCTTCCTCGAGTATCTTCATTATAGATGTTCCCGGCTGTATGGTGCCGGTCTTGGTTCCGAATTTAAAAACTTTCGGTGGAGAAGCCAGAGTCTCCACTTGGTTGAAGAAGTCCGGTTCCTGGTAATCCTGCATGGGCACAGTGTTTACATTTTTTCCTTTTCCGTCCACCTTGAGAGGGATGTCGCCAAATTTGGGATCTATGGTTATTCTGTACCTGTCCTGTTTGCCTTTTTCAAACAGTCCTTTATCTGCTTCCTGTTTGGTGTTGGCGTTAAGTTCATTTTGTAACCTGAATAAAAAATTCCTGATACCATACGCTTTCTCCAAGGTGATGGTGCTTCTAAGATAAGTGAACCGGTTCATGAACCCGAATTCATTGAATGGTACCGCTTCTATGTCGTAAATTGCCCCGGCTTGGTTAACATTGATCTGACACCTTGTGATCTTTATTGGTATCACTTTTTTGTAAACGGAATTGTCCAACGGCATCTCCTTGCCCAGCTCGTCAAATCCCTTGAATTCAACGGTCAATAAAAAAGCGGCATCGATGTGATCACGCCACCCGTTGTTGAACGCGGCGGCCTTCATTTTTTCTAGCAGGGTTATACCGGACGGTTCATTGAGTCTCATTCTAATCTTCGTAACAGTGCCCAACCTCCTCTCCTGATTGTATCCATGAACAGAATCAATGCTGACAGTTTCAAAATATAGATCCTTTTTTTCTTTCAAAATGCCCTGTGCCCGCTTGATTGCTCCCTTTTCCCTTTGATTCAAACCATCGAAAGACGATTGCCCTTTTTGATCTTCTGTTTTGATTGTGTCGCCGTCTGTTGTCTGGCTGAGTTCTTCGAGTATGCCCGAAGATCTTGCTATGACATCTTTGGGTTTCTTTCCAAGATAACGCTTGGGGTCTCTGTAATCTGTTTCCGATATGGCAGACAGTGTGAACAAGTAGTTGTATGACGCATAGCGGTTCAACACATTGTCTATAGCAAATGCGTCCTGAACGTTGACTTTTTGTTTGGTCTTTTTGTCCGAAATGACAGTGTTGAGCAAATTATTGATGTTTAGATCTGCCATGCCTAAAATCCTAGGTCATTTTTCAATACGCTTAACTTGGGTATCTGTATATTCTTGCCGGGGGCAAAATCATAGATCGGGTCTTCTATCACGTCCGGATTTCTTTGAGCAAACACCCACCACAATCTCGGAGTGCCATATAAGTCAAAGGCCAATAGGTCTGGCCTGTAGGCATAAATCCTATCTATGGTGTAAACTATATCGTCATCTTCTGCTGTGATTGTTCTAGGTTGATAAAGATCTAGACTGATGTTGTTTTGTGGTGTTTCAAAGTATGGACTGGTGTTGCTATAATTTGCCATTAGATATATCCTACTGTGTTATCTCTGCCTGTTAATTCTCCACGAATAAATTTCTGCATACTGAAATTTTTGACGCTGTCTCTCGAGTATATAGGTTGTACCTGCACCGTGACCTGACTTAGAGTCGGTGCCCAAGATTTATTCCTGTCTGGATTGACGACTGTAAGTTCGTCTATGCTATCCGAGGCAGATTCTTGTTGCTCTGTGCAGATATAGTCAACGTCTTGCCTTAGGTCACAAGTGAAGTTGGTTACCACGCACGGAACGTTACTGAACACGTGATCTCCATATCCGTTCATTTGTAGAATTGGAGGTGGATTACCTTTGAACGCGGCATCCTTGCCAAAAAACATCTTGGTTACTGATCTAAAGAAATGCAACATCGCTACCCAATATTTCGCGTCAGATTGGTTCTGCACCGGAAACTCAGCCACTATAGTGAAAGATGGTATCTCAGAATTTTGGTATGCGTAATGAGGATAGTTGCTATGAGGCATGGTCATCGGATTATACGAAGCAGAATGGTTGATGATTATAGAAGGTGTAAGTGGAAACACCACACCTCCCGCTGGGGCCAGAGGTAACATAAGATTGTTAATGGTAAAATCCGGATTGGAGGTTAATCCCCCGCTTGTGCTTTTGTCATATCCAAAATACACCTTATAAAGATCGCTAGTGGGAGGCAGGGTCAGTTTCACGCGAAAATCAGTTTTTTGATCACGAGTGGACCATGATGCGGTGGCCCTTAAAATATCGGTTCCTTCTCCCCCCTTGGGCAAGCCGGCACCTGTGAGCCTTTTGACCACGTGATCAACGAAGCCACCCACCACAGGTACCTTCTTCAACTTGTTTGTGAATTTAGAAATGTTGTTCAACATAAAAGGTTGCTTTACCCCCAAAAATACTTTATACTATACTGTATTTATTAGGCACATTATAGGCGCACTTATTCCCCACAGGCACGAGTTTACAATTTAAACGGAAAGAATTATGAAAAAGAACAATTATCTTAATAACAAAGATCTGTTGGCAGAGATACACAAGAGCAAAAACACCTATTGTTCTTACGTGGCCGACGACGACGATCAATACGACTTGATAGTCACAAACGTTAATAAAATAAATGCCTCCGCGATAGCAAAGGCTAGAAAAAACAAGGCAAAAAAATTGACCCAATTGGCCTGGGAGGAAGCCAAAGCATCGGGACAGAAAAAACTCCGTGTGTCAGATTGCGAGGTGTCGCCAAGAAAGATAAACAAAACGGATCTGGTGTTTCGTGTGATGACCTTTGATCACATACCAGAGGACAGTGAACGTAAGAAAAAACCCAAGACAGTGGCAGACAGGCACACTAAAGTCAATTTCCCTCCTTTCCAGCATTTCAAGATAGACGACAAGGGTAAGATAAAATGTGTGGGCAAGAGCCACTGGGAAGGTGGAATGACCAACGGTAACTTCAGAGCAGACCATGGCAAGATCACAAACAAACTTGCGTTGATGTATATGAAACTCTGCGAAAGATACGGCACAAGATCAAACTGGAGAGGTTACACCTACAACGACGAGATGCAGTCCCAGGCGTTGATGCAGTTGTCACAGATAGGTCTACAGTTCGACGAATCCAAATCAGAGAATCCATTTGCCTACTACACCGCGGCGATCACAAATTCATTCACAAGAATATTAAACATCGAAAAGAAAAATCAAAACATTAGGGATGACATAATGGAAATGAACAACATGATGCCATCTTACACAAGGCAGGCGAAAAACGATGCCGAAAAACAAAAACACGAAGAAGATTTCTACAGGAACCTTCCAGACAAGAAACAAAGGCACAGGCAGAAATACGAGGCCGCTCCAGTTAAAGTTTACACAAAAAAAGCGATCAAGCAATTAAACAAGAAATATAAGAACACCGGAAAGTTAGACCCAAAGGATTTTGAAGAGGTAAAATAACATATGCCATTATTTAAAAAGGCGGCCTGTTTTACAGATATACATTTTGGCCTAAAAGGAAATTCCAGAATACACAACGACGATGCAGAGACCTTTATCTATTGGTTCATAGAGCAGGCCAAAAAGAACAACTGCGAAACCTGTATATTCCTAGGCGATTGGCACCATCACAGGTCATCAACAAACGTCAGCACCATGAACTACACAGTTAGTAATATGGAAAGACTAGGACAAGCGTTTGACAACGTGTACGTGATAATGGGCAATCACGACCTTTACTACAGGGAAAAAAGAGAAATCAACTCAATGGAATTTGTAAGATACATTCCAAATGTACATATTATCAATGAGTGGATGCTGGAAGATGACGTTGCGATTATTCCGTGGCTGGAACCAGAAGAACATTTAAAAATACCAGACCTCAAACAACGATACATTTTTGGACATTTTGAATTGCCTTACTTCATGATGAACGCAATGGTAGAAATGCCGGATGTTGGTGGCATCAAATCCGACCATTTTGTTAACCAGGAATATGTGTTCACAGGACATTTCCACAAAAGACAATCAATGAAAAATATTCATTATATCGGCAATGCTTTTCCACACAACTATGCAGATGCCAGTGATGACGCTCGGGGGATGATGATACTAGAACACGGAGGCAAACCACAATACATAGACTACCCGTTCATGCCAAAATACAGGCACTACAAAATTTCAAAATTGCTTGATGACGCGGACAATCTATTGAAGGAGAAAATGTATGTGAGAGTCGGGTTGGATATTAAAATCTCGTACGAAGAAGCCAATTTCATACGTGAGACTTTTATGGAAAAATACAAATTGCGAGAATTCCAACTTATTCCAGAACAACTGGATCAAGCCGAAGCAAAACCTGTCAGCATTGAAAAATTTGACAGCGTTGATCAAATTGTAATAAAACAATTAGAAGGAGTGGATTCTAAGACTTACGACAAACAAGTTTTAATGGCCATTTATAATAACCTAGATGTCAACAACTAAAAAAATAAGCAAGAAAAAATTAATAAAACTGTTGTCTGCCGATCCTGATGAATTTGAACCAATCAACGACTTTCTGTACAGGAAGGTGACCCAAAAAGAATGGCTACGAGAATATCATCAATGGAAGAAAAAAAGGAGCAATAATTGTTAACAATTAAAACATTGACGGTAAAAAACTTTTTGTCTGTGGGCAATCAGGCCCAGAGTATCAATTTCGAAGGCAAAAACCTTGTTCTTGTAATAGGCGAGAACATGGACCTAGGGGGAGATGACGCAGGCGCAAGAAACGGCACGGGCAAGACAACAATCATTAACGCAATCAGTTATGCCTTTTACGGTGATGCACTTACACAAATACGTAAGGACAATCTCGTTAACAAAACCAACAACAAGGACATGGTGGTTGCGATCGAGTTCGAGAAAAACGGAATAAGATACAAAATAGAACGTGGAAGGAAACCACAAGCACTGAGATTCTACAAAGACGACATCGAGCAGGAATCAAACGAGGCGCAGGGAGAAAACAGAGAAACACAACACGAAATAGAAAAATTGTTAGGAATGACGCATTCTATGTTCAAAAACATAATTGCTTTGAACACTTATTCACAACCGTTTTTATCTACCAAACAATCCGAACAAAGAGAGATAATAGAACAGTTATTAGGAATCACTTTACTGTCACAGAAAGCGGATCTTTTGAAAGAGCAGATAAAAGCAACCAAAACACAATCTCTCGAAGAAAAATACAAAATCGATTCTATGATAAATTCTAACGAGAAGATAGAAGAGTCCATAACAAATCTAAATCTGCGTAACAGTGCCTGGAAGACACAGCAAAAAAACGATATTGAAAAATTCCAGGATGCCATCGACAACCTCAAAAAAGTTGACATCACAGAAGAACTGGCGCTACATAAGAAAATACAACAGCAACAGGATAGTTTAAAGACTCTGAGAAGCCTCGAAAAGGAAAAAAGTTATCACGAAGACAGCCTTACAAAAACGTCAAAACAGATATCGTTCAAACACAAGGATTTAGAATACGCCAAAGATGCCAAATGTCCAACCTGTGAACAGGCACTGCACGATAGTAAACATCAACAGTTGTTGGAGAAACTTGAGACAGATCTAAAAGAACTCACACAGGACGAGAACAATTTAAACGATAAACTAAAAGAAATAAATTCGAGCATTGATAAAATAGGAGATGTAGGCCAGTTACCGGATACTTTCTATGACACTATAGAAGAGGCTTACAATCACCAAGGATCGTTGAAAGACCTGGAAAGGCAACTGGAGCAGACCAAGAAAAAAGATAATCCCTATCAAGAACAAATAGAAGAATTGAAGAAATCGGCAATACAAAAAATTGATTATTCGACATTGAACGAGTTGGAGGACCTTCACAGACATCAAGAATTCTTGTACAAATTACTGACCGCGAAGGACTCATTTGTCAGGACAAGAATAATAGAACAAAACTTGACATACTTGAATCAGAGGCTGGCATGGTATCTCAAACAAGTGAAACTTCCACACACGGTGATATTCCAGTCAGATTTAACTGTGCAGATAGAAGAATTAGGAAGAGAATTAGATTTTGATAATTTGAGCAGAGGAGAAAGAAATAGATTGATATTGAGCCTAAGTTGGGCGTTCCGTGACGTTTGGGAAAGCCTTTATCAACAGATCAATTTATTGTTTATCGATGAGCTCATCGACGCAGGCATGGACACCTCGGGCGTTGAATCCTCTATGTCGGTTCTGAAAGAAATGTCGCGAACACAACAAAAAAATATTTTCTTGATATCTCACAAAGACGAATTAGTGAGCAGGGTGAATTCAGTTTTGAAAGTTGTTAAGGAAAATGGTTTTACGAACTACGCCAACGATGTTGACATAATCATTTGACGCTATTTTGATACCATTTTATAGTTTCGGCAAGACCGTCACGCAATGAAGTTGTTGGTGACCAGTTAAGTAGTTCCTTTGCTCTTGTGACGTCCAAAGATTTTTCCAAAGATCCGTTTTCATCAGGATTTCCCCATTTAACATTTTTTTTAGGATCAGTCATTTCATGTATCAAATCTACCAGGTCCTTTATCAACATAGAGCCTCCACTGCCTATGTTTATGATTTGGTTGCTTGGTCGATTGTTTATCACCTTTACTATAGCGTCACAGACATCTTTAACATAGATTAGATCACGTCTTGCTATGCCAGTGCCCATCAACTGTACAGATCCGCCCGGCATCATAAATTTGGTTATTAAAGCACCAACTATGTGAGACCTATCTAGGTCATAGACATCATATGGTCCATACATATTGGCCAACGACAAATGATCCCACTCTATTCCACATTCTTTTTGAAAAGTCTTACTCCCCCAAACCAACATTCTTTTTATATTCCCATATTCGTTCACAGAAGGATGAACTTCTCCTTCATATATTTCGTCTTCTTTCATCAGTGCTTTATTGGCGGGATAGGCGCAGGCACTTCCAAACGTTATAGTTCTTTTTGGTTGTAGTTCGTTGATAAAATGAAAAAAATTAGTGGTCATTTCTGTGTTCGAGAACATCATTTTGAGCCTGTTGTCTATATTATACTTCAAACCACCATAGTCGGCCGCCATGTATATTACGGTATCATACCCTTTACAGTATTTTTCAAAACCTTTTTTCGTTAGAAAATTTAATTCGCTAGATCTAGGAGCATCGAACTGTATGTCTTTGGCATATTCTTTTAGATTGTTGCCCAAAAATCCATTGCCACCTATTAATAAAATCTTATTCATGAAATTGTTTGTAATATTTAATGCAGTCTGAGATGTCTAGATTTTTTTTGATCCCAGTGTACAATTTTGAAAGTTTTCCATAATTGACATAATAATCTCTTTGATCCTTGTCTTCGTTATCTATAATTTTTGTTTCAAAACTTACATATTTTGATATTTCTTCCAATATCTCCGATTTGGTTAGATTTAAATTTTCAGTCCCCACATTGAAAATATTACGGTTAAATTTTTGAAAGTTTTCTGTGATATAGAACAACAAGTTAGCCACACACGAAACACTGCAGAAACTACGCCTAGCCATTGGTTGATACAAATGTACTTCACTGTCCCTAATAGCATCTGACATCAAATTGTGTATCAATAAATCATGTCTCATGTTCTTAGAAATACCATACAATGTGCTTGGTCTAAGAATCACCCAATCCTTTTTTTTCATAAACATAGATTCTCCCTGTACTTTGGTCTTGGAGTACAATGTTTCTGGCACAGGGTCTATGATCTCAGAACAAACTGTGCCTATCTTTCCATAAACACTTCCACTGCTTAAAAATACAGTAGGCTTATCTAATGACAATACATTTTTTGTTCCTTCTATATTGGTTTTGTAGGCTTCTTTCGGTTTATCATCACAACTGACATAACCAACAACGGCGGCAAGATGTATGACAATGTCTACATCTTTATATTGCTTGATGTCATCGCATATGTCCTTTACTACCAAATTGATGTTTTTGTCTTTGATATAAAATGGAGCGAATCTTTCGTACAAAGACCTATCGTTGTCCAATCCTATGATTTCATGATCAGTATTTTTGAAAAGATCAAGAAGTTCTGTACCAATGTAACCCAGGCATCCGGTTATCAAAATTTTCATATTTTTGTAATTGGTTTTTCACAGTCATTCCATTTTTTGGTGATCTGAGCAACCATCACAGTGTCTGATCTTGGGTAAAACGTATGAGGCACGTTTTTGGCAATATAGACGCAATCCCCGGCAGACACAGGCACAGCATATTCTTCACCGTCGTCGACCCCTACGTATACCCCTCCACCAGAACAGATGGTAATGTATTCGTCAAATTCTTCGTGATAATGTTTGCCACGCACTGATCCTTTGTTAGTAAAAATCACATTCCATTCCTTTATGCTGTCGGTTTGGGGATAATAGGTCATTATGCCTCCCCTGCCATCTTGGAAAGTTTTATGATTTATTTCCGGATCAAGTTTGGTAATTCTCATATTTAGAAAATATTTATTGTATGGAAAAAACAGGGCCAAAAAAATAAATCTATTGACTAAACCGCATTTACCGTCATAAAATAGCACTAAGGTTAATTAATTAACGCAAACAAGGAGAAAGACATGTCACAAACACATGATCAAATTATGTCAACAATCCAAACCTATTCAGAGGAGAATTCTAAATTCACTGACAAAGGTGTAAAGGCATCTGCTACAAGAGCCAGAAAAGCATTAGCAGAGTTGGCAAAATTAATTAAGGCAAGAAGAAAAGAAATTCAAGAGGCAAAGAACGCCGAGAAAGCGGCCGCTTAATTTTCCAAAAAATAGCGTTAGGCCTGGAAACGGGCTTAATGCTATTCTTCAAGCAACCACGGAAATGTTTCTTTCCAATTGGTTCCTCTCCTAAAATCCAAAGATCCAAGATAAGTTTTTAGATTTGCAACAGCGTTTGTGTTTTTTTCGCTTTTTTTGATCTGCTCAGCGATGCCTTGCCAGTGCCTTTTGATGCTGAGCTCTCTTCCGTTTTTGACTTCAAACAATGACGTGCATTTTTCTAACGTTTTTTCATAAAACTGTCCTCCCAACATCTTTGGATCAGTGAGTCCTGTGTCCAAATTGAAACTGTGTATGATCCTGTTGGTAACACTACGTCCCACGTTCCACTGTTTTATTTTGTGTAATAGAGTTTCGAACGTTGGCAGGGTCAACGCACTGATGGCCGAATTGATACCTAGTGACACATTTTTCATAGAAAGCAGTCTTTCAAAATTCTCGTTCCACTGTTGCAATTTCATTCCATATCTAACGTATTCTGTTTCCGGAGAGAAACAGTCCAGGCTGGCTATCACCTTGAACTGATAAATTTTTTTCTGCCTTGTTAGAATATCTATCTTGTCTAAAAATTTGCTAAACCTGGCCTGATCCGCTTTGAGATTTGTCACCATTTGAAACGTTAAGTTTTCGTTGGGGTGTTTTTGCCAAAAATCCAAGCATTCGTCAAATTCTGGAAGAACCAATGGCTCACCACCAAGCAGAGAAAACCAACGCAACACCTTGTATCTGCCGTCTGTGGCAAGATAGTTCCAGAAATCCTCTTTCTGTTTCTCGTAGAAAGGATTGTGCTGAGCCTGGGCAATGCTGAACGGATCCTTAAGCCTTTTCTTCATTTCGGGCATCTCGCCATGTTTCTTGATCTCTTCTTCCCATTTACTGCTGAGGTGTGGACCACAGTACACGCAACTCATGTTGCAGGTATTTTTGAAATACACCTCGACCATTGTAGGCGTGACGTGGGTGGCAGTTGGATCTTTTAACAGTTCGGGAGGAGTACAGTTTGGATCTGTTTGTTGATGAAGTTGATTGATCCTGTCGCTGTAGTGTCCCGCATCTTCAAATTTTTTACAATACATGCAGTCATTTTTTGGCCATTCTCCTTTTAACATTCTCTGCCTATCTTCGATCTTTTTAGGAACGTTATGAAAAGATCCAAAATCGTCAACAGGTATTTTGTGAAGTTGTGTGCGATGGCAAGAATTGGTTGTGCCACTTTGGAAAAAAATAGAACTCCAGCCCCATTTCAACAAACAGGCCGTTGATGTTTTAATTGGAAAAATCTGTTTTTTGTCAGGCATGTTTCTATTTAAGTTTGCGTCAAACACCAATAGGTATATTGTCGATCTGACATCCTAGCATAACCATACAATGTGTTGTTGTTTATTTCTATTTGTAATCCACCTTGGTCATATATCTCCAATAACTTTGGACGTGATCTCAACCAATACTCAAACTTTATCTGTATCTCGAAGGCATCCAATCTATTGTATATCGGGACCTCACACAGCAATCTTCTTTTGTGCTTGGTATTCTTTGACCAATGTAGCATTTTCCTCCCAGAACTGATTGTATTCCATAACGCTGTATTCGGGTGTGTATTCTTCTGCGTTATCTTCCAATGGCCAACCACCATAAATGAATGACTCGGGCATGGTAATAATATCACTGTCCCACAATACAAAACTTGCCTTGTGTGTTATCTTGACACACAACAACCATATGTCTCCTGGCTGACAGCAGTCTTTGGATTGCTGGATCCATTCGTCTAATTTTGCGATGCGTTGATTGAATGCCAGTTTGTGGAATGGAAAATCTCCATAGTTTTTCGCTTCGATCACTAGATATGGAAAACTAGGACCTGGTATAATGTCTCCCTTGAAGGCTCGCGTCTGTGATTCAGACAGCGTTTGCGTCCGCACAGCGTTAGCGCCTCCAACATATGCGCCACTATTTGGCACGCGAACAAAAGATTCTTGGTATAGATCTGTCAGAAAGTTGGCCACATCTCTCTCCCAGCTCTTGCCCTTGTTTTTGGATTTACTCGACATCTGTGTTTCTCCTTTGGTACTTCTTGTAGTACTTCTCAAAGAGCCGGTTGGGCCTCTTCAGGTACGACGGGAAGTGTTTTATGTAATTAATTATTTGCGTGGTGTTGGTGTAGAATATTTCCTGCGGCACCACGGGCACCTCAAAGTAGTGCGCCTCTATCCTGTGGCACAGCGATGCCTCCGTGACCACGTCCAATTCAGGTATGGGCATTTCCTTGCCCTGGATCACGGCGTGGAATATGTCATCCTCCTGCCTCATGAGTGCCAGGGGCCTGTTGCGTCCAAGGAATTCGTCATGTATGTGTCGGAAGTCCAGATCCACCCCGGTGATCCCCATGATCCACTGCTTGAGATGAGAGTAGTCCAGTATCTTGTCCACTGGGATGGTGTGCTGTGCCTGGGCACACAGATCACTGGTCTTGATCAGCAGGCTCTCGGGTGCCGCCACGAACTGGAATATGAAGTAGTTCCTCAGCATGAATCTCGTGACCGGCGACCGGCCATCGTGGCCGAAGTGACGCACGAAGAAATCTCTGTATTCCTTGCCACCATGGTGGAAGGTCTGGCCGGACCAGGTGTTGAAATCCTGGGTGATCTCTCGCAGACCGGACCCGGAGCCATAGTGCCCGCCACGATCCACGTAGCATTTCGTGGCATAGGACAGGTTGCTGTCGGCACAGGTCACCCCCAGTGTCCTGTGTGCGTCCGGCAGATCCCCGATGTCCTTCTGCACTCTGAAAACCATGTCCACGCACCTGCTGTGGAGTGGCCTGTGTGCGTGGCTGTTGCCGGTGCCCGTGAACGGTGACGGCAACAATCTGCCTTCCTCGTGGCAGTCCATCAAATATTCCAACAGGTGCCCATGGCACCCCGCGGGGAACATTATGAGGTTCTTCAAATTACCAGTTGACTCAGATCTATCACTCATGTTAACAATATCAATTATATACTATCTGATAGGCACACCACAACATTTTTAATTCGATCAAGGCACACATAGCATCATTGAAGTGAGCACGGAAATGCGGCTAACAAGCGACAGGTGAATCCGTAGATGCACCAGGCAAAAAAGATGAGGCTCTGAGAAACAGCAACCTCAGGTCTGTTATAGAACATCATGCAGAGATATAACAGGCTCGCGTTGGATGAATAAGCGAATGGGTACAGCACAACCGCCCAGTTACGACAGCGTTGCATGGTGACTGCGATACTCGCCACACGGGTACGGTCAGTTCGGCTAGAAATAGCCGAATTGTGACTGCTCATCTGCCACAGCAGGCGCAGATATAGAAACAAAACGAGCGACAGCGAAGTTTTAGATGTGTGTAACACATCTCATTTAAATAACACAGTGGAACTAATTTGGAATCACAGTTTTGGACAGCAGGAACAACAGGACCTGGTGATCTGCAGGCCATGGGCACTGACAGAAGGCGAAGAGGATGCGGAGATGCTGGACAGCGGATGGCTGTTGTTGGACCACAGGCACCGCGGTCGCGAATGCTGGTACCAGAGCAGGTCCACCCGGGTGGACATAGACAGGTACTCACCGAGATTCAGGAAACACCAACACGACGGCGTCGACATCACAGTCAAGACGATACATCCGCGTACCACCGACGATCTGGCGCTCACGGGCATACACGCCATCTACCAGGACTACATAGAACGCAAGGGTTTCCGGGACCTCTACGATCCCCTGCAGTACCTGGATGACCGCACACAGTTCTTGCTGTACTACCTCCACGACAGGTGCGTGGGTTTCACCAAGATGCGTGTCTATCATTGGCAAGAGTCCATGGACCACTACACCGACGACTTACTGTTCCCGGAAATCAACACGGGATCACTGCCCGGCATCGAGTCTGTGCTACACGCCAGTTCGTTGCCCATATCCGCCATGACCCTGGACATGGAGATACAATGGGCACGGGATCTCGGCGCCCACTGCTTCTACATGGGGCCCGGATACGAACGGGGTTCCGAATACAAGTGCAGTTACAAGGGTTTCGAGTGGTGGACGGGCGAAAAATGGAGCACCCAGAAAAAGTCCTATAGGAGACTGTGTAAACGTGATTCCGACCTAGAGATGGTTAAAGATCTCGGAAACGCCAAGTGACCACGTCGTCCAGTTCCTGCTGGCTCCAGTTCTTGTAGTAGTCTGTTGTTTTAGAAAGCACATCGGAGAACCTGTTGAGTTTGCTCCTACGCTGTGCCAACAGAAGGCAATATTTTCCATTGCTCATGGTCACGTCACCGATCTTTTCATTGTCCAATGGATGGTCCTCCAGCACAACTTTGTCCTGTGCGGCGAACCTGGTATTGAGATCTTGCCTGAGTTGTGTGGCCTGTTCCCAGGTCCACCTATCGCTATCCGCCATGAAGATCATGACGTCTATGTTTTGGAATGTCTCCTGCTGTATGTGTTCGGCGACCAACGCATCATCATCTTCTTGTGACAACCACACCATTTCGATCTTGTTATCTAGCCTGGCCTTCTGGGCGTACGGACAGGGAGGCATGTTACCGAAGTAAGGATGAGGTTTCTCCACGAAAGAGATCATCCATTGGGTGACGTGTTTCTCGGCCTCTGGGTTAGTCTTCCTGTGCAGTGTCTTGGGCGTTGGTTTGGTCTTGGTCATTTAAATCGTCTCTGAGCACATCTGCCCCTAGGTTGTGTTTGATGGTCTTGATCTTCTTTTTCATCTTTTCCACTTCCTCGTTGGCATCTGCTGTCTCATTTTTGTATTCTTCCATTTTCTTGACTGTGCTCTTGACCTCGTCGTTGGCGTCCTCGATCTTGAGCAACAGTTGTTTTATCCTGCTGTCCTTGATCGTGACGGTTCTCACCAATGCATCTTTTTCCGCTGAGAGTTCTTTGATGTGTGCCTTTAATTCCGACACTAGATCTTTGTTGCTCATTGTGTGATTATATATTCTCCTCTGTTGTCATGATAATATTATACTATATTATAGATTGATTTAAAAGAATGGTTGACCACTTTTTTTGGTGGTTTCCAGGTTGTCCTTGATTATCTGGGATATAATCTCCCTTTCTCCGTAGTCCATGTTGAGTGCCTCTTGGTAAGTTACCCCTCCCCTCATGAACCAACATATCTTGAAAAGTTCGTGCTTGATATTCTTGCCTTCTTTCTCGAGATCCTTAAGATATGACATGATGTCAGAATCCGGCATTGATAAAAGTTTTATCCGAAAAAATTTGAGTTGTCAAACGTCAACGGCACTTCGTAGTTTACCGGCGCTCCTTTGTTGATCTGTTCCTCGGTGGATTTGAAACTCAATGGTTTGAAACTGGCCTGTGCCCTGATCTGGGTAAGTTTGTCCTGGATCTCGGTTACCAATCTGCTGTCGCTGTTCGATATGAATTCATCTATGGATTTGCTGTCGGTCACGGTGTCTCCGTCCGGTGTTGTTATGGATTCTATACCGTTCAACAAAACATCAAAATTTAAATCTGTGAGAGCCTTGAAACTTTCGGCAAATTTTTTGCTCTTTTCCTCGTCGGTGGCACTACTGGCCAACACATTGGCGTAGGTTTTTTGCTGTTGGAATGCGGCAACTTGATTCTTGGTTATCTCTTTGAATGTCAGTGGTCTGAACTTGATAACAAATCCCGCTGTGGTTTTGGCCTCGTCTGTTATCGACACGCTTGTCACAGATTCCAACAAAGCAGGGAGGTTGACGCTGTGAGAAACTTTTTCGTTAATCACGGGCACGTTGAACGTGACATCCATGCTTTCGCCGTAACTGGCGATCCTGATCGCCAACAGCACAGTGTCGAGATCGTAGTTCACCAATCTCCATGGATCCAAGATGTTCGGGATACAACTCTTGATGACGTCGACTGTGGCTTGTCCGCTCATCATGGCATCGGGTGTTTTGAAGGTCAACTCGTCCTTGGCGTTCATGGGAAGCACCGGCAGTTCACCGGTCTCTGTGGTTTTCAATACCGTTGAATCATAATAACGCCCTTTGCTGGGCAAAGTGATGTAGACGGACGGCTGTCTATAATATTTCGATAATGGGTTTTCCGCTGTCATTTTATCCTATAAATATACATTATAATAATGTTTTTGTCTATTATTTATATGGGCATAAAACCAAGGGAATTATAACACTATGGCTGAGGATGTCAGTTTAGAACTGGAAAAGAATCTTAGGGAACTTAACAAAAGCATAGCGGCACTGGCCAAAGTCTCCACCAGCGATGCCGCGAGCAGAAGACAGGCCAGAGACCTTATCCAAAAAGAAATAGAAAGAAGAAAGACACTTCTCAAGGACCTTAACCAAAATTCCAAAGAATTCAAAAAAGTCACGCTGGCAGTGGAGTCGGCCGAGGACAGCCTGAAGTCGTTTGATGATGCAACAAAAAAACTTGCGAAAGACACACTTAAAAAATATTCATCGGCAATAACCGACACCGTTGGTCAATTCATTAATTTAGGTGATGCCACAACCACCGGATACACAAGGCTTGGATACTTTACCAAAGCCCTAGAGGACACAGCGTTTGGTCCGATAAGTGGACTTGCCAAGAGCCTGGACTACAACATAGATAATTTCATTTCGTTGGCCAGCGTTGGTGCTGATTTTGGCAAAAGCCTCGTGGGCCTACGAGAAGGAGCCAGGGCGGCGCAGTTACCGATCGAAGAATTCAAGGACCTGGTGGCAGAAAATAGTCAGACATTGGCCGCCTTATTTGGCACAGTCAATCAGGGTACCAACAACCTCGCCCTGTTTTCTGAATCCATAAGATCCAGGGCCAAGACAGATCTTTTCGAACTTGGTATAACCACAGACCAGTTGAACGAATTCTTGGGAACCTATCTAAGCAGACAGAGGATCCAAGGCAGGGCCGCACTGGTCACACAACAGAGTGCCACCACTTCGGTGATAGCATACGCAAAAGAACTTAACCTGTTGTCGAGGCTGACCGGTATCCAGAACACCGAACTCGACAAGCAGGTCAGGGCACAACAGGACGATGCTGTGTTCCAGGCCTTCCTGAGTAGCCTCAGCGACGAACAAGCCAGGACAACACAGAACCTTATAGCAACCTTGAGTGCCGTCAATCCTGCACTCGGTGAAACCGCCAAAAACCTATTGGCCACCGGAGTGCCATTGGATGACCTAGGGCAACAACTTGTTGCCTTGGCTCCGGGATTCCAAGATGCTATCCTGGCATTCAAGCAATCCGGGGATGTGACCGCGACACTGCAGGCGTTGACGATGTCGGGCAGGGCATTCAATGAAAGATTTAGAGGGACCTCGGGAGCGGCCACTTTATTGGCAGGTGATCTAGCAGGTGCCGCCAACGCTGTTCTCAAATTAGGAAATTTATCGTTGGATCTTAACGCCGCGTATACCCAACAGTCGGCACAGGCAAACGAACTAACCAAGGAGTTGGTGGAGTTCCAGGATTCAAGCAGAAGATTGAAATCTTCATTCGAAAGCATCCAGACAAGTTTCTTGTCCGCTTTGCCAACTGCGTTCTCAAACTTCCTGGGTGGCGCCAATGACAGTTTCCAGAATGTGGCCAACGCAATAGCCAAGTTCACCATGGAGAATCCCGGCAAGGTAGCGACCGCTGTGCTGGCGGCCAACGCGGCCAAGTACACAGTCAATTTTGCCAAGGAGGTGTCTATAGTGGCCCTGGGAACAAAGATAGGTAATGTCGGGCTACAGAATTCTCTGGGAGCGTTTGGTGGCACATTGACCAGAGGCTTCGGCACCATGGGCAGAGGCCTGGCCGTTATAGGCAGGGGACTACCATACGCAGGTGCCGCCATAGGATTAGGAACATCAGCATACCAGTTGTTCGACGAAGACAAAAGCAACGACTCACAAGGAATACTTGGTTTGGTCGGTGGTGTGGCAGGCGGTCTATTGGGATTGGTCGGTGGACCAATGGGAGTCGCCATAGGAGCATCACTGGGATCAATGGCAGGACAGGCTCTGGGTAGCATGGTAGAAGGCAGAGAAACGGGAGGAAGCGTAAACAGAGGACAGCCTTACTTGGTGGGCGAAGGTGGAAAACCAGAACTTTTCGTACCGGGACAATCGGGTGAGATAGTGCCATTAGTAACCAAAAATCAAGTGGCATCCAAAGATACCACCGTAAACTCAGTGACAGAAACCGCCAATCGAGCAGAAATGTCCAGGATGATGACCCAACTGGGCACCAATCTATCATCAATGAATGAAATACTGGTAAAGAGTGAAAAACATTTAAATAGCATTGTGATGATCAGCAACAAACAATTACAAAAATCAAATGAGGTGAAAAATTCTATTGCGGATTTAGATTTTTCAGTGTAAAATAACAGCATGGCTTGGAAAAAATATTTTAAAGACGCAAACTTATCTCCCATAGCAGGAGATAGAAATCCACAATTCTCAAAAAGGAACTACAGTTCTTATCTACCGGACGTCTATACCGGACACCCTAACAGGATACAAAGATACTTCCAGTACGATCAGATGGATTCTGATTCGGAGGTCAATGCGGCCCTAGACATACTGGCAGAATTCTGTACACAGACCAACAAGGAAAATGAAACACCATTTGATTTGGTGTTCAAAGATGACGTCACAGAATCAGAAGTTAAATTACTCAAGAAGGCCCTACAGCAGTGGACACGATCAAACCAATTCAAAAAAAGAACATTTAGAATATTTCGTAACGTACTGAAATACGGCGACTGCTTCTTTGTGAGAGATCCAGAGACCAACAAATGGCTCTACGTTGATGCGGCAAAGGTCGACAGAATCATAGTTAACGAATCGGAGGGCAAGGTACCGGAACAATACATAATCAGAGACATCAATCCAAACCTGCAGAGATTATCAGCAACGCAGGTAACACCCAATCAGGTGTATGGTGGCACAGGAACCGCTAGCGGACCTTACAGTGCAAACTATTCATCGGCAGGTTATGGCAGTAACATAAATTCAGGAATGGGTGCCGCGGGAGGACAGGGAGGCAGATTTTATCGTACAATGAATCAGTATGCGATCAATGCCGAACACGTGGTACACATGAGTTTAAGTGATGGACTAGACAACTTATTCCCTTTTGGACAATCCATACTTGAACAGATCTTCAAGGTGTACAAGCAAAAAGAACTTCTGGAGGACGCAATCATTATCTACAGGGTTCAGAGAGCACCAGAACGTAGAGTGTTTTACATAGATGTTGGTAACATGCCAACACACTTGGCGATGCAGTTCGTTGAGAGAGTCAAAAACGAAATCAACCAAAGAAGAATTCCTAGCACATCCGGTGGAGTCAACTACGTTGATGCCACTTATAACCCAATGTCTATCAACGAGGATTACTTCTTCCCACAGACGGCAGAAGGACGTGGTTCTAAAGTCGACACATTGCCGGGAGGAACTAACCTAGGCGAGATCGACGACTTAAGATATTTCACAAATAAACTTTTCAGAGGTTTGCGTATTCCATCGTCGTACCTACCCACAGGACCGGATGATTCGCAACAACAATACAATGACGGCAGAGTGGGCACAGCATTTATACAGGAATTGAGATTCAACAAATACTGTCAGAGACTGCAGTCCATGGTGGCTCCAATTTTTGACGAGGAGTTCAAACTTTGGATAAAGAACAAAGGCTACACCATTGACAACTCTATGTTTGAGATCAAATTAAATCCGCCACAAAACTTTGCTCAGTACAGGCAAACAGAAATGGATCAGCAAAGGGTAGGCACATTTACTCAGATTGCCGAACTGCCTTACATGTCCAAAAGGTTTGCGTTAAAAAGATTCCTGGGCATGACCGAAGAAGAAATGGCACAAAACTCACAACTCTGGGCGGAAGAAAACAATGTAGCACAGAAAAAACAGACAAAATCAACACAGATGAGAACAGCAGGCGTATCACAGGCCGGCATACAAGCAGATCTTGATCAATTTGCCGAACCAGAGGCAAGTCCAGACTCACCACAGCCTGAATCTCAGAGCGGAACCCCGGGTGCTACTGGTCCTACGGGTAACACAGGCACACCAGGAACTACACCAGGCGGTGGAGGCACCACTTAATAAATACGTTTATGAAACTCAACGAATTTTTTTATCACGGTGAACAGGGTCTAGAGCAACAAAAAAACTACAACGCAGAAGACGATATTTCTATTCTAGACGACGGTGACACTAGAAAAACCAGACTTACCCTTAAAGATATCAACAAAATGAGACTTGCGTCTGAACAGCACGACGAAGAACAGAAGCAAGAAGCAGTATTTGTCCAAAAAATGTACGGACAACCCCAAGGCACAGATAACTTAGAGTTATAATGTCCATAGCATTTGTATTAGGTAACGGCGAATCACGTCGTGGCATCAAGATAGATGATCTTAAACAGCACGGCAAAGTCTGGGCCTGCAATGGAGTTTACAGGGACAACAGACCAGACGTGCTTGTAGCAGTCGATCCAAAGATGATAATAGAAATCGGTGAAACAGACTACCCTGTCAACAACGAGGTGTGGTCAAACTACAATCATCAATACGACAAACACGATAAAATTAAAAATCACGTGCGATGGTTCAAACCAAGTCTCGGTTGGAGTTCTGGACCGACCGCTTTGAAACACGCATGTGATCAAGGTCACACCGAGATTAACATACTAGGGTTCGATTATCAAGGACACAGAACAGATGAAAAAGCAAATAGGTTTACTTTTAATAACATTTTCAAGGACACAAGGAACTACAAAAAGACAAAAGACGAAGCCACCTTTTATGGTAATTGGTTAAATCAAACAAAAACCGTGATCAAGGACTATCCTAACACCAAATTTACTCGCGTTATTCCAAAAAACTGGTTCAAACCACACGATCTAGAGTTCAGTAACAATATAAAACACATCTATATTGAAGAATTTTTGAAGATATATAATTTGGAATTACATTTATAAGTCATCAAATAGTAAAAAGTGCCAAAATGACCGCTTTTTGCCACCGTTTTATCGCCTTTTGTGTAAATATCAGTACTTTAAAGTACAAATCTAAAAGGAGCACGTGCAATGTCAAATAAATTTGAACAATTACTTGATTTGCTAGTGAACGAAGAAAATGAAAAAGCGGAAGCGTTATTTCATGAAATCGTTGTAGAAAAGTCAAGAGACATCTACGAAGGACTAGCAGACGAAACAGTAGAAGAAACTTCTCAAAATAAAGATGAGAAAGAAATAGAAGAAGCCTCTAAAGCCTCTGAAGACAAGGTAGAAGAAACTGCGAAAGAAGAAGCAGTGGAAGAAACCAAAGACGAGGAAGTTGACGAAGGCGAAGAAGTTGAAATCGAAGAAACTTCTAAAGACCAAGACGAAGCAACCAACGAAGAAGAGTCAATCGAGGAAGTAGGCGGAGACGCTACTGACGAATTAGTGAAAGACATTTCTGCCGAAGAAGAAGGCGAAATGGCCGCTGACGATATGGGCGACGACATGGATGCGGATGATCAAGGTGAGGAAGGTGACACAGAAGAAAGAGTCGCCGATTTAGAAGACGCTTTAGACGAACTTAAAGCAGAATTCGAAAAAATGATGGCAGGAACAGACAAAGACGACGATGGCGACCATGACATGGACGACCATAAAGAAGAAGAGTCTGTAGAAGAGCCGATCGCTGACGAAATCCAACCAATGGAAGCAAAACACGACGACAAGAAAAAAGAAAAAATGGATGAGTACAAAATCCAAAAGTCGGCGGATAATGCAGACCATTCGGACAAAGGCGCAAAATCACCAGTAACAGACGCAGGAACTAAAATGGGACACGGAGCCAAAAACATCGCCAAAGGCGGTGCGGACGAAAAAGGTAGAACTGCCCCAACTGCTCAGAAAATGGGTGAATTTGCTAACACTCCAGGTAAAGACAAGGCACCTGCCATGAAAGCAGAAAAAGCCAATACCGCGGATGGTTCAGACAAATCAGCAAAATCTCCAGTTAATTCTGTAAAATAAGTTAACGGAGACAAGGAGAGTCGGGATGTCATTATATCTTAGAGAACACTTAACCTTTGATCAGGCTAGAGTACAGGTTTTGCACGAGGGAAAAGACGGCAAGGATTTGTACATGAAGGGGATCTGTATTCAAGGTGGCATTAAAAATGCCAATCAAAGAGTGTACCCTGTCAATGAAATACAAAAGGCAGTAAAAACACTCAATGATCAGGTCAGTTCTGGTTACAGCGTACTAGGTGAAGTAGATCATCCGGACGATTTAAAAATTAATTTGGACCGTGTTTCACACATGATTACAGAAATGTGGATGGACGGTCCAAATGGATACGGCAAGATGAAAATCCTGCCAACACCAATGGGTCAACTTGTCAAAACAATGTTGGAATCAGGTGTGAAACTAGGCGTCAGCTCTAGAGGAAGCGGAAATGTTTCTGAATATGGCAATGGCGAAGTTTCGGACTTTGAAATCATCACAGTTGATGTTGTGGCCCAACCTTCGGCACCAGGTGCTTACCCAACCCCAATTTACGAACACTTGTTGAACACAAGAGGCGGAAACAGGGCATTGGGTCTGGCCAACGAAGTTAGAAATGACAAAAAAGCACAAAAATACCTCCAAGAGGCACTAAACAACATAATAAAGGGGTTGAAGTAAAATGTTCGACGCAATATCAAAACTAGTTGAATCAGGCGTGATCGGTGAAGACACTAAAAAGTCAATCGAAGAGGCCTGGGATTCAAAAGTAAAAGAAAACAGAGAGCAAGTGACTGGCGAGTTAAGAGAAGAATTTGCTAAAAGATACGAGCACGACAAGTCAAACATGGTCGAGGCTATCGACAAAATGATGTCTGACAAGTTAGGCGAAGAGATTAACAAATTCGTTGAAGACAGAAAGCAACTTGCTGTTGAGAAAATGGGCTACAAGAACAAAATGGGTGACCACAGCAAAAAAATGGAAGCCTTTGTACTTGATAGATTAACAAATGAAGTTAAGGAACTACACCAAGACAGAAAATCAGTCGGTGAAAACTTTGCGAAATTGGAAGAGTTCGTGGTAAACGCTCTTGCCAAAGAGATCAAAGAGTTTTCTGAAGACAAAAAATCTGTAGTGGAAACCAAAGTTAAATTAGTGAAGGAAGCCAAAGCACAGTTGGCAAAATTAAAAGAATCCTTCATTAAAAAATCTGCCAAAGTGGTTGAAACTGCTGTCACTAAAAAATTGGGCGAGGAAATTGCTCAATTGAAAGAAGACATCAGTTCTGCCAGAGAAATCAACTTTGGTAAAAAGATTTTCGAGGCGTTCGCTTCAGAGTATCAGGCTTCTTACTTAAATGAGAAATCTGAGACTTCGAAGTTAATGAAAGTAGTGGATGAAACCACTCTTAAGTTAAAAGATGCCGAGAAATCCATCGAAGAGGCAAAAACGGTGATTGAATCTAAAGACGCTGAGTTAACACGTCAGAAAGATTTGATGGAACGTAAGGCAACGATGGCTGAGTTGCTCAAACCTTTGAGCAAAGACAAAGCAGAAGTTATGAGTCAGTTGTTAGAATCAACTAATACTGATAAATTAAAATCTGCTTACGACAAGTATCTACCTGCTGTAATGGAAGATGCTCCTGTATCCAAAATGAAGAAGATAATTTCTGAATCATCTGGAGACAAAGCGGACCATAGACAGACTAGGGATGATGCTGATTTAAGTAGCATCCGTGTATTAGCGGGTCTACAAAAAGTAAACAACTAAACAAGGGGAACATCAAATGTCAGAGATATTTGAATCAAAATGGGGCGAAACTAAAGCCGCTCTAACCGAAGGTTTAGCAGGCAACAAGAAAAAGACAATGGATGTTGTGTTAGAAAACACAAAGAGATATTTGTCAGAGCAAGCCACTGCAGGTGCCACATCTGCTGGTAATGTTGCTACGTTAAACAGGGTTATCCTACCAGTAATCAGAAGGGTTATGCCAACCGTGATCGCTAACGAGATCGTGGGTGTACAACCAATGTCTGGTCCTGTGGGACAAATCCACACACTAAGAATAAGATATGCAGACACAGTAAGCGGTAACACAACTGCTGGTGAAGAAGCATTATCTCCATTCAAAATTGCGAAAGCATACGCTGGTAACCAGAACAACACCACTCCAAAAGCGGCATCAACTGCTTCTTTAGAGGGTACACCTGGTAAGAGATTATCAATCCAAATCTTGAAACAACCAGTTGAAGCCAAATCAAGAAAACTATCAGCAAGATGGACTTTTGAAGCGGCTCAAGATGCTCAAGCACAGCAAGGTATCGATGTAGAAGCAGAAATCATGGCGGCATTAGCCCAAGAGATCACTGCTGAGATCGACCAAGAGATCATTGGATCATTAAGAACATTAGCCGGTTCGGCTTCTGAGACTT
>Ga0222719_10000651_pt1 | contig 34568 bp, 31 predicted proteins | sample C33_34DmetaG_FD_165039 | JGI IMG/M metagenome (GOLD analysis project Ga0222719, IMG submission 165039) | Estuarine water microbial communities from San Francisco Bay, California, United States - C33_34D | ecosystem: Environmental > Aquatic > Marine > Unclassified | place: USA: California... | reverse complement strand
GTGATGGTGTGGGACTTCGTGAAACGGAGGAAGACTTGCTTCCTTGAACTGTTGGTGATTTGCTTTTTTTGGATGGTCTATTAGGGTTTGTAACGGTTGCTGAATCAGTAGAATCCATAGGTGATGGTGTGGGACTTCGTGAAACGGAGGAAGACTTGCTTCCTTGAACTGTTGGTGATTTGCTTTTTTTGGATGGTCTATTAGGGTTTGTAACGGTTGCTGAATCAGTAGAATCCATAGGTGATGGGGTTTTGCTTTTGGAAACCACCGAAGGGGTTTTGCTTTTGGAAACCACAGTTGGTGATTTGCTTTTTTTGGATGGTCTATTAGTCTGTGTAATGGTTGCCGAATCAGTAGAATCCATAGGTGATGGGGTTTTGCTTTTGGAAACCACCGAGGGTTGTCTAGTCCCTGGCTCTGAAGTCCCTGGAACTGATGGTGAGATATTTAGAATATTAATTATTTTTCGAAGGTATCTATCAGTAGGTCGTAGGGCTTCAAAGTGAAACCCACTGTATTGTTGGCTTGTATTCGATAAACTGTATACAAAACGCCCAGTATTCAAAAGAAAGAAGATCATTCCACAGTTTTGTAAACCAATATTGGAAGTTGGATATTCAGGAGATACAAAATACTCCCATTGACTCGAGCTTTCTCTCCATACAGCAATACAGCAACTAAAGAGAGTCGCAACCAACTCTAGTTCTTCATTTTCCATCCATTGATTTGTTCGTATACGATTTATGGTTTCTTGATAGGATGATCTCTTTTTTTCTGCTATCCTCAGAAGTTCAGTCTTTAGAACAGTCACCTTTTCTTTTTTAGATAGATTGGGTTGAAAATAATCAGGAATATAGATGTCTACAGAATCAACTATAGAATAATACCCACATTCGCCACAACCTTCATTTGGGATGACTTCAAAATCACTCTTTTCATATGGAGGTAAGGTGTAATTGTTCATATCATTCGTGGTTTGAGATGAAGTCAATGAGGTTATGTACAAAGGATGTTTCGAAGAATCATAACTCAAATAAATTTGTTTACACAAACCAATATTCTCTTTGGGGCTTCTCAAGCTTCTGTATACATACCAATTATTTTTTTCACCAAATGGACCTGAATCCCCATCTTTCCATAAAAATATACACAAGTTCATTACATCAGCAACTAATTGGATTTCATCAGATTCAGCCCATTCACCCTTATTGATTCGGTCGAACAACGGTCTATTGGATGTTTGAGAGGCTAGAAACTTACGAAAACTTTTAGAGTCCCTTGGATACTTCTTCAGAAATATATTGGAGGAAGGAAGATTATTCAATGAATGAATAATGGCATTGTATAGAGAGTCAGAGTTTACAGGAATATTTGCTACATTGTAGTTTTCCTTTTTTATGGTGTATTTCAAATCCTCATCCAACATAGGAGACTTGATTGATGGTGAAGAAGACTTTCTAGTTCGATGGGAAGAACTTTGTTCATCAGGGGACATTGTAGTTGGTGGCGAAACTCTATGATCTTTCTCAGAATGACTTGGGCTTGATCTGGGTACATAATGAGATGTGGGAGGTGATGATTGAATGGGTGGTTGTTGTGTTTTCATGACATTTGTTTTTGGGACAAGAAGGCTATAGTATTGTACATTTTCGAATGGACCTGAAGATGGGGTATCGAAGAACAGGTACACCACTCTTCTACATTTTGGAAGAGTAAGATAGTTGTTGTATGTGTACATGAACCATTTTTGTAAATGATTATACCATATTACAATACACATGTTGAACACTTTACAAGTCAGATGTATTTCTTCAGACAAGGCAGCTTCTGTAGCGGATTGAAGTCTTTTAATGATCTTCTTCTTATTTGTATTTTTAATCAACATATTTCGAAAGGTATCGATATCGTTATCAATCTTTAGATCTATATTTGGGAACATCTTTGTGGAACTATCTAGTATGGCTTGGTAGAAAGTATTTCCAACTGGTTGATTGGATGTCGCGGAAGTCACGGAAGTCAAAGAATCGAACTTTTGAAATGTGTTGGAATCATAAGGAAGCAGTTGGTCTGTAAGATCTTCATACAAGGTTCCATTCCAAGGATATGGATCTCTATATCGTTGATCTAAAACATTGTCTATCAATTCTGGTTTTATGTAGTATCGTTTTCTTCTTTCTTCCAAACATTTCCGCATCATGGCGAGTTCTTCTTCAGTCCATTGGTAGATGTTATCTTTGTCTTCCATAATATCAAGGCGTACACATCCATCATTATCAATATTATTCAGAATGCGCTGTCTTCTATTTTTTATGTTATTCGCATGATAACTATTTCGTGATTGTTGGCGTTTCTTAAGTCGACTCGCTTGTCCCTTAGGTGACAAATCTTCAAAAGGCACATGAGGAGGCTTTGTTCTATGTACAGATTGACGAGGCATATGTAAACATGTTTAAAATAAAGTATATTAATAGAAGTATACGAATAACGCATATAGAAGTATGAGAGAATATCCGATCAAAAGTTACAATGGAACAGGAATTATTACAGCATCATCAAAGAAGTTTATGTTTCAAACATTAGTTAGTTTGAATATGCTTCGAGATCAAGGTTGTGATTTACCTATCGAACTTTTCTATGCGGATGATGAAGAGTTAGATGAAGCAGATGAAATGTTTTTAGAGTTAACTCTTAATGTGAAATGTATTAACATCCAAAGCGTAAAAGAACTCAAAGATTATGATGCACGAAACTTTTCGATTAAAGCGATCGCATTATATCTATCTTCCTTCGATGAAACCTTATGGATGGATGCGGATATCATACCTTTGATGAACTTTGAGGATCTCTTCAAACATGAACATTACACAACACATCACCATATTTTTTTCAATGATATATTCGCATATGATAAATATGAGAATGCAAAAACAAAAAGTACACGAGAACTGTATAAAACAGTTGGTGTAGGCATTCAAGCAGGTACCCCTGAAACTGATTCAGGGCTATTTGTTATTCATAAAAGTAAATTCCCAAAAGAGTTTGTACCAATCAATATGAGTTTGAATACAAATCCCAACACATATCAACATGTTTATGGGGATAAGGAATTGTATCGATTAAGTATGGAATTGTCTAAGAGCACCATCAAATACACAACTGTAGATCAAAATCCATGTTTTATAGGAAAGTATTTTGAAAAGGAAAATATTTTTTGTGGAAATGCCGTGATATTGAAGATCAATGATCTACCAATTTGTGTCCACATGACATTACATAGTATTGATCATATTAAGAAATACAATGGTATGTGGAAAGATTCTTTTTGGACACATTATACAACACGATCTGTGGAGTGTATTTTACAAGTAGTGGAACCAATCAATCAAGAGATATTGATCAAACATGAATATGATCGAAAGTTTATGGCTCCATTAAACGAGTTACTCTCAAACACACAAAAACAAATGTATAAATATATCCATCAATTTGAAAACAATTATTTGTAAATATTTTGTAAAGATATATCAAAAAAATATGACTGTATGTATGAGCTGTTCGATGCCTATGATGGCTGGTGGTGGAGTTAAAAGTGGTAAAAAACCTACCAAAAAGTGTACAAAATGTAAAGGAGCTTGTACTTGTAACTGTAAATGTAAAGTAAAAGGAGCCTGTAAAAAAGCAAATACTAAAAAACCCAGTTCGCAAAAGTGAGTGAAAAAAAGATGTGTTTGCGTAAAGATTGTAAGAAATAAAGAGTGATCACTAAAGTAAATTAGAAAAAATATGTCTTCCGCTTGTGTTTTGGTTCGCAACACCTCTAACAATTTTAATCATATCTTGACTCAGTTCAGAAAACAAACTTATCTTGATAAGACATTAATCGTATTCGACACTATGAATGTTGAAAAACCAACTCAACTGTCTCAAAATGTGATTTATGTGAATCCTGAAGCAGATTTGAAGATGGAACAATCTAAGATTGAAACCGAGACCCAAACAGTTCGCAAAAATCTCAATGAAGTAATGGACATCTTAGACAAGAAACTCAGATACAAGACTGAACTTGAAAAGAGTATTGAGAAACTCAAATCGAAGTTAACAATGGAAATGGAGTCAGACACTCCTTCCACTAAGACTCAGAAAGAAGTCGAAAAACAAACAATGGCGTATGATGTATTGTTGAAAGAAATTAGTGAATCTAATTCTACTAAATCTTCCTTCGAGAGTCAATTGAAGACTCTTCTATCTTCATTAATGGATTTGGAGAAGAAGACTTCAAGTCCCAAAGAAGCCTATTCCATGGATGAATGCAAAAACATTGCGGTATCCAAATACAACGCAGATGTATGCATCTTTATGGATGATCACTCTTTCTATGATGCTCACTATATTAACATTGTAATCAAAGAGCTTGAAAACAGAAATGCAGATGTTTTATGGTGTTCAAAAATCCATGTATTGGATAATAAAAAACGCCTTACCAATCGCATCTCCACTAGTTTAAAAAATATGGCCCACAACCCTACTTTCTCTTGTACGAAAGACTTTGGGGTCATCACCGATGATCTTCAGATCTCTGAAGGCATTTCATCTACTCTTTGTCTTGTCAAATTGACCGAAGCTACAAAGAATCTCCCTACTGCTTACAACAAAGTAAACATTGAGTACTCTTATAACAAGCACAAAATACTTAAGATTTTCCAAGTCTAAATTAGGGAATTAATTCACAACTTGTTTACCTTCACGATACATGTACTATTACTATCAACTGGTGAGATTGTATGTAAATGCATTTCTTTTTCATTGATATTATGGTTTACAATAATATCATTTTGGGTCTTGACATTCGGAATGCACGCAAAACAACAACCATTCCTATTAATTTCCATTTTCATGATTTCATATTCATTTGGTGTAATACATAAAATACGGTTCTTACATTCTACACTATATCCGAGATCTTTCTCATTATCCATAATCTTTGATTTGACAGCAATGAACTTGATTTTATAAAAGCTTGTTTTTAGCATGATAGATTGTGGACTCTCTCCTTCTTCATCAGTAAATTCAATGGAGTCTTTAAGAAAAATGTTCCATATTCATACTTGAACTACCTTTACTATCATTTAAATCAATAATTTCTTATTCATTTGGGTCAAACACAAACATCGAACCAACATGATTACCTACAGGTGATGATTGGCGTTTTTGTCGTGGTGCTTTCGGGGGAGGTGACTTAACCTCTTTCATATACAAAGACTTATCATTTCTATACTTCACAATATTTGTCCATACATCTTCCAATTGTTTATTCATTGTGTCAATGAAACAAGGATCCTTAAGCACTCTTTTTACAGTAAATGAATGCATAAACCAAAACACCACATTGAAACAATCATTTTTGTTTTTATTGTACCAAGCAATCACCTCGTCCCTACTTTCATTGAAGGGACTATACAGATAAACCCCTTCTGTTTTTTCGATAATAATCCCTTTTTCTTTGTAATTGTTTGTAAAGCACTCAAACTCTGTTTCATAATCTTCCATAAACTCTTCCATATTTTCGTATTTGTCAAAACGAACTTCCAGAAAGTCACACTCTTCTAAATCACATGCATCGAGTTGACCCTGAATTTGATAAAAGTATTGCTTCAATATCGAATCCTCTGTAATCACTCTTTTATAGGGACACTTGATTTCCAACATCACACCACCTTCGGTAATACCATCGGGAGAAGCACCCAAGAATGAATGTCTAGGATTCTGTACCAAACCAAACTCATGAACCTTGGTGTTATTCCTATGTTCATACAAACTAGTTGCGACAGGTTCAAACATTACTCCCCATTTCAAGAAGATCGATGCATTATCATACTCAATCGGAGGTTCATAACCACATTTCTTTTCATAGATCTTGTTTGGATCTGTTTTCTTTCCAAACTTGTCAATCGCCAAGGCATCTCCAAAATCACTAGCAGTAATCATTGATTGTCTCAAGGCATACCATTCGGGTGTTCGTTGTTCAATCAAAGGAATCTCCTTCAATCGTTTCAAAACAACTCTATATTTACGAATCTTATCAATTCGTTGTTGGACATTTCGTTCCGAAAGCATGTTTCTTGATCCTTGAACCTTTGAACATACATCAAGAACGGTCTTGACCAGTTTCTTATTCAAAACGGTAGACATCTTTGGGGTGTCAAACTTGTCCCATGATTTATTATCGGTCATATGTTTACTAATGATTTGATCTACCAAGTGAGTCATATCCATTGTTTGTAAAAATTGATCTTACTTAAATATTTTAAACGATATTATTTAAATCAAATTTTTAACCTCAGGATGGAAGGCTTATTTGAAGCTTGGAGTGCTCGATCCAAAGCGACCCAAGGTATTCAAACGAAAGAACAAAAGGAGGGTAGCAATCATTTCAATAAGAATGATAAGAATATGTTACAAGGAATTCTTATGGTTAATCACAAATACCAAAAACGACCCATCGATGAAGAGTTTATGTTAAAACAAAGAGAATCAAAGGGTACGGAAGTGATCGAAGGGATCGCGCCATATACAACTGACAAATCAAAAATATTCAATCGTTTAGAAGAAGATCGGGATGCCTACAATCATAAAAAGAAGTTAAAAGCAAATAACGAAGAAGACTAAAGGAAGAACTACCCACATACTTTAAAAAAATGCTTCAATTTTATTATGATGATGATGATGTTGATAATGTTCACAAAGAACTCCAAGTTGGGATCGATGAAGCAGGAAGAGGATGCTTTGCGGGTCCAGTGGTGGCTAGTGCAGTCTGTTGGGATACAGAATGGCTCATTCAATACCAAAATGAATATCCAGAAATAGGTTTAATAAAAGATAGTAAGAAACTATCTCCAAAACAACGGAAAACTTGCTTTGAATTCATTAAGAAGTATGCGAAAGATTATCATGTGTCATTCATAAGCAATGATGAGATTGATAAGATCAATATCTTGAAAGCCACTTACAAAGCAATGCATAATGCGTTGGATCATCTTCATGTGCATTTCGAAAAGATTCTTGTAGATGGAACTACATTTGAGTCATATAAAAACAAGAAAGAAGATTGTGATTTGTTCATTGTACCTCATGTATGTGTTCCAAGTGGAGACAACACTTATTTTAGCATCGCAAGTGCTAGTATATTAGCGAAAGTATCAAGAGATGAGTACATTGAAGAGATTTGTGACAATAATCCAGAATATCAAGAACATTATCAATGGAAAAATAATAAATGCTATGGTACCAAAAAGCACATTGAAGGCATTCAACAATATGGCATCACTTCATTACATAGAAAAACTTTCGGTATCTGTAAGGATTATGCTTGATGCCTATAGATGACTACACATAAATGCCTAATCAATTATTATCATCAATGAATTTACCAGTTTCGGTGTAGTAAACATAATTGTCTGGTTCTGGAACACCATATTCCAACTGTAACATCTGGTATGCTTCTCTAATAATGTTTTGTTTTTTCTCAAACTTCTCAACTATAAAGTTATCAACTATATCGGGAAAATCCGGTTTGAAAAACAATATTTTTTTATTTGACATCTTCATGATTTTATCAACGATATTATCAACGATATCATTTTGTTCTTGATAAAGCCGTAAGGAAATGTCAATGTAAGAAGATAAAAGTAAATTATCATTGAACATCTCATCATCTAATCTTAGATCATTTGGTGACAATTTCAACACTTTAAAATATTCTTCATGATCAGGATGACTACAATTGATCATATTAACTACAATAGAACGAATGATGTTTCTATATAGAAATATGTCTTTTATGTCTAAATGCTTAATGTCTAATCTTCTTGTGGTTTAAGATCTTTACGCATGAAGACACCTGTCTTCGAATCTACTAAGTCATAACGATCTTTCAGGAATCGATCATTTTCAGGAGCACACATAATAATTTTCGGGTTCACGATAATTGTATCGATGATCATTTTTTCAAGAATGGCGCCATCATTAATTCCAAAGCACAACACTTCAATGCTACCATCAAAGAAATGTTCTTTAATCAGAGGAGCAGCATTATCCAAAGTGATATCTTCTTTCAAGATCTTGATGGAGTATTGTTCTGGGTTTACCAAGCTGTTGATATTAAAAAACAAACAGCTACATGAATGATTCTTAATCATACTTATTGCGGTTTGTAGATAAGTCAATCCAATACATACACATTTACGATTATCAAACACCAACTGCTTGTCAATCGCTATTTTTTGTTCTTGTATTTCACTCTTAAAGACCCCTTTTTGAGAACCTTGAGCGAATGCGACTGGATCACTCCAGAAGATGTTGATAACCTTCAACGCACCATACAACCACAATTGCATATCAATTTCCAATGAAAACTTGCGCTTTTTATTGAGTTGAAGAAGCTTGGTACATGTCTTCTTATTGATAACATATGCGCCAGTACAACGCATTCTACCATTATCAATCTTGTATATTGTTTTTTCTGGATCAGGTTCGATTCCCATAGTTTCAATCGTTAGACCTGCACCATCTTCTAATGAAACAATATCATGTTCATCTCGAATTTCAGCCATGATTTCAATCATGTAGGACAATGTATCTTCCAAAAACAAGATATCATCCTCCAAAATTAATACTCGATCATGGATTCCATTTTCTACTTTCTCCCAAATTTTCAAATGATTGATCCCACAAGACAAACTTGCACGACTTATTGTGGGGGAAAGATTGTTTTCCTCTTTGATAATGGATAACTCTTTGTGACGAACGGACTCATCTAGTGTATAATATTGGTGAATCGTTTCATCTTCGAGCGTGTCTTTGTAAGTGTTCACTACAAAAGTGTAGTAGTCTTCTGGAAAGAATTTGGACATGACTTTATTTAGATACTCATATCGGTCCGTTAACGATTCACAATGTACTATATAGATATGGTTTATGTTTGGGAATTTCATTATTGATTAAAAATTATAACAAAACATATTTAAGTAATTTACAAACAAACTATTAAACAATGTGCGGAATAATTGCGATACAAGAATTGGAAACACCATCCAAAGACCCTAAACAAAATGTGGAAGCTTTAGTACATTTATTTCCAAGAGGACCTGATGCTATGGATTATATTCAACTTGAAAAGGTGTTTTTGGGATTTACTCGATTAAGCATCAACGATTTGAGCGATACTGGAATGCAACCTATGAAAAATGAGGATTCAACCGTTTGGTTGATTTGTAATGGAGAGATATTCAATCACAAAGATGTTCAAACCAATCATCAATTTCAGTGTAAGTCTAAAAGTGATTGTGAAGTGATTCTACACTTGTATATGAAATATAGGGAGATGGAAAATGCATTTAGTGATTGGATTCTTCAGTTGGATGGTGAATTCGCATTCGTGATTTATGATTCAACAAAAGAGAGACTCTTTGCTTGTCGTGATCGGTATGGTGTGCGTCCCTTGTTTCAAGGGATGATATCTGGAAAAGTGATCGGATATGCTTCTGAAATGAAAGCATTGACATTTTGTGATTCAGTTCACCAAGTTTCACCTGGAACTTATGAAGTTGTTGATAAATCAAATACAGTCATATCACATATATATCATAGTGTATTCTTTAAAACACCCACTTGTGAGCATTCAATGGAAGATATTCTTAAAAACATTAACCAGTTATTTAAGAAGGCAGTTGAAAAAAGATTGATGAGTGATCGTCCTATTTGTTGTTTACTATCTGGAGGTTTGGATAGTAGTCTAGTATCATCCATTGTAGCGACCCATTTCCCTCCATACACCATACATACTTTTTCGATTGGTTTAGAAGGATCTCCTGATTTGTATTATGCGAAAAAGGTGTCTGAGTATATTATGTCTGTACATCATGAAATTATTGTAACCCAAGAAGAGTTCTTGAATCACATCGAAGAAACAATTCGAACGATCGAAAGTTATGATACCACAAGTGTTCGTGCAAGTGTAGGTAATTTGTTAGTATCGAAATATATTGCAAAGAATACTGATTTTAAAGTTGTGTTCAATGGAGATTATAGTGATGAAGTATGTGGGGGATATAAATATTTCAAGAATGCGCCATCGCCATCAGAGTTTGACCATGAATGTCGTCGTTTAGTGTCAGATATATGTTACTTTGATAGCCTTCGAAGTGATCGGACCATATCTAGTCAAGGTTTAGAAGCAAGAGTTCCTTTTTCTGACCATGATTTTGTAGAGTATTACCTCTCTATTCCAGAAGAACTTAGAACAACACCAGATAAACTTCTCCTTAGACGAGCTTTTGAGAATGATAAACTCTTACCAGATGAAATACTATGGAGAGCTAAGGAGGCTTTTAGTGATGGTGTGAGCAAACAAGAGAATTCTTGGCATAAAATCGTGAAAGAATTCATCGATAATCAAATCACTGATGAAGAGTTTATGAATGAAAGTAATAATATGATCATTAATAAGCCAATGCTTAAGGAAACATATTATTATCGGAAAATATACAATACATACTACCATAAATATGAAGATATAATCCCATACTATTGGTTACCTAAATGGTGTAAAGAAACATTAATTGATCCATCAGCTAGAGAGATTGTTTAACTTGAGAAAGAAACACCAATAGTTTGGAGTACACGAGAAGTTTGTTGTGTTTCAATATCCAAAGTATCTGTGTTTTGTGTGGTAACCCATTCATGTTTTACAATTTGAAGTTGTCTGTTTCTGCTAATGCGGAAACCATAAGATACCTTGTCGACCAAACCAGCAGAATTCTTGAATAAACTGGTGATTCTTAAACTACCACCCTTCACTTCCCAGAAAGATTCTTTCTCGATTTGATCCGCATTAGTGGAAGAACTTGCTTCGAAACTGTTCAAACCACCAAGATATCTCATACCACTTACAGATGCTTGATGAGGGTTGTCAGATAAGTTCCAACGAATAGATTTCTCATAAATATTATCAATATCAAGCGCATCCGCACTGCTGTATGAACCATCAAAATATTGATTGTTTGTTTGGATACCGTTTGGTCTTCCTTCCACAAGAATACCCGCACCATGAGTATCGGCTAAAGAATCTTCATGTATAACTTGATTGCTACCCGCGATATCATCATCACCCGCCGCAAGGGTAATTGTTTTGTCGACTACTTTGACACTTTCAATAGTGGTATTGATTTGGTTCAAAGTACCTAAGATTTCAAGATCACCATTTACACGAAGTTTACCAGTAGAGTCACTTCCTAAAGTAATTACAAGATCTTTTTCATTATCAGTAGTGATAATGTTATCCACAGTCAAGGTGCTTCCTGGGTTGAGCGCAATGTCACCTGCTACACTAAGATCATTGCTGAAAGTAGCCAAACCTCCTACAGAAAGAGTGGAGCTCAAGGTGGTCGCACCAGTTACAGAGAGAATGTTGCTTAATGTGGTCGCACCACCCACTGACAAAGTGTCCGCAAAAGTGACAGAATTCGCAACAGACAAAGTGTCAGAGAATACTACATCACTTGTTACAGAAAGGTTAGAAGAGAAGGTTACGGTATCAGTTACGGACAAAGTAGAACCTAATTGGACCGCAGATTTCAAGTCAGTAGCACCTTCTACAGACAAAGTGTTTTCCATTTGGACAAGTCCAGTGAACAAAGAGCTGGAACCAACAGAGAGATTGCTGCTGAAAGTTACTGTGTCCACTACAGAAAGAGTAGCACCTAAGCGTACATTATTAATAATATCCGCTTCACCATTTACAGATAAGTTGGCTAACATTTCAACATTTCCAGTTACAGACAAAGTACTGTAAAAGTAAGCAGTTTGCATTACTGAAAGAGTGTTGTTGAGTTGAGTGTGACTTTCTACACTCAAAGTGGACTTCAATATAGTCGCATCATCTACAGTGAGTACGCCTTCGATATCAACTGGTCCAGATACGGATAAATTAGAGCCAAATGTAACAGAGTCACCAACGGACAAAGTGTCAGTGATTTGTACATCAAGCGCAATAGATAAGTTAGTATTGTCCATAGTCATTCTTGGTACAGTAGCATCATCCGCATAGAAGAAAAGGGTATCTTCATCACCACCATCAATTTCCGCCAAGATCTTGGTGTCCGCATCAGTGTCGACTACACCACCCAAGTTCCTCCATACACCATCTTTGTGTAAACCTTGGAATTTATCGCCTTCAGTGTTGTAGAAGACGGAACCCATAGGGGCACCAGAACTTAAAGGATTAGCCGCTAAGTTGGTAGAATCTAAAGTTGTTGGGGCATAACTATCCCAAGATGGACGATCGGTTACGATACCCGCAGGGATCTTGAAAGTTTGACCATCAATGTATGTGTCGTTACAGAAAGTAGCTTTGCCAGCTACAGACAAGGTTGAGCCTACAACCACATTTTCAGCAACAGACAAATTAGAGCTGAAGAATACTTCGTCCGCAACGGATAAAGTATCACGAATTTGAACATCAAGCGCAACAGATAAGTTGGAGCTGTCCATGGTCATTCTAGGGGTATTCGCATCATCCGCAAAGAAATGAAGAGTATCTTCATCATCCACAAGTTCTGCTAATATCTTGGTATCCGCATCAGAATCCTCTACACCACCAAGATTTCTCCATATACCATCAGAGTGTAAGCCTTGGAATTTCTCATCAGTGGTGTTAAAGAAGACTGAACCAGATGGTGCCTCGTCAAAAGCAGTACCGTAGCTTGGTCTTTGAGCATCGCTACCAGTGGGAATCTTGAACACTTTGCCTTCAACATAAGCGTGGCTGCTGAAAGTAGCTACACCTTCTACAGAAAGGTTAGAAGAAAGCACAACATCATCCGCAACAGATAAGTTGGAGCTGAAGATTACACTGTCTTCTACAGACAAAGTTTGGGAAATAGCGACTACATCATCTAACTTCAAACCACCAGTCTTTTCAGTAGAAAGAATGTTTTGGGTGTCATTTTCACTCACCATGAAGCTATCGAGTACTACTTTATTTGTGCTGGTTCCAGAGCGGAATTGAATCGCTTCATTCGAAAGTTGTGCTTCAACCTTTACAGTATCAAAGGTATCACCATTCATGGTCACATTTGAATCTTGATCGATTTTCAATACATTTTGTTCATTTACACTCAAGGCAATGAATCCAGAAGAACCAATTTCAAGCATATTCAAATCTTTGCCATAAATTTGTGGCAAGAGCACGGGTCCTAAGATAGTGTAGGGACCATCGTTGTTAGTTGCAGGATAGTTTACAGTGTGATTTCCATTAGCATCGGCAGTTGAAAGGTTATCGAATGTTTCGGAAGTTCCTAATAATGTAAGTCCACCAATATCACTCATTATTCCAAGTTTTTTTATAACATTGTAGAAAATAATAAATAACCGTATTTTACATTAATTGAATTGAAATTTAAACAAATTGTGATAATGGATTGATGATGTTACAAACTGTACTACATCATAGATCAACAACAATAAACGCACCCAACAAAAGCCTTTCTATAAATTGCACCATCCATGACAAACTCTTCACATTTATACACAAGAGACTCTAGATCAAACTCACAATCACATGTAATCTTTGCTACTGTATAATTTTTCTCATGATCGCTTTCTTGACGCATCCCAAATCCATGTAGACTAGATGAAGTGATATAATCCCCATTTTCAAAGGGACCATTTAGGTTACATACCCATATTGCTCCTTCACCTACACTATTGATCATGACCTTTTTACATACCACAGATTTGTTCAATACAAAACTAATATGACCCAAACTAAATTTGCTTGTGTTATCATCATCTTCAATACCTCCAATAACGCCAAATACTGACTTATCATTTCCTTTTTGTGCTACTTTTACAATAGGAATTGCTTCATTGATTCGGATTGTGGTGTTATTATGTAAATCTCTATAATTATTCGTTGACACGACAATACGACCAATTAAATCGGTTGTCAAATCTTCTTCATCCAAACAAATCGTGCACCTGTGCTGACCCGTAAAGTTAATGATGGATTCTTCAAATGTATCATGGAAACGCATTGTCGCACCATTTTTGGAACGAAATATCAAATCTGCTTCATTGGAGTTTAGTTTCAGAGTATCTTCATCAATGGTGGGTGCACTAAATATTTTCCACCAACTATTATTATCCGTTTGGGAAGGGTACACATAAATATTGCTTTGTGTGATTAAATCATCCTCAATCAACACTTCCTCTTTGAAATGAGCGCTACTGTCGACAGTTAAAATATTATCCTCATTGCCAATAATAGACCCCATTACCACCAAGTTAGAATTGAATATCATGTCTGTATAGACTTCAATCGTATTGAATTCGTTATCACCTGCCATTTTTCCAGATAAATGTATATTTTCTTGAAATCTCTCTAATGTGGATTGATTAAAATGTACATTAGAGCCTTGAATACTAAACACATCTACCCCATCATTCTGTATTGTAAAATTAGCATCAGATATAGTGACATCTTTATTGAAAAATGCCTCAGTGAATAGATTAACATTAGAAGTAATTTCAAGTAAAACTTCATCATAATGATGGAAATAGGATCCTTTATCATCTACATAAAAACGCTCATTGATGTCAATATCCCCTATAATTTCAATATTAGATGTTGTAATTAATATGTCGTCGTCTTCAATGTACACACTATTTAACAGATTCACTTCTTCCGATACAATGAATTTATCTTCCGATACAATGAATCGATCATTTATATTCAATTCACCATGAATGATGATATTTGAAGACAGTGTAATATCATTCTCATTTACCAATAATTTGTTTTGTACATTTAATCTATTATGTACAGTAGTTTCCTCTTTAAAGACATCAAGGACGGATTGATTCTCAAAAAGCACACTAAGATTGCTATTAAAATAAGAATCCATATTCACAAATAAATTAGACAAACCAAAATCAATATCAATAAGTTCATCTAACAAATATACTTTTCCTCGAATATAGATGTTACTATTTTCAATTCGCAACACATCATCATTGACTCGGAGTGTACCATTTAGTAAAGTGGTACCATCACCTGTGAAATCAGTAAAATACACATTAGAATTGAAGTACACATGATCATAATAATGTACATTAGAATGAAAGTCTACACTGTTATAAAAGTCGGTTAGAGAGTTGACATAAAAAGATTGATTCACTTGTATATTACATTCTGTGATTACAAAATCATCTTGATTTACAAACAAAGATCCATCAATCTTTACATTGCTTCCCAATGTAACTTCATCGGTAACATGAAGGCTATCTACAATCAACCCATCCATAATCTCTGTAAAACCTTGTAATAAATTACTACCATAAGTATTCAACCCATTCGCATAAAATGAAGAATCAAATAAAACATCTCCATTGAATGTCGTATATGTACCTCTTTTTATAGTAATGTTACTATTTGTCATAAAAATAGAATCATTCAAATAGATATCTCCATTCATCAACACCTCATTTTCCATTTCAATTCGTTTATGAATATACAAATCATCAATTTCAGTCTTTCCTTTCAGAACATTTGACCCAAGAGTAATGAATCCTTCAGAAAATAAAACATCATCATTAAAAGTAATATTGCTATTAAAATCGATCGAATCATAAAATAACACTTCATTATCTAAAGTGATTTCAAAAGCATCATTCACTTTGAAGTTTCCATGAACAATTACATTGCTATTTAATATGGTCGATTCAATGACTTCAAGTGAATCAGTGATTAAACCTCCTTCAACTGAAGTAACTCCTTTCAATATATTACTACCTTCTGTAATGAAACCATTTGCTGTAAAGGGTACATAAAAAGTTGCTTCTTCATGAAATGATGTCGTGTTATTCACAGTAAGTGGGTCATATATTAACACATTACTATTTGGTGTAATTTCCAATGAAGAGTTGACTTTGAAATGTCCATCAACGGTGATATTACTATTTAGTATAGTTTCATGTGTTACTATCAAGTTTTCACTCTTAAAACTTCCATAGATTTCTGTGTTTCCATAAAATATATTATTGCCATTTGTAGTTATCCCATTCGTTTGGATCTCATTCAAGGTAGCAATACCATTTACTTCAATATCTCCATGAAATATAAGATCATTTTCCCAGTCAGTAATGTCATTACAAAAACTAGTCAAGCCTATGTTTTCAGAGTTTACTTTTAACCAAGGTGCAATATGGTTTTTTATAAAGTAACAAGCACCATCAAAAGTATCATTAATATTTGTATTTGTATTAATCTTATTGTAAAGTTCATCTAACCATTGATAATGATCATTATTGAATTCACTAAGATTTACATTAATTTGTTCACGCAATGCCCAATCTTTGATAAAGTCATTGTTTCTAAATTCACTCAAATTCACCAGATTTTGTTCTTTCAAGGCCCATGCTTTAATAAAATTATCATTTGCGAAATTGCTTAAACTAATATCTTGTTGGTACTTCCCAACGAGCCAATTTTTTACTAAACCACCATATTCAAATTCATTAAGACTTATTTGTTTAGGATCTTTATTGATCCATGGTGCGAAGTCTTCATTATTAAATAACTCTAACTTAATTGCTCCTTGATTCGAATTTAGCCATGGATAACTATTTTGTAACAAATCATTTACAATCCAAGTTCCTAAGTTATCCTTATTAAAATCATTTGCATCTACCAATGCTTGATTCGCATTCATCCATGGAGGTAAATAATCAATCAAACTGATTTCTCCTTCAACGATATCAGACAAGTAGTCTAAAAAACGCTTACCATTCACCAAGAAGTCAGAGTTCATATTCACATTTCCATTAAAAACTACTTCGCTTGAAAACAAAGTATCATTTGTAAATGTATGATTGGTTGGGAATGTAACTGCACCCAAAAAATTTACATCACCCACAAATTCAGAATTCGTCGCTACTGACAAATTCCCTTCAATCGCAATATTTGATCGAACACTTAACTCATCATTCATACGGACATCGTTATTGAAAATTGTATTATGATGAAAAATAGCTTCATCTTGAACATCTAAAAATCCACTTACACTTACATTATTCAATTCATTGTTATATTCTGATTTAAAGTCCCCAGTCACATTCAAATTAGAAGCAATCAGTGAATCACGAATGATGAATTTATCAAGATTAAATTCAAGAAAAGAATCACCATCATCTACTACAGTAAATCCAGTAAAAATATCATTAATGTTTACATAATAATCTAAATCATTATTGAGATTACCTTTCGCATGCAATATAAAAGAATTATAGCCTTCATTTTGTATATCCGAACCAATCAATAAAGTATCATCCCCAATATTGGATGTGTTATATCCAATCAAAGTTGCTGTGTTTGCTTCATGTGTAATGGTTCGATTTCCCAAAGTAATTGTTTTTGCTCCATAAGCCGAACCATCTGCTCCAATAGAAATATTATCGAAAATCCGTTCATTTGTTACACCGCCTGCAAAACGATTCGTCAGATTCTTGGAATTGTTGTGTCCTATAAACATATTCGAATAACCATTGACATTACACAAACCTGCTTGAGCACCAATAAACATATTCGTAGATGAAAGATAAGTATTTCGTGATACAATCCCTGAGTTATTGGTATTGACACCTGCTTGATATCCTATGAATATATTATCGTCTCCATTCTTCATTGATTTGCCTGTTTCATAACCGAATAGAATATTACGGTTACCAAGATAATTGATTAAACTGTCCGTATCTTGTCTCGCAATTACAGATTTATTATTAAATAGCACATTAGCTTGTAATGCAGAAGATTGTATCCCATCAAGTGATAATTGTGAATATTTTGACTTAAAACTTGATGAGGCCATTACCTATTAATAATAATTCTAAAAAATAATCGATTAAATAAATTCACACTACACTACTCTACACAATAGTGGTGTTATTTATTAATAAACAGTAGATGTTTTTAAGCACTCATATTTGCTTTAATAGCACTATGTGGTAAATATCCAATCATTTCGAAATCATCAATAGTTATATCTTCAATATTCTTTGTCTTTACCTTTTCATCAATAAGCAGCAAGGGAGATGCCAAACACTCCCGACTCATTTGTTCAGAAACTTGCTCCAAATGATCTTTATAAATGTGAGTGTCGCCTGTACTTATGGCGAGTGATCCTGGTTTCAAACCACTTCTCATGGCCAAGATTCGTGTCAAGATTGAATAGGACAATATATTCCAAGGAACTCCTAGAAACATATCACAAGATCGTTGATACATATGACAGTGTAGACAATCATTGTTATCAACAAAGAATTGAGCACTTACATGACATGGTGGCAACACGGTCCTATTCAAATCACATGGATTCCATGCACTCAAGAAAATTCTTCGGTTGTGTCGATCATTCTTCAACAGATCCTCGATCTTTGCAATTTGGTCAATTCCCTGATTTCCATAGGAAGTATTACAATCTACATAGTCAGCACCGAAGTGCCTCCATTGAAAAGAATAATTCGCGCCACAATCACCTTCATTCAAATGAGTGAGACCAACTCCATCCAAAAAATCTCGTGTCGAGTTTTTATTCCATATCTTGACTCCCTTGTCATCTAGAATTTTTGCATTGGTATCACCCCTCAAAAACCACAAAAGCTCTTCTACACAACTCTTCCAAGGTACTCGTTTTGTTGTCAAGATCGGAATGGAAGAAGACAAATCAAACTTCATCTGGTCTGCAAAGATAGCAACTGTACCAGTTCCAGTGCGGTCATCCCTATGATGGCCTTGTTGAAGCACTTTCTGACACATCTTCAAATAAGTCATATCATGATTATGACATGGCATTATATCTCTCTCCAATGTCAAGAACCTAAACAGATATTCATTATGTTGATGTAATTCGGAGTGATCAATGATTTTAAAAGTGTTCGGGATTTTGAAGAAAAAATGGGTATAATTGATTTGTTTGCGATGATTGATCTCAGTAAGATAAATCTTACTAATGAACGGCTTAAATTGATTATATACTTCTTGACCTCCAATAATCACACACTCCTTGGAATATTTCGAAACATGTTCAGAAGAATTCAAATAATCCATACATTCTACATAGTTTCCAAATAAAAGATTAGTTTTCTCAATATACTCATCCATATACAAATGCTTCTTGTTTGTGATCACAATATTCAACCTATTCTTCAATGGCCTATATTTCTCTGGAATTGAAAAAAAGGTTTTACGACCCATAATCACTACCTTATCCTCAGTAACTTTTCTAAAGTACTTCAGATCTTCAGGAATACTCCAGGGTAAATCTTGTCCGTCCACCGCAATTCCTCCATTCTTACCAACCGCAACAATACAGCTAATAATCATCTCTTTACTTTTATTGTACTCTATATACCATCCTGTCAAATCTATTTAAATGGATATTTACCAATCTTGACGATTCATGATTTCTTTGATCGCACTCAATGTGTAAATTGGTTTGTTCAAATGCCATCTTTGGAAATTCTTGCTTTTCACGATAAATTGTGTACGACTCTTGTTCCACCTACAACGGTCAAGTCCATTTTCTACTACAGTATTCCAGTTTACCTTGTCTTTATCTTGTGAATCTACTATAAAATATTTCAATTCAGTCATATTTTTACAGTATTTGTAGATTTTTTTTGAATTCAAAAGTATTTAAACATTTAATATCATCATACATATAGAAGAAGTTGTGACCTTATAGCTCAGTTGGTTAGAGCGCACGGCTGTTAACCGTGAGGTCGTTGGTTCGAACCCAACTAGGGTCGATTTCTTCTCAGTTCTTTTTTGTGAAGAACATAAGTGTTTGCTTATGTTTTGTTCATTAATAACCAACCACTTTGTTAACTGGTTGTAGTTGAGGTTGGCTTAGTTGTATTAAATACATGATGTAAAAATGTTCTTATGATCTTTTCATCTACTGCGGAAGTAGCACTTGAAAAGGAAGTTTCAGCATCATCATCATCAGTATAAGTTCCATTAATTTGATCTCTAGAAAACTGACTTCTATAGATGTATTCTAATCCAGATTGAACATTGTTGCTCTGTTCTTTCACACAAGTGTCACGGTCATCGCAATTGCTAATAGTTTCAATGATCTCTGCATAATTGTTTGAAGCACAAGAAGCTTCGACTTCGTATGTGTATTTTTCTGGATTTGATGAACCGGATACAAGACTTTGTGTATTTGAACTGGTACATGTTTCAAATAATTTATTATATACATCATCTCCAGCATTATAAGTATAAACATTGCTATCAGTGTTAAAATCAATAGTTATACCATTACCAGTAGTATATATATTTGGTATATTAGATAGAGTGATTGTAGAATTTGATGCCGCTGCCGCATAAGTAGTATAATAGAAATTGTCCTTGTACAAACTAAAGTATTGAACTACGGAATACATGGATGTTTCCACGGTATTAAACAACGCAATTGTACTATCATATGCTCCTCTAGCAGCCAACATATTACTATCTCCAGCGGCAATTAATCTTGTATCATCATCATCATCACCACCACCCCCCGCTTTCTTGTAAGCAATCCACATCTTGACAGCAAGAATGTATGCTTTCGACAATTTAGGAACGACATCGATATGATTCTGTAAGACTTCTTGTAGTTTATCTTTCGTTAAAGTTTCGATACGTTTTAATCCACAATCTGTATTCATTTCAGTGCATAATACTTGTTGAGTAATTTCAGCTTCAAGATCAGACAAAGAATCGATTCGTGATTGATAGGAATCCATTTCATACAATAGATTGCTGACACTTACTAAATTACTATTGGATGCTATTAATCCAGCATGTTGTTCGGTTAATTGTACATTACTATTTCTCAAACTTTCATAATTGCTTTTACTATCTTCCAAGTCGCTTTGTAGTTCTAGATTACTTGCTATAAGATTACTTTTTGTTTCAGTTAACATGTCATGAGCGTCGATTAAGTCTGCTGAATTTAAAAGCGAACCAAGTTCTGTTTCAACAGTAGAAATGTGTTCGGTACATCTTAAATAAGCATCTCTAAATTGAGAATTGGAATTGGTTTCATATTCCTGAATGTAATAATCGCATTGGGATGGTAAAACAGTTTCAATAAAAGTTTCAATTTTAGAAGTTCTACATTTGTTTAGATACATAAATACACCAGCACCAAATAGTATTATGATAGTAAATAGAATGAGTTTTAACATATTCATTCTATTCAAAGAAATGACCATATTTATTAATACACAACAAAATTAATACCTATTCTTCTACTGTTTTAATGATCGCATTCCGAAATACATTCCATTTGTTTATCAATAAACAACTTTCTTACTCCATTGTCGAATTCGACCGCTACGCCTTGAGATTTCTTTACTCCAAATATGTTCGTTCGAACAACAGTGCCTTCTCGACCATCCACTTCGACTCTACAATTTAATTCAAATCCCATTTTTTTCTTTATCAAAAGATATTCAGAGTATTCCATGAATTTGAATATTTAAAAAACTATTATACAATTGTGTGTAAAATTGAGGTATGGATCCAGTATTCTTTTTGATTACTAAATGATAATAGTATATATTCAGTAAACGGAACTATCATTTGGGTTTTCTCATCTTTAAGCTTTCCAGAAACAAGCACATTTGCTCTACGATCCCCATTAATCAAAACATTCATCTTGATTGGTTGATAGGACAAAGAGGTTGTTTGTAAAAAATTCACAATGGAGGAACCACCTTTCCACTCAGACAAGTCACGAACAAAAGTAGAAGAGTCTTTTAGATGATTACATAGACGATCATAGTTTTGAGTGTTCAAGTTTTGATAGTACAAATCAACAAATGTATTCACGATTTCCTTGTTCATTGGGGCACAAATAGTTGAAAATAAATATGGATGATTAACCCCCTAAATGTTATACTATTTATTCTAACTATTATTTAAATTGTTTTATATATTAAAAAATGAACTCTTCTTGGATATTCATAATACTTATTACTGTTACTATTTTAGCATTTATTATTACTCTCGTTATTTATTTTTCTTTACAAAAACAATGTACAAGTTATGGAGACCGTACCTCTTGTTTTGAAATAAAACAAAGTGATGTGGTAAATAATGGTACTAAATATCAGATTATTGTTAAAAATAAAGATGAAATAGGAGACAAAAATAAGATATACAATCTAGAATGTACTTTGAAACATGATGAAAATGCTAACCTTCCAAACTATTTCGGTTTTGGTATTTATAGCATGAAACCCTCCTATTTTACATATAAGAAAGGCGAAATCATATTTGTTTTTGAAACCACATTTACTAATTTCGAATTTATAATGTATCCAAATGTACGATCATTAAAGTTATCAAAGATATCTGTTCTTAAAGATCCAGTTGGTGATAAGGCATTCTATAAATATTCAACACAATATAATATGTTCACTCTTGAAAAGAAATCACCAGATTGTGTTGCATTCCCGGAAGAACCAAGAGCTTGTTTCTTTATCAATGTAGAAAAAACTAGCGAATACATAAATGATGCATCTTTAGTAACAATTGGATCAAGATATGTACATAATTATATATATAATTGGACTAGACGTCTTTTTATATGTATTTGTACATTTAACCCATCAGAATTACCTCAATATGAAAACATAGAATTTAGTCCAAGTGGATCGAAACCAGCTTCTTTTATAGTGGATAGAAATAAGGGCATAGTTAAATGTGTATTTGAGAACATACACAATAGTGGAACTTTTGCTTTTATTGTAGAGCCATATTTACCCAGTCTCAAAGTAACTTCTGTTTATTTTGAAAAGAAATCTCAAAATGAAAGTGCAGATTCTTTATTACAACAAGACATTATGGAAGAGTACATGTAAATATACGATTCTCTTTTATATAATTAAATGGGAATTGTTACATTTTATATACTACCTCATCAAATATTCCATTTAAATCATTTACCCTTTCAACAAAATGAAACTAAAATCATTCTATGGGAACACCCTGATTTTTTTACTAAATACAATTTCAACAAGAAGAAGCTTATACTTCATCGTGCGAGTATGCAATATTATAAAGATCAGTTGATCAAAAAGAAATATGATGTCACATACATTGAATTCGATACCAACCACAAAGTAATCAAAGATGCGTCTATGTGGGATCCTATCAATGACATGGACGATTTTAAAAGCACAACAAAGATTGAATCACCAAACTTTTTAGTAGATAAAGCATTCTTACAATCTATTTATGAGGGTAAAAACTCTAAAAGCAGTATGTCCTTTACGAGTTATTTTTATCCTAGAGTGAAAGAACAGATCGATTATTTAAAAGGAATTCAGTCTAAAGACACCCAAAACCGTAAAGTTCCTAATCAAAAAGAGATTAATAGAATTCCCAAATTACCAAAACTTTCTACAGAGAGTAAACCATATATTCAACAAGCGATCCAATATGTAAATAAGCATTTCCCAAACAATGATGGTAACACAAACAACTTTCAATTCCCTATCTCCCATAAAGATGCTCATAAATGGTGTAAACAGTTCATTAAGTTGAGATTGAAAAAGTTCGGAGATTTCCAAGATGCGATCATTCAAGACCAATCATTCATGTATCATAGTGTATTGTCATCCTCCATCAATATTGGATTGATCAATCCATCCGATATTATCACAATGTTGCAGAAAATGAACGCTAGATCTTCAGTACAAATCAATAACTTAGAAGGATATGTGCGTCAACTGATATGGAGAGAGTTTCAACGCTATTGCTACATCTATTTGAAGGGTGATCTCAAAAACAAAAACAGGTTCAAGCTGAAGACGAAGATGAATAAGGATTGGTATGAAGGAACCACTGGAATTCCTCCACTTGATGACACCATTAAGAAAGCATTTGATACAGGATATCTTCATCACATTGAGAGATTGATGATTATGGGAAATCTTATGTTGCTTCACAAGATCAATAAAGAAGATGGATTCAATTGGTTCATGGAGTTTGCGATCGATAGTTATGAATGGGTAATGTACCAAAATGTGTATGATATGGTGTTCTATTCTACAGGTGGCAAGACAAGCTACAAACCATATGTGTCTTCAAGCAAATATATTCTTCGCATGTCCAATTATGAAAAAGGAGAGTGGTGTAAGGTGTGGGATAAGTTGTATAAAGAAAGATTAAACTAACATTGAAAGGTCTCTTTTAAAAAAATTGATTTGTTCTTGCGATTGTTTTTTGTATCAACATACTCTCCTCTCCGCTACAAAATAAAGCACATAATCATGTTCCAAATATTTAACCTGTTCATTTCAAGAGACTATGACAATGCTTATGAAGCAGCTGGTCAAGGTGATCTAGCCGCAACTAAATATCTTCTTGAAAATGATTATGAACTAGATATTAATCTCAAAAATAGCATGTATAGCGCAGCATTATATGGAGGAAATATTGAAGTGTTCAAATATGTAGATGATTGGATCGGTTTTAATTTAGATGGTGGTGCTCTATTAAATTATAATTTAGATGACGAAATAATGAACAATGCAATTCTACAACTTGTAAGAACAGAAAATACTAAAATGATTGAATACTTATTTCACAACTATTTAATAGATTCAATTAAGACCAAGAATCTATTTTTCAAAAAGGTTGCTGAAGTAGCAATTTGTGAATGTAAACCAAAAATTCTAACGGTTATTTATAGTTTTAATGCTTCAATAGTTTTTGATGATATCACCAACTTCACGGAAGATAAAACACTCTTTCACGCTATTAAAAATGACAGTATCGATATGATCAATTATTGGATGAATAATAATTACACATTATTCACGAAAATGTCTGATTCAGAATATGAAAAGCTTCTTGAGAACGGTCTAATATATGCTACACAATATCATAAAAAACAAGCAAAAAACGCTATAAAGCATTACATTAATCTTTATAAAAATGATATGGGTTACCGTTCTAACGGTAAGGCTCACATGGCGCACCTGGAGGCTTCATTCAAATCAGCTTCATCATCATCTCATTAAATTTCTCCTCCAAAGTAATCGATTTAGCCCCTTTCGTAGACACTCTCTTTGTACCAGGAATGGCGATTTCAAATTTACACCCACGCTTTTCAGTAGGTTTCACAAAGTTGACATATTTAGGGATCATCGATCTTTTAAGAATAAACCCATTCTCCTCCATAAGAGTGTCATTATCAAAATTCTTTTTTTCAATAATATTCTGAATATACTCAGGTATGGATTCAAAGGATTCGCCCATTTTCATCATATAATGGTATGTTTGTGCTAACTTTTCTTGTGGCGTAACTTCGACTGATTTTGTAGAAGTCCACTTTGAAAGCCGAGGATGTTTCTCAATACGAAAATAACAACGATCATACGACTGACCACTCGATTGTACAATTGTCTCCACATTGTAGTTGACCCATTTAGGTATATCGGATTGTTGGATTCCGGTAGGGAGTTCCCTCGCAGTACATTGTCTTTTTCTTTTATCGGTATTTTGATTTTGCTCAGATTGGGTCGCCCATCGAAGGTTTTGTAAACGATTGTCTAAGGGGTCGCGGTTGATGTGGTCAACAGAGAACTCCGTTCCATATGGAACGGGGTTCTCTGCTGCTCCACAGGTGTCAACAGAGAACTCCGTTCCATCTGGATCAAGGTTCTCTGTTGCACTATAAGTGTCAACTGAATCGCTTTGCGAATGTTCTGCTGCTCCACAGGAGTCAACTGAAAATACATGTCCACTCAAACCAACTGTGAAAGATTCCACCGAAGATTCCGAATGATCATCTCCAGTATTGTTGGTTGTAGGTGGAGGTGGATCAATATTATTTAGTTGCATGACATATTGGTGTAGGTAAAGTATTGAATTATTGTTTGAACTGTCATGTGAATGTTTTATATAATACTTTTTTGATCTATTTGTGTTTAATGGACTCCATGAAAGCTTCATAATCTGATCAATATGTGTGGCATCAATTTTAACATCTAATACAATAGAATGACTTGTTTCAATACGAAGGTTAAATGTATCTTCATCGATTTTCGAGAAGGTATTTGAAAGTTGTTGGCGATAATATTTGGTGACTGGAAAGTTTGTATGACTATCCATACTCAGGTAGTGTAGGTTGTTTAGCTTGTTTCGAAACCCTAAATCAAATTTTTGATTTGGATCATTGAAAATGCTTTTGAAACGAAATTCAAGTAACAATTATGGTAAATTCGTTATTAGAATGATAAAAATAAGAATGATGATTGATTACAAACTAAAGCATTTTTTTTGGTTAGTTTGTAATATTTTTTTTTAATGAATGAAAAGTTGTATTTTCCAGTCCACCCAATTTATTCATTTTGTTGAGTTAGCCACCCATTGCTTAATTACTGTACGCAAGACCACCCATACCACTCATGATACGGAGTACATTGTAGTTTACGGCGAATACCTTGACTACAGAGGAAGAGCAATCAGTAAGTTTGAGCGCAGCGTTGTCAATGCGAGACATGTTGCAGGTACCAGATGGTTGGTGCTCTTCGGGTTTGAGGGCGAAGGAGTATACATTGATGTGGGCGCTGTCGAAAGAGGTGTCGGAAGAGGTGCCGGAAGAGGTGATTGGTACACGCTCGTGGTGTTGGTAGGGTTGTACAAGTTGGAAGTACGCGGGTTTGCGTGCGGAGAAACGGTCATGAGAGTTGAGTTGGACAAGGGCGCTGGAGTAGGTGGTAACATATTCACCTACCTTGGCGTCAGATTCCTTTTCTACCCAGATGAGTTCCTTCACAGGGTGGTTGAAGTTGAGTTTGAGGGAGTTGGCACCCGCTTCGTCACCAGTGAATTGGAGTTGTTCGATCAAGTATTCATGAGATACTTGGGCGAATCTGCGGCGCTCATCAGTGTCAAGGTATACATAGTCTACATAGAGTTCCGCAGAGAAAGAAGGAGCCAATGTGGTGTCATCACATACCGCGGAAAGAGGCGCGAATTCAATGTTGATCTTAACTTCGTGGTATTGGAGCGCAATGAGGGGGAGCGCAAGACCAGGGTTGCGGCAGAACCAGAATTGAAGGGGAATGTACAATTCACGAGCAGCAGTGGAGGTCAAGTCAAGGTCGTTGTTGGAGGCACTCATGGAGGCATCTACACCGCTTACCATAGCCTTGTAGCCATCATAGTGACCCGCGGTTTGGGAGAGCTCGTTCCAGATGTGGAGCCAGTCACCGTAGTGCTTGTCGATGCGTTGACCACCGATTTCGATTTCTACGGATTTGATGAGTTGATGACCAACCCATTCGTTGTAAGCGTTGGAAGCACCGAGTTCACCCAAAGATACTTGGAGGTACATGCGGTTGATGAGATCACCGTTGCGGGATACAGTGCAGGTTACTCTGTTGCCGAAACCTACATTACCGTTGAAGGTTTGTACCACAGACTCCATGGAGAAGTTGGTGTGGCGACGGTAAACTACTTTGAAGAAAGTAATTTGGGGGTTACCGGTAAGGTAGATATCTTGAGCGCCGTAGGCTACGAGTTGCATAAGTCCTCCTCCCATTGTTAATTTATTTTATACTTATACATAAGAAAATATTTTTCAGAAAAACGAATGTAAAAAAAATCTTTTCAATAAGTTTACTTAAAACACACATACGACAGCTTAAGTATTCAACTATTTTATGAAAAGTAAACAAAGAAACAATCCGAAACGACAATGTAATTATCAAATATCAAACTCAACTCTTGATATTCGTCATCAAAACATGGTATCTAGCTTCCAAGAAGAAAATGATACGCTTTCCAATTTAATTCAAGAAAAGGAATCTCTTGAATATCAATTATCCAATCTTCAATTGAAACCTAAAAGTGATTTAACTGATCAAGAAATCAAAGATATTATCATTCTAAAAGACAAAATACAATTAACTTCCTCCAATATATCATCTATTGAACAACATGCCGATGAAATAAACTATTATGTAAATACAGGTGATATTCTATACAACTATTATGACCTACTCGAAAATCATACAGATGAAGGTGGTATAAGTCTATCTGTTGATGATGAATCGAACAAACCGACGATTGCTCATTACTTTACAAATGGTAATATTGATACTATATCAAACCCGAAAAATCTCAAAAATAGCAGATTTCATCTTCTTAATAACTATCTTAGTCATACAGATAAAAACTACATCAATAATCAAACTAGCAAAGAGAATGTATCTAAGTGTTCTCACTGTCAAGGACAATCTAAGGATATTTTAGTCAATGAAGGAATCATATGTTGTAGAGATTGTAATACTATTGAATATATCATTACGGACAATGAGAAACCATCATATAAAGACCCTCCTAAAGAGATTTCATATTTCAGTTACAAAAGAATTAATCATTTCTCGGAATGGTTGAATCAAATTCAAGGGAAAGAAACTACAGATATTCCGGAAGAAGTCTTCAATAAGATCATGTTAGAATTGAACAAACAAAGAATATACAACTTAGCTACAGTAACTCCATTGAAAATAAGAGAGATACTCAAAAAACACAAAATCAATAAATACTATGAACATATTCCATATATACTGAATAAAATCACTGGGATTCCGAATCCACATCTCAACACAGAATTAGAAGAAAAACTCAAGAACATGTTCAAAGAAATACAAGTTCCATTTCTCAAGTATAGCCCTAATAACAGAAAAAACTTCCTATCCTATAGCTATGTTCTTCATAAATTTATTCAAATACTTAGAAAAGACCAGTTCCTCAAATACTTTCCTCTTCTCAAAAGCAGAGACAAATTACATCAACAAGAACAAATATGGAAATGTATATGTGAAGATCTTGGATGGAAATTTATAAGAAGCATTTAATAAAACTCTATTAAAGGTAACCTTGTTCTAAGATTTAAAACTAACTTGGCGATTATGGTGGTACTTTGTTTATCATCCATCATACCCCCGCAAAAACCACCTAGCCATTCTAAGACACTCCAAAAAAATCATTTGAGGAATATGCATAAGAGTCTTCAAAAATCAATCAAACAAGATTTAAAATACATTGAAGACAACTGTAATAATGATATTATTGACATCGAATGTATTATTCGATGGGACAGAATAGCTTCGATTTCGAAATCGACAAAAGATCTTCTGAAAAAATACATAAGCTTATAATTTACTCAAAGTACAAATATTTACAGGTGATGGTGTATCTATAAATTGTAATGAAAAATTAACCACATTAGTCATAAATGGATTTGAAACAATAATTGTTGTATGTTTTAAATATTTATGAGAATCTTTATGATACTTTTCTAGTAGAGGTACTAGTCTCATGATTGTTTTAAAACGCAATGTTGTACATTTTGAAGCATCAATATGTAGTATTATTTCTCTTTTCTTTGAAAACATTGTTTCAAAAGATGTTTCAATCATTTCAAAAGTGGTATGATTATCTACTGAAAAAGTAAAATTCATTTCTTCTTTTTACAAAGAGAGATAACCTCTAATTAGATTTTGGAAAACATAGATTGATTGAGTTTGTCTTTAAAATACATAAATTCTTCTTGGATGAACATTAATATAAAATAGAACTCTAGATCAGTCTCTTGTATATTAAATACTAATAATTGATTAACAATGGTCAACTTATTCCAAGTTTGAATGATCTTTAATTTATCATTTTTCAATGAAAATTTTGTATGAAAGATTTTCTTTAGAAACGGTGTGACTCCTTTGAGTTTTAACTTCAGATTTTGAATCGATTCTTTCGTGTTTTTATAATCCTTATTCGAAAATCGTGGGTTTAAGAACTCACTATAAATAAACTGAACTACTGAATTCACATAACATTCAAATGTCGATACTAAGCATAAAGTCTCAATGATGCGGTTTTTTTATATATACAAAGTACTATTGATCTCTGTTTAAACAATAATTCCACAACAATAATTCCACAACAATAATTCAATATGAATAATGAGATTTAAAAGGATCGATTATCGAAATGACGATCCTTACAACAACGATTGGCACTATAACCATTTTAATATTTTGTTTAATGATACTATTACACTACCTCCTGTAAAAGGTACAGGACTGCTTTATTATAAAGGAGATATTGAAGAAGTCATCTTACCTAAATGGAATGAACCCGCAATATTTCTTGGAGCAATCAAAGGTCATTTACCTCTGTATATTCATTGTTTCCATTGTGACTATGTTGGCGTATGTAATATTAAAAGAAAGAAAGGTGCGACACACTATTTATTAGGACTCGCAACTTTTGGAGTATCGATGTGTATAACTCTTGGAACAGATACTCATCATTATTGCCCATGTTGTTTAAGAGAAGTGGGATATGCTAAACTATTTTGAGTTACCCCAATGGATAAGAATATAAATCATCTTTTGTTTTTACAATCGTAATGGACAGTGCTTTATTTATATTCTTCCTTTTTTGTTTGTAAGATATTCCTCTATAGTTTCTTCTATACTTTCGTAACGCATATTCAAAATTAGATGGAAAAGCTTCATAATAATCGATTATTGCCTTCTCTTGTTTAAAAAAGAGATCGCCATTCTCTTGTAAAATATCAAAAAGACCTCCCATCACATAATGATTCATGAGATATTGACAACAATAATTCTTTATAGGTAATAGATCCTCAATCACTCTTCCAACTGAATAATATAACTTTTGAATGCTTATTATTTTTTCTTCTTTCACCTTTTCCACAAAAGGTTGTAGTTCATAACGATATCGACTATCATTAAACAAAAAGTACAGGGATCTCAATGTATCTTTGTTATCATTTGACAGATGATTAGCAATGTGTGTGACTATTCCTGGAGTTGTTAATACTTCTTGAATTAGATTCATGATCAGTTCAAGAAAGTTATTATTCGCACATATAAAAGTATCTTTATATCTTTAAACAATATCATCCCAAGAGTCGACATAATGAGAACATTTTATTAGAAACAACTGGGCTTCTCGAATATATTTTTTCAGGCTCATGACACAATCATAAATGTCTCTTTCATGTTTCGATGAAATTGTTTTTGGCATCATCATATCATCATGATAAACTAGAATATCTTCAGGAATGGAATTTACTGTGTTAGTATTACGATGTGTTATCATATTCCGATGTGATTCTGGAGGACTTTTGTTGACTACCGTCATTTCTTGAATTTCAGGTGGTTTAAGGACATTTGGTTTCTGTAATAATCTTGAATTTTCATATAAGTTGCTAGATTCAATATTTACCCAATCATCATCGATCATGATATGAATTGTTCTTTTAATATCTAATAGTTGGATGAATTTAAGTACTTTGTTTTGTCAATCAGTAATGGTAATAATACTTGGATTGCTCTCAATAGAAAATCAATATCTTCATTCTGTATAAACAGTTGTGTACAAAGTCGCAAATAAAAGTTAGAGCTTCCTGAAGGGTATTCATAAATGACAACATAGGTTTTATACAATTCTCTGAGTGCTTTCATCAATCTTGTAGCAATCAATCTATTGGATACACTCTCTGGCAAACGGACATTAATCATCGATACAATAGTATCATTATGAAAAGGAGACTGAGTATTTAATGATAAACACAACTTTTCTTGTGCCTTCAATGTAAACTCACGATTTCTCTGGGTAATATAGGAATATCCTCCCATCAATTCCACAAAATAAATCGCTTTGTGAACAGATAACCAAGGTGTATAATCTTTCGTTCCTAAATATAAAAACCTAGATTCGAATTCACTCAGTTGTAAAGAATTCTTTTCAGTTATACATCCTTTCGTACCGATGGTCGCACAATCAATAACTGGAAAAACAGTCTCTTGTTTGTCTTTATGGACCCATAAAAGAGCCGCTCCTTTCGGCGAAAAGAACCATTTATGACAGTCAGTCACCCAGTATCGAACACCATGTTTACCTAACTCACCTAAATTGATCTCCACTTGTCCAATTGCATGAGCCGCATCCACTAATAATGGTACATTCTTTAATAAACAAGCTTTCGCAACCTCTTGAATAGGAAGCAATATTCCAGGACATGAAGCAATATGATCACAACATACTAAGTCAACATGATAACCTTTCTTTTCAAGCATTTCAATCGTATTTTCTATTTGATTGGGTAAGTAATTTATTGCTCGAATATCAATAGTAACGGTATGAATATGACACCCTGTAAGTTTATTCATTTTGTTTGCCAAATTCAAAATCAAACCATAAGCAATATCAAGAATGATAATCGCAGAATCTTTATGAAAAGAAAAGGAATTAAATACTGAATTTGCACCAGAACTCGTATTGTCAACGAATACGAGATCCTGTTTTTGACAGTGTAAAAAACTAGCTAATCGATCCCGAACTGTATCTAATTTTTCTCTATATGTTTTTGTAAACCACTCATAAGGATTCGATTCACATTCACCTAAAAGCTTTTCCTGATAATCTTTGACCATTTTGGGAACAGTTCCATAAGAACAATTGAAATTTATAATACTCTTGTCGATTTGGAAATACTCCATATGTAATATATTATTTATAAAATTGTGTATACAATTTATATTAAAAAATTATTAATAATGTCTAAATGTTTGTTTCAAGTATCTATTCTTGGATCTAAGTGTGTCAACCTGTCTTCAAATCGGAAACCCCACAAATGCTTATTAAATAAATCGTTACTACATTCTCCAAAGAACAAGGTTCTTTATCCAAAAAAACATAAGAATATGTTACCTCCACCTCATTCTTTCTCATCAGATGTCTTATTACACGATTTATCCTATTTCGATATATTCACATTAAGCGTTTGGAAGAACTTACTTATGTTTCAATTACCTAGTATGTTGATGTATAGAGCCATGCGATTCTCACTACAGCAAATGTCTTATTTTTTACTATTTAATGCCCTTTTGAAGTGTATTGTGGACATGTCAATGCTAACATGAATATGTTGGACATGACAATGCTAACATGAATATGTTGGACATGACAATGCTAACATGAATATGTTGGACATGACAATGCTAACATGAATATGTTGGACATGACAATGCTAACATGAATATGTTGGACATGTCAATGCTAACATGAATATTTACACTGAATTCAATTCAGTAGGTTGTACCTTTCTCCACCACCTTATACTCATAAAGCAAACAAATAAGGATGTGAAAAATCCACTGACCAATAGAGTAAGTAATAGTAACAGAGTAAAAAACAACACCACATCAGTGCCACTCATATTTTTTATATAGGTACTACAGAATGATAGTAACCAATCAAAATATCTTTAATACATATGCACGCTGTTAATAGAATCACTCCTAAAGAAGGTAATATAACATACAGAATGATGTCAATCATGTATTTTTGTTAAATCATTTATATTAAATCAACCTTAAGTCTAAAAATGCATTTATCGATTCTGTAATCTCTTCTTCGTCAAATTCAAATGGATAAAACTTTTGTCCAGTAATTGTTTCAAACAAATACATGTATCTCTTACTCAATTCATCTACTAATTCCTTTGGTGCTTCAGGTAGTACTTCATCATTGTATGGATCAGAATGTTCTTTAAACCAAAGACGCAAGAACTCCTTATCAATGTTTTCAGGTTCTTTACCTTCTTGGAAACGATCCATATATGTATCTTTAATCCAATATCTAGAGGAATCTGGAGTATGCATCTCGTCAATCAAATAAATATTGCCATATGTATCATAACCAAATTCATATTTAGTATCAACAAGAATCAATCCTTGTTTGTTTGCTTCAAACTGACCATAGATAAACAAATCCATTGCTGCTTTCGAAATATATTTCCATTGCTCTACTGTCATATACTTATTTTTGATAATATCTTCTCCTGATATTGGAACATCAATGTCCCCTTTCGTAGTTGGGGTGATAATCGGACACACCAATTTCTGATTCTTTACCATTCCGTTTGGCAATATATTACCACAATAATCTCTTTTACCTTCATTATAAATTGTCCATAATGAAGTATTTGTAGTTCCCGTAATGTATCCTCTTACAATGATTTCAACTGGAAATACATTAAGTTTGCGCATAATCGATACATTTGGATGTGGTACGGATATCAACGCATTATCTACTATCGATTCTGTTTTAAAAAACCACCAAGCTGATGTCATGTTTAAAGCTTGTCCCTTGTAAGGAACTTCAGCAATCACTCTATCAAAAGCAGATTGACGATCTGTAGTTACACAAATCAACTTGTCATCGGACTCATATATATCTCTAACTTTCCCTCGCTTCACTAATTTAAAAGGAAGGTTTGTTTCGTTCGAAGAAGCGGAGATTGATAAATGTCGATTACTTGTGGATCTTTTGATATTACAAGATCTATTGATATTGCAATGTCTAAATACAAAACTAGAATGAGATATAGTCAATGATTTCA